>Ga0302321_100004252_pt1 | contig 12385 bp, 8 predicted proteins | sample Fen_T0_1_FD_202505 | JGI IMG/M metagenome (GOLD analysis project Ga0302321, IMG submission 202505) | Peat permafrost microbial communities from Stordalen Mire near Abisko, Sweden - Fen_T0_1 | ecosystem: Environmental > Terrestrial > Soil > Wetlands > Permafrost | place: Sweden: Abisko...
GGGTGAAGATTGACACCGGGCAACTGGCCTGCCAGCGTGGGTGCAAGGAACTCGATCGGCTGATGGGCGTTTCATTTACTGCACGCCTTGTTCGGCGTTTCATTTGTTGATATTGACAAAGCGCAAATCTTATCTGACACAGGTAGGGATTTTTGAATATATATTCTTAGATACTTACTACCAAATATAGTTTTACTTTCCGAATATATTGCGTCTTCAGGTAAGTAAGCAGGTAGCGTAATTATGTTGTATTGAGCAGAAACATCGTCCTGTAACAGTGCTTCCGCAAAAATATCATAGCTAACGATAATATCCGGTTTTATAAATCGAACATAATCTGGGGGAATTAGAGCTAAACTACCATTACGCCGTTGTTGGGGATCTTTCATTGGATGAAAAGATAGTGCGTCTGAAGATGCCAGTCCCATCGCATCAAAAATCTTGCCAGTGAAGGAATACCCAAGACCGCCAATCTCAGGTGTAAGTAATTTTGCATCGGGATAATCTTCGTTGATAATTTTACCAACCACTAAATACATCTTAACGCGTGAGCCGCTTTCAAAAAGCGCAAAGACATTAGGTTTATAAAAAATGGAGTAAAGTGTTGTTAATATAGATATCGTTGACAATAAAAACAGGATGAGTAGTGGCAGTTTTATTATTATGCTTTTGGGGTGATCTATTAAGTAGGAATATGAAAAATACGCAATCGAAATGGGAAGCATGTATAGTGGAATATACCAATCAGATAAAAATACATGACCAAATATGTAAAGACCAAGCGTAAGAAAACTTGAAAAGCATAACAACGCTGGATAATAATTTATTTTAAAAATTATCCTTTCCCTAAAAACTGTCCAGCAGAGCATAATAACGATAATCATAAATAGCGCTGATTCTAATAGGTGTTGATCGCTTATTGCAGAAAATTGAGGGAGTGATTGAATCAAAATTGTAATGAGAGTATTAAGAGGAGTTAATGAAAAAACCGTTGATTTTGCAATGATTGAATGTGGAATTATTGTATGAAAATAATACACATCAAAAAAAACGAAGGGGGCAAATCCTAAAATAAAGTATCTTAGAATTTGAAAGAGTTTAAATTTCCCTTGAAAAACAGCCATACTGCCTGTCAATACGGCTAGAATAAGCAACTCCAAACGCAAGTAGATGGCAATCCCAAGAAAGGCAAAGCCAAGAGGCTTTGCACGCAATAGAAAATAGATACCCAATCCTGCTGTCAATAGGGCAAATGGTGTTTCCATGAGGCCAATACTGGAAGGCAACAATATTGCCAAAATTATTGTTTGAAGGAATAATTTTTGAAGAATTGTTAATCTTCTTTCTAAAAATAATTCCACAACCTTTGTATAAACGATCAACCCACAGATTGAAATAAGGGCATTTATGGTGCTGATAAGCAGTGAGAAATTGTTTTCTATGTGGATTATTTTTGCTATCCAATAGATCATTGCGAGAAAAATAATCCAACCTGAAGATGTGCTTACCTTTAATGCGTCATGGGCGTTGTAGTATGGAGCCCCCATTTCAACAAAATTGCGCGCTACTCGAAAATGGATAAATGCGTCATCAAAAGCATATTGTCGTAATTGAACATGAATGATGACAATAATACCTGCGAAAAATAGGTTTGCGAAAGCAACTAGCCATTGCCTTTTAGTTATCTTTTGTAATAAGTCCATTTTTGGATGCATTCGACACTCCATTTTATTTTACGAACACGATTAGCCAGACGACCAACGAATCAAGGATTGATGCAGCGGAAAGGACGAAAATCTAATGAAGGGCTGTGTGCGCCGCCCCTGTCCTAGTTGAACTAAGCCGCACGCCCGAGTAGTAGGCCGAAAAGGACTTGGGAATTAAAGCCCATCCAGGATCTCGCGTCAGGTTAATTGTACAAGGAAAGAAGCCTTCTGCGCGAGAAATGATGAAAACGATACATGAGAGAGAAGCGTCCAGAGACGTGTGCCGGCTACTTGGTTCATCCACTCGAGTTCAGAGAGCGAATGGGCCAAGTAGCCGCTTTTTTTGGCAAGCGGCGCCCATCGAGATAGGTTATCATGTTGTTCGACCCATCTCTTCCGGATTGGGGCTAACAAAGCATGTTCCTTCATTGCGGCATTTTTGGGAAACGGGTTACTTCCAGAATCGAATCACACATCAAAGGTTGGGCACAACCAGCGACAGCAGAACTTGTCACGGGCCTTGTTTCAGATCTAACGCGAAGCAGGGTGGATCTACTTGGTTGTAGAAACTTATCCCCTTGGAAGTCCGCAAACAATTTGACCTGAAACCTGGTCAAAAGGTGGTTTTTATTCCACACAAAAGAAGCTTGCGTATGGTTTATCATCTACGCTACCGCGCGCGCTTTTCATGCCGCACTTTGGACGCAGGCCGCGCATTTTTCAGGGCTGGAAGGCGTGGAATTCATCGAAAAGCGCCAATAGCTATAGGTTATGTGGGAGAATCCAGTATGCCTCACTTGGGTACACCCATGAGGCAAATAGTCGCGGTGGGCAAAAACCCACAGGGCAATATTGCGCTTTTTGTCGAGCAGAAAGGTGCAATAATATATAATAACGGGGAATGAAAACTCAGCTTGTCCAACTCGAATCGCATGACGACCTGATCTCGATCCGCGACAAGATGTCGTGGGCCAAGACCCCACGCATCCTGCTGGCCTGGCCGCGCGCCGAGCGCGTGGATGTGCGCCCGCTGGACCTGGAGCTCCTGCGCCGGCATGCCGCTTCGTTGGGCGCGGAATTGGGATTGATCACGCGCGATGGCGAGATCCGTGCTGCGGCGCGCCGCATGAACCTGCCGGTATTCAAGTCGCCCGGCGATGCGCAGCGTAAGCCCTGGCCGGCGCCCCAGACAGCTCTCCCGCGGCGGCAGCCGGCGCGTCTGGATTTGCGCGCCATCCGGGCGGCCCTGCCTGATACGGAGCTTTTCGACCTTGCCCGGCGGCCGGGGTGGCGGCTGGGCGTGTTTGCGGCAGGGGTATTGGCGGTGCTGGTGGTGCTGATGGTCTTCATCCCTTCTGCGGAAATCCACATGGCCCGGTCCACGCAGGAGCAGCAGGTCAAGATCGCCGTCAGCGCGGAGACGAGCGCCACAAAGGTGTCCCTGTCGGGCGTCATCCCCGCCCGGCAGGTGGTTTTCGACCTGGAGGAAAGCGATGCGATGCCTTCCTCTGGTCACGTGTTGGCGCCCGACCAGCCGGCTGAAGGCTGGATCAGCTTCACCAACTTGACGGCTGCGAAGGTGCATATCCCGGCCGGGGCGGTGGTGCTGACCCGCTCCGACCCGCCGGTGCGCTTCAGCACCCAGGACGCGGTCGATGTTCAGGCCGGGAAAGGCTCGAGTGCAGACGTTTTCGCGCGCGCCCTGGCGCCCGGTTCCAGCGGCAACGTCGCAGCCGGCGCGATAGCGGCCTTCGAAGGGCCGCTCGGGCTTTCCCTCTCTGTAACCAACCCGGCGCGCATGAGCGGCGGCACGGACGTCAGCTCACCCATCCCAACCGAGGCCGACCGGCAGGCTCTGCGCCAACGACTGCTGGCGAAGCTCACCGAGGATGCCCGAAGCCGCCTGCCGGGGCAGGTTCAAAGCAACGACGTGCTCTTCCCGTCCACTTTTGCTTTCTCTAAAGCAATCAGCGAAACCTACACGCCTGGTCCCGACGTGCCGGGTGGCAAGCTCAGCTTGAGCCTAAAAGCTGAGTTCCGCGCATATTACGCTGCCGGCAGTGACCTGAAGCAGCTGGCCACGCTGGTGCTGGATGCCTCGCTGCCGCCCGGATACGCTGCCGTCACGGACAGCCTGACGGTGCAGGCGGTTTCGGCGGTGTACGGTAATGCCGAGGGCGGCGCGCGCTGGCAGGTGCAGGCAATGCGGACCAACCAGGCGCGCATCGACCCGGCGCAGGTCATCACCCTTGTGCGTGGAGAACCTGCGGGGCGCGCCGCCGACCTGCTCCAGCGCACGTTTGGCCTCCAAAGCGCGCCGCAGATCAGCATCCAGCCGTTCTTCTGGCCGTGGCTTCCCGCGCTTCCGTTCCGCATCAGTGTGACAGGTTGAGATGAGAATTCTGGCAGTCGATTATGGTCAGAAACGGATTGGTCTGGCGCTGAGCGACGAGACCGGCACGTTGGCCAAACCTTTGTACATCATCCCACACGTTTCGCGTGTGGTCGACGCGGCCCAAGTGGCTGAGCGGGCCGCCGCCCACGGCGCAGGACGGATTGTGATAGGCGTTTCCTACTACGAAGACGGTATGCTGAACACGGCGGGCCATTCCGCGGCGCGCTTTGCCGACGCGCTGCGCCAGCAGACGGATCTTGCGGTGGTGTTGTGGGACGAGAGCCTGACCACGCAGGATGCGCGGGCCGCGCGCATGGCCATGGGGGCCAGCCGCAAGCAACGCTCCGGTCATCTCGACGAAGTGGCCGCAGCGCTGCTGCTGCAAAACTACCTGGACGCCCAATCTCACTCACAGAACCCCTAGAGGAACCAAAGATGTCCCGCCGTCGTCGCCCCTACCTGCCAATCGGCTGTATTGCCCCGTTGCTCCTGCTCATCGTTGCCATCCTGGCGGGCATGTTCGTCCCGGTTATGGCGGCGCAGACCTATGGCCCAGCCTCGCCGACGTTGGGCGGGCTGCAGCTCTTGCAGTATTCCGCGCTGATGGTGTGGCACGACGGACGACTTACCCGGCCGCTGGGAACGACGAGCGGCGAGCAGGAATTTAGTATTTCGAGCGGTGAGCCTCCCGCGTCGGTGGCGGTCCGTTTGGAACAGGCCGGGCTGATCCGTGATGCCGACGCTTTCCGCGACTATCTGATCTACAGCGGCCTGGATACCGGCATCCAGGCCGGGAACTACACGCTCAGCCCGGCGCTCTCGTCGATGCAGATTGCCGAACGTTTGCAGGATGCCACGCCCGCACAGGTCAAATTCGTGGTGCTGCCCGGCTGGCGCATGGAAGAAATTGCCGCTTCCATGCCTACCTCGGGGCTGGATATTTCGCCCGAGCAGTTCCTGGCGGCTGCACGCGATCCGCGCGCCGGGCTGGATTTCCTGCCGCCGGGGGCCAGCGCCGAGGGAATGCTTTTCCCCGATGAGTACACCCTGCCGCGCGCCATGCAGGCCGACCAGCTGGTCGGCCTGTTGATCAGCCATTTTGCCACGGCGCTGACGCCGGAGATGCGTGCTGCTTTCTCGCGCCAGGGGCTGGACGTTTACCAGGCAGTCAGCCTGGCTTCCATCATCCAGCGCGAGGCCGTGCAGCAAGACGAGCAGCCGGTGATCGCATCGGTGTTCCTGAACCGGCTGGCGGCCGGGATGACCCTGGGGGCCGACCCGACCATCCAATATGCGCTTGGCTTCGACGCGGCCAGCGGGTCGTGGTGGAAATCCCCGCTGACTGCGGACGACCTGGCAGTCGTCTCACCCTATAATACCTACAACAACCCCGGGCTGCCGCCAGGGCCAATTTCCAACCCCTCTTTGAGCGCACTGCAAGCTGTGGCAAACCCCGCCAAGACGAATTATCTGTATTTCCGGGCGCGCTGTGATGGCTCGGGGCGGCATGCGTTTGCTGAGACCTACGATCAACAATTGCAGAACGCCTGTCCGTGAGACCGCCTGCCTCAGTCCTTTCGGGGTTACGGAGACCGCTGAATGTTTTTGACCACTCTGTTTTCGATTGGACCTCGAGTATAGCTATATGGGTTCTACATGGGTTCTACATGGGTGCTAACTCGATCAGCCTATCTACCCGTGTGACCGATTTTCTTTTCGATCCGCAAGTCTCGAGCAGACTGCTTGCGTAGCATCCGTTATTAACTGACGTTACGCAGAACATTGAAAAAGCTAAAACCATTCACCCCCCATTGAGCGCGGGGGGCTTCCCCCTATAAAACGTCGGGAGCTTCCACAAAGGACACGACACGCCCTGGCACGGCCCGCCAGGGGTGCAGGTGCGGAAAACCGAAAGCGTGGGGCTTTTGCCTGATAGCGGCGCCAGGCAAGAAACAGATATAAACGGAGGTGTATGGTCTGAAAGCGGGCGACCATGAAGGTCGCCCCTACAAGTGCGCCCCGTGGTAAAAGCTTGTCCGGTTTAAAACCACAACAATGCGTAACATCAGTTATTAAGAATAGGGGGTCAAGAATCGGAGAAGTTCACGTCCATGTCACTCGGGTACTTGCAGGCGCGCATCTCGTCCAGGCGGGAGGTGCCGGCGCCCGGCTCGCCCAGAATGGGCTCGCCGCACATCGGGCAGATGATCCGGACTACTTCCAGCTCCTGATCGTTTTGTTCGTCGAGGATGTAGAAGCGGTCCCCCTTCTTTAGCGCCGCCAACGCCTGGTGCAGTGTCCAGCGGATATCGGCCCAGACCGCGGCGTCCCCGGTTCCCACGCCGGCGATATGCAGGTGCGGTTGCGGCGCGAAGATGGTCTTGCGCTTTACGCACACGATGCGCCAGGACTGGGGTCGTGCCCCGTTCCGGGCAGCGATGATGGCGTTGACGAAGGCGCTGATCAGGGGATGTGAGCGGCCAGTCAGGGCGGAGCGCTCGGGCTGGAAGGCCGTGCCGATGAAGAACGGGTGATCAGTAAGCTCGATCGCGCGCGGCTCGCCATCGGCGTCGCGCCCGCTGATGTGCAGGCTGCTGCTGTCGAACAGGTTCTTATAACGGGGATTGTAGCCAAAGCTGCAGCGATATTCTTCCACGATGCGCTCCTGCCCATAGATACCGGTAATGCGCGAACCGGCCAGCAGAAGGATCTCGCCGCTGCGTTCGACCAGGGCGCAGGCAAGGGGCGCAACCAGGGGCATCTCGGTGGCAGAATCCAACTCACTGTTCGCGGCTTTTTCATACCCCAACACGTTGCGCGCGTATTCGACGAGCGCGTGTTGGTAGCCGCCGCAGGTCCCAAGGAAGGGGCGGCCCTGTTCGCGCGCAAAGCGGATGGCGTTGAGCGCGCCTTGTTCGCTGGCGTAGGGGCTGCCCGGGACGCACCAGACGCCATCGAAGGCCGATAGGCGCCCGGCGCCCTCTGCGGCCAGTTCGCCGGTGCCGACCCAGGTGTGGTCTACCCGGCAGCCTGTCAGGTTCGCCGCGATCTCCAGCGCCAGTGGGATGGCCTGGTGGGCGGTTACGCTCAGGTTGTAGTCTCCCACCAAGGCGATCTGGTAAGTCTCGGGCATAACCGGCTCCTCTTCTGTGTAATCACAAACATTGCGGTGCAGGGTCTCCTGCACCGCAATGTTATCAGACAATGTTCATCCTCGGGCGGAGATGCGGCGCTCAGGCCCCGCGGGTCGTGCGGATGTCGACGATGCTCTCGACGTAGGGGGTGATGGCCTTCTTCAGGGCTTCCATCTCGACGCCTGCAACCTTCAAGGTTACCAGCCCCTTGGCCGGGCTGTCGCCCGAGAAGGTCCCCAGGGCGACGATGTCGCCATTCGCTTCGTATATGGCCTTGGTCAGATTGGCCAGCTCGCCGGGAGTATCGGCCACGGCGGCGGTGACGCGGATGCCGGCCGTGCGTGCGCCGAGCAGTTCCAGGAAGATGCTGAACAGGATGGTCTCGGTGACAATGCCGACCACTTCCTTGCCGCGCAGGACCGGTAAGCCGCTGATCTGGTTATCGACCATGATGCGTGCCGCATCCTCGAGCGGGGTATCCTCTGTGACGGTGATGACCTTGCGGGTCATGATCTGTTCCACCGGCAGCTTGCTGAGCAGGTAGGTCATCTCGTGGATGCTCAAGCTGGTGGCCGGGGAGGGGGAGGCCTTCAACAGGTCGCCTTGCGAGACAATACCAACGAGTTCGCCGTGTTTGTCGACCACCGGCAGGCGTTCGATATGCTCCTTGCGCATCAACTCCAGGGCATCCGGCAGGGACGTGGCCGGATGGACGGTGATGACGGGCTTGGTCATGCGTTCTCCTACTAACATGGGGGTACCTCCTTCATGTGGTGCGTAGTGGCTGTGGTAGTGGCTGTAGCGCTACGTTATTAATTATGGCACAAAACCAGCCAAGCGGGCGCGATTTCGCAATACTGTTAATCAAACGGTAAGGGCGGACGCGCAGGTCCGCCCCTACTGTTTGGGGGAAGAATAGTTAGTATGCTCCGCGGCCTTCCAGCACCGTCAGCACGGTGTGCATCAGGATGTGGATGTCGAGCCAGACGGACCAATTCTGCACGTAATAGACATCCAGGTTGACGCGCTCGCGATAGGGCAGGTCATTTCTGCCGGAGATCTGCCACATGCCGGTCAGGCCGGGCAGGACCTGTTTGTAGATCTCGAACTCCTGGCCGTAGAGTGAGATCTCGTCTTGCAGGATGGGGCGGGGGCCAATGAAGCTCATTTCGCCGCGCAGGATGTTCCAGATTTGCGGCAATTCGTCCAGGCTGGTGCGGCGTAGCAGGCTGCCAAAACGCGTCACGCGTGGGTCGCGCTTGAGCTTGTAACTTTGCTGCCACTCGGCTTGCAGGGCTGGTTGCCCATCCAGAAAGCCAACTAACAGTTCGTCGGCGTTGCGGGCCATCGAACGGAACTTCCAGACCCGGATTTCTTTTCCGCCGTAGCCGATCCTTTTCTGCGAATAGAAGACCGGCCCGGCGCTATCCAGCTTGATCAAGACCGCAGCAAGTAGCGTAAAAGGGGCCCAAAACGGCAAGGTCAGCAGGATAAATACCAAGTCCACACAACGCTTAAGGGCTTTTTGGAAAGGGTGGAGCAGGTTATGTGTGACTTCGAGGCCCTGGTATTCCACCAGGTGGAGCGATGTGGTCCACAGCGATCCCGATGGTCCTTCATCCAAGATGACGATGATGCGTTGGAACGTGTGGGTCTGGCTCAGCAGGACGGCTTTTGCGTCGGCAAGCGAGGCCTGGCCAAAGGTGATGACGGCAATCTCGATCCCGTCGAACGAGGGTTCGTGCATCTGCCCGGCTAACTCAGGCAGAAATTGGCGGACCGAACTCGATGCGATGCACACTACCGGCCAAAGTCCGGTAAGTGGGCGCCGGCGCAGCCGGTCGTAGATCTTCCTGGCGTCCAGCGGGTCGCCGATCACGGCAACTGGCATGCGCCATAAATTCAAACGGACGGCCAGCCTGCGAAAGATTTTTCGGGAGATGGGAATGCTAAGACTTGTAAAGATCCAGCCCAACCCGAGGATGGCCCTGGACCACGAGCTGGCATTTCCCAGGAAGAAGCTGGTGGCTGCCAGGCCGACCATCGTCAGGAAGGAGCCGATCGTCAGCCTGCGCAATTCCTCCACCGGCCCGATCCCGACGCACGGGTACAGGCGCATCACATAGTAAATCACAATCAGACAGGCGGCGATTGGAATGAGGGCGAGCACGTAGCGGGCCGGCAGGAAATCCTTGCGGACCTGGTACCACAGGCAGAGTGCCAGCCCCGCGGAGGCCAACAAGCACAGCAGATCGCTGCCGAGCATGAAGAAAGACATCACCCAGAGCCGATGTTTCCACCGGAAACCGGCGGGGTTCCGGGCATAGAAGCTCTCGTCCCTGGCGATCAGGCCGGGAAGCGACTCTTCAGGGTGGAGAGCGGCGTTAGTTTTAGCCATACAGGCGCTGGCAAGCCCGGTTCGTGCCCGCCATTAACCGGTATTTCTCAGGCCGGCCGCGATCCCGTTGATGGTCAAGACGATCACCTCGCGCAGGGTCTGCGCCTCGGCAGATTGGGGGTCGGGCAGGGCGCGCAGCCGGCGCAGCATCTCCACCTGGACGTAGTTCAACGGGTCGACGTACGGGTTGCGCAGGCGTACCGACTCTTTGGTGAGCGGATCGCTGTCCATCATCTCCTGGTGGCCGCTGATGGCCAGGACGGCGTTACAGGTGCGCTCGAACTCGGTGCGGATCTCGCCAAAGAGCTGCGCGGCCAGCGCCCGGTCGGGTACCAGCTCGGTATATAACGCGGCGATATCCATGTCTGCTTTCACCAGGGACGACTCGACGTTGTTGATGATGCTTTTGAAGAACGGCCAACTGGCGTACATCTCGCGCAGCAGGTCCATGTCGCCGCCGCTGGCTAGTCCCGCACCCAGGCCATACCAGCCCGGTAGGTTGTAGCGGCTCTGCATCCAGGAGAAGACCCAGGGGATGGCGCGGATCTTGGTGACCTCGGTGCTGCTGCTGCGTGATGGCGGGCGCGAGCCGATATGCATGCGGCTGATCTCGTCGATGGGCGTGGCGGCGCGCCAGAAATCGATGAACCCAGGTGTCCCGTAGACCAGCTTGCGATAGGTCTCGATCGAGGTGTTGCCCATGGTTTCCATGGTTGTGCGCCAGACGGCGGGAATTTCTTTGGCTTGGGGGTTGGGGACCGAGGCCAGCAGGACGGCGTGTGTGATCTGCTCCAGACGATGGTAGGCGATATCGGGGTTGGAGTAGCGTGAGGCGATGATCTCGCCCTGCTCGGTCAGGCGGAAGCGCCCGTTCATCGTCCCGGCAGGCTGGGCGCGAATGGCGCGGTTGGCGGGACCGCCGCCGCGCGCCACGGTGCCGCCGCGCCCGTGGAACAGGGTCAGGCGCACATTGTGTTCGCGGGTGGTGCGGGCAATGGTTTCCTGTGCCTGGTAGAGCGCCCAGTTCGCCATCAGGTAGCCACCGTCCTTGTTGCTGTCGGAATAGCCGATCATCACAACCTGTTCGTTGCTGCAGGTTGCCAGGTGGGCGCGGTAGATAGCGGATGAATACAGGTCGTTGAGGATGCGCGGAGCGGCCTGCAGGTCGGCTACGGTCTCGAAGAGTGGGCAGATTTGCATACCGTCCGCGCATTCGGTCCACTGCGCGATCAACAGCAAGGCCAATACGTCGGTTACCGAATGGGTCATCGAGATCACAAAGGGACCGAACAGCTCCAGGCCGTAGATGCGCTGGGCGCGGGCGATCAGCTCGAACAGGGACCAGGTCTCGGCGGCCTGGGTGGTGACGCCCGGCCGGGTTGCCAGTGCGGGCTTGGGTTCCTGCAGCAGCCGGTTGAGCAGTTGGAGTTGTTCAGCTTCGGGGGCGGTCTCGTAGGAGGGGGCGATGTTCAGGGCACGCAGCACCTCACCGATGGCGGCATTCAGCCGGCTGGAGTCCTCGCGCAAATCCAGGCGCATGGCATGCAGGCCAAAGATGTCCACTTCGCGGCGCGCGATCAGCATCTCGTCGTTTGCCAGGGGTTCGGGCAGGGAGGCTGCCATGATGTCGAGTGGGCGGGCCAGGTCTTCCGTGCGGATGCGCGCGGGGTGAGGTTTTGGAGAGAGCAGGTTGGATTTCATGTCCTCGTGCGAGGCCTCGGCCAGGTCGGCGGCGAGCAGCGAAAGGATCAGGCGGTAGGGCTCGGTGGCGTAGCGCTGCGCGATGTACTCGACGTGCGGTGGCAAGGGCCGGCGTTCTTCGATCCAATCCAGCAGTTCCTGGTGCGGAGGCAGGCGGCTGGCGCTCATGCTCAGGTGGCGGGCGAGTTCCTGCAGGGCGTTGCGGTGCTGCCCCACGGCCAGGCCCCGGTGCAAGCGCAGGGTTTCGGCAGTGACCTCGTGGGTGACGTTCGGGTTGCCGTCGCGGTCGCCACCCATCCACGAGGCCAGGCGCAGCCAGGTGCGGTTGGCGCTCAACCCGGGGTAGTGCAGCGCCAGGGCGCCGTCCATGGCCGCATAGACCCTTGGCAGGATCTCCCAGAAGACGGATTCGACGAAATACAAACCAGTACGGACCTCGTCGGTCACGGCCGGGCTGGCTGTGCGCGCGCGTTCGGTCAGCCAGAACGAGGTGATCTCGGCGTAGAGAGCCTGTACCACGGCGTCGTGTTCGCGTGGCAGAGGCTGGCCGGGGTTGATCTTGTAGAGCAGCGAAGCGATGCGCTGCACCTTGGAGAGGATCGTGCGCCGCCGGGCTTCGGTGGGGTGAGCGGTTAGAACCAGCTCGATGGCCAGGTTGTCGAGCAGGGCCGACATTTGCTCAGGTGTGACGCCGCGCTGCTTGAGGGTGGCGATGGCCTCACCGATCGACTCGCGGATCGGTTGCGGGTAGTGTTCGCGTTCGTCCTTCTGCAGGGTCGCGACGCGATTGTTCTCCTCGGCCAGGTTGATCAGGTCGAAATAGGTCGCGAAGGCGGCAGCGACCGCGCGCCCATCGCTCGGGCTGAGGGCCTCCACCTGGCGCAGCAGGCGTTTGGCCGCTTCCTGGTCGCCGGCGCGGCGTGCCTTGGCTTCCAGCCGGATGGCTTCTTCGGCGTTGAAAATCGCTTGCGATTCTTGCTCGGAGATCACACGCCCGAGCAGGTCGCCCAGCAGGTGGATGGTTTGGGAAATATCCATAAGTTTGCGCCTT
>Ga0302321_100004253_pt1 | contig 12382 bp, 12 predicted proteins | sample Fen_T0_1_FD_202505 | JGI IMG/M metagenome (GOLD analysis project Ga0302321, IMG submission 202505) | Peat permafrost microbial communities from Stordalen Mire near Abisko, Sweden - Fen_T0_1 | ecosystem: Environmental > Terrestrial > Soil > Wetlands > Permafrost | place: Sweden: Abisko...
ACCTGTGCTACGCGCGTGCGGTGCGCCACCAATACTGGACTATGCCAAACGCCGGGCACCGGAATACTTCCGCAACCGATGACCAGGGCTAGTGTGATTGTCACCCAATTGCGCGCGGTCGTAGCTACGCCGAGCAAAACCCAAGGAACGATTGGAAGCAGATAGCCCGCGTCGTGTGGAAGTCGCAGAAAGACAAGGATTGGTGGAACCACACCAGAAGCACAGGCAATCACCAGGCGCCCGTTCCATGGACGGTGATTGCGACTGACTCTGCCCCGCATTCGCAGCGCATTCAGCAAGGTTAGCCCGACAACGAGAACCAGCATCGAGAAGCCCGGTATTCCCCAGAGTTCCAGCGAAAACCGCTGCCACAGCAATCGTAGTTGTGTACGCCCCTGTTCATGTACCGCAAGCGCACTGATGCCATAGCGCATGAATACCGGCAAGTAGAAGGCCGTACCCAGAACCCCGCCCAAACTGCCCAGCTTCAACCACGCATACCTGTCCGGAGGAACCTCACTTGCTCGCCCATATACAAGCAGCATCGGGATGTATGCGAAGGCCTCGGTGACGCGGCAGCCCATCGCCAACCCAAGCGCAATTCCCGCTAATACCACCCACCCGCGAAGCGAGCAGTAGACCCCGAACCAACTGAATGCCATTGCCCAAACGAAGTCCATCGAGTCCACGCTATGGACGTAAAAGAGCGGCGAAAAGGCGAGCGCTGCGGCGACGAGTAGCCACGCTCTTACCCTAAGACCCTGCAACACGAGCGCGAAACACACCACGCCTAGGACGCTCATCATTGCGGTAGCGGCATTACAGCCCCACGCGCCCCACGGGATTACCAGTGAATTTACCCACTCCTGAACGGGGTGCCCAGGTTCACGCGACATGGCGTATTGTCCGGTGGCTCGAATCGAAGCTGCTGCAAGGGCAAGACGATGCGCGTCCGGATCCATTCCGTAACCAGGCGCAAGAAGGCCAATCCGCGACGCGGCAACGAAGACAGCCAGACAGACAATCGACCAAACCCTTCCGTGCATTGGGCATGACGTTCTGGCGACCGAATGTTCTGTCAGTAGAGAAGGCAGCTTACTTACCATAATGCCTCGTCACGGCGGCTGGGTCTTACCACTGCCGCCGCCCGCTAGAGCACCGAACAGGCGGCAAATCGCGCAATTTACATCAATGCGCGAAAAAGCACTCACTTCCGCCACACGGAGCCGGTACCGACGGCCTAATCCGCTTCGACTCTGGACGCCATGTTGCTACGCTTCCGTTTCACATGCGCTCGAAAACGCCGCTTTCGCTCGAGGGACATTGCGCACGGTGCTACCTCCACACCACGCACTGTATTTGCGCCAAGTTGCCGAAGCTCGATACCTCGCTCGAGGTCCTGATTATTCGGCACAAGGCTGAACGTCGACTGACTAGCAATACAGGAAGACTTGCCGCGTTGTGCCTAAACCAATGCCGAATCATCGAGTACAGCGCATGCGTTCCGTTCAATGATGCAGCGCTGCCGCTCGAAGGTGCCGTCTTGCTCTACCCGGGAGACCACGGCACTTCGCTTTCCCTGCAACCAAGGCGGCTCGTCGTGCTTGACGCCACATTTCGCCAAGCGCGTCGAATGTTCAAGCGCATCCATTTGCTGCGACACATACCGCAACTCGCGTTGTCAGCGCCGAAACAGGCTCCAAACCGGTTGCGCAAGCCCCCCCACGCTGATGGAATGTCAACCATCGAAGCAATCGCACTGGCATTAGCCGCTCTGGAAAGCGAGCAGGTGGCAAATTCACTGCTCCAAAGCTACGCGCTCTTCGTTGAACAAGCGGACAGGCAACGCGGTCGAATCCGGGAAGGCGAACCAGCAGCTGGCAGCGAGAACCTGGGAGCCTCCCAGGCATCGAGCGCTTCACTATGACTGAGAGTGCCTCCATCTATCGCTATTTCGCCGCCACAAGTCCGGGACTAGAGTCGTGCCTTCGCGACGAACTGCAAGGGTTCGGCATCCGCGGCGAGCCTACCGCGGGTGGCGTGGAGTTTCGCGGCCCAATCGAGATGCTTTGGTCGGTCGCGCTTCAGTCGCGAATTGCCGAATCCATTCGCCTGCGGCTGAAGTCATTTCGCGCTTCGGATTTTGCGTCACTCGAACATCAACTAGCGAAATTGCCATTCCATGCGTATGTCACACCACATTCGCACGTGGAAATTAGCGTTTCCTGCACTGAGTCCCGTCTCTACCATACCGGTGCCATCGAGGAACGTCTCCGCGGCGTGCTCGCGCGCAGCTGGGACCGGCACGCAGCCAAAACGCGAGATTCGAAGCTTTTGGACGAAGCGCCACCGCTTGCCGAGCCAGCTCAGTCGAAGATCTTCATTCGCGCCGTCCGCAATGAATTTACGGTCAGCGTTGACGCCACATTGGAACGGCTTCATCGTCGCGGCTACCGAACGCACGTGGGAGTCGCCCCGCTACGCGAAACGCTTGCAGCCGCAGCCTGTCGGCTGCTTGAGGCACACTCAAGCGCTGGTGGTATTCAGCGACTTTGGGATCCGTGCTGCGGCAGTGGCACTCTGCTTTGCGAGTGGCTGCAGATGCATCACGGAATTCTTCCGGGATTTGCTACCGTGGCGGAACGGCATTTCGGCTTCGAACATTGGCCGTCACACCCTAAAATCCGCTATCGTGAATTTCGCGCTCAAATCCGGGGCAACTGTAAAACTTCGGGCGGCGAACGGGAACCCGTCGCGTTCGGCACTGACAGCGATGCGGAAACGCTTCGCGCCGCCGCGCACAATTTGCGGGCGGCGATGGTATTCGACTCCTGCCGCCTTTTCAGCCACGAATTCGCGGATGCTGAAGCCAAGATCCCTCAAAATACAGCCGTCATCACCAACTTGCCATACGGCGTACGCCTCAAGCAGATCCGCTCCGCACCGTCGCCATTCGTCGCATTGGACTCGCTTTTCACCCGCCGAACGGACCTAAGACCCGCATTGGTCATCTCGACAGAACGTCCCCCTTCGCGCAGTAAGAACCGCTGGAAGAGCGCGTGCGGCTTCGCCAATGGCGGGCTCGCGGTAACGGCGTGGATCCTGGTGCCTGACGTTTGATGCCTCGCCATCGAGCTGACCTTAAGAAGCCAAGTGCCAGTTGTGCTCGTCCTGTGCGCATTTTCCACCGGGCGCGAGAACCGACTAACCAATCCGCTCCAGCTGGACAACAGTTCCCTCTATTGGAACCTGCCCGATTTGTGGTGCAATTGCGTAGGAATTGCCGCAAAAAAGCTACGTCCCCCAGCCCTGTAACCTCATATTTCTGCTCGCATTTGCACCGTTAGCCTAGTTCTCCTACGCTTCCTAGCCAATTGCCTTCGGAGGTCTCGTGCGCCCAAGTCTTACCGGTCTGTTCCTAATCGCTGCCGCTTGCTTCAGTGCCTGTCAGGAAGGCGCAATCGTATGCCCCACGGGAGAATTGCTGTGCGACGGTGCGTGCATTAAAGGTTTTGCTTGCCCATCCTCTGGAGTGGGCGGCTCGACTTCCGTACCAACGACGCTGACGCCAGTGGATCCCGGTCCGTACACTTCACCTGACTGCACAGACACATCGACGTCGACCGGCAACTTTGCCACTCAGTATGGCGGCGCGACCTTGACGACAAATACGAGCAAAACATACTACCTTCACACCAACTGGTGGAACAAATACGCCGGTGAAACCGTCACGTATCAAGGCCTCTCCTTCACCGTTGCGAACCCGACCGCCGCAACGACCAGCGACAACAATCCACTTGGGTACCCGTCCCTGTTCATCGGCAGCTATTCCGGGCATACGACCGCGGGCAGTAACCTGCCGAAACAAGTGTCAGCGCTCACGACCGTTCCGACCGTCTTTTCAACCAATGCCGCCGATGGAACGATCGCAAACCACAACGCCGCCTACGACGTTTGGTTTACGGACACAAGTGCGCCCCTCTCATCCTCCGCCTACTCTCCACCGCCTGGGGGTGCGTTCCTCATGGTGTGGATGTTCAAACCTACGGGTCGGCAACCGCGTGGAAACCCTGTGCGCACCGGTGCGACGGTTGCTGGTGTTGATGGCCAGTGGAATGTTTGGGTCGATAATTCCTCGCCCCCTTGCATCTCTTATGTGAGTACCAACCCTCGCAACGGATTGGCTTTTGATTTGAATGCGTTCATCAAAGATAGCGTTGCATTCAAGCTCGGAATTACCAATTCAATGTACTTGAGTATCATCTTTGCTGGCTTCGAGATCTGGGGTGGCGCAAACGGGATTCAAGTGAAGAACTTCTGCGCCAAAGTCAACTGAGCGCCTTCGAGCGGCGCATGTGCCATTGCCCGAATCGGCTCAGGCACGAAAAATCGGTCAATTCCTCACAATTGTCGTAAATTGTCCTGATTTGTTGCCCTCCGCCGCCCCCTGAGCAACGACGGCGTTGCTCAGGGTGAGCCAGAAAACCGCCGAGGAATCATTGTCCCGATTGAAGCCAGGAAACCTGAGCGGAATCCAGGCTTATCGAGCAAGCACCAAGGGAACGTTCGAGATCAGGGACGGAGGTGGGTCCCACAAGCGCAACCACCGGAAGCGGCAGCGCAAGAACGTATGCTACGGCGAGAGCAGACGGATCCACTGACTTCTGTTCCGCAAGTCGGGCCAGCCGCTCCCTACGCTCAAGATTCTCCTTCGAATAGTAAACGCGAACAAGGTCAGCGAGGTAGGTCATGTCCGTAATGGGCTTGGCGGAGAAAAAGCCTCTGCATTGACTGGACCAGGCAAGCACCGGCATATTTACGTTCTTGTACCAAGTCAGGTCATCGAGCGTTGCGTAACTGCACCCCGCCCACCACGGCTCCCTCGGTGTCGCCAAACCCAAGTGGGGACTGGACGCCGAAAACCCCGTGATGCCTTTTGCTTTTGCATAGGCATTTGCCGCCGCAAGCCTGTCCACTGTCCAATTCGATCCCCCGAACGACTTGATTTTGCCCGCTTGCAATGCCTCGAACAAAACTTCAACCAACTCGTCCACGCCAACCTGCGGATCGTCGCGGTGGAGCAAGTACAGATCGATGGTGTCCATTTGAAGTCGCTCAAGACTGCGGTCGATGGCCGCTCGAATGTAGTCGGGACGCACCCACCGCGATTCGACGCAACCCTTTGTGACGATGATTGCGTCTTGTCTCCCGCCCGCGCCGCGAAAATACTGACCTAATGCGCGCTCGGATTGCCCTCCACCGTAAATCTCCGCCGTGTCAAAGAGATTGCCACCAATTTTTCGATAAGTATCCAGAAGAGCGAAAGACTCGACGTCGCGGTCCGGTGTTAGCCCCATGCATCCTAGCCCCATCACGCTAGCTTGCCTTTCCAAGCCCGGTAGCAAAGTAGTTCTCATGGTTCGTCTGGTTATCGGTGTACCCGTCAACCGAGCCCCGTCAAGCGGATTGGGCATTGTCCGGCAAACGCGAAGCGAATAGCCTGTGGCTCATATCGCTTTCGCAATCAAATGACTTGTTTGTGTCGGCGGAGCGACGGTCCTCCGCGGGAAAGACGACTGGGTAGTCTGCGGCGTTCGACATCGCTCCATTCAGATCGGACAAGTCCCGCAGAGACCAGAGCCATTGAGCAATGTCCGAGCTCAACCCATTTTGGGCGAACCACAATGCCTGAGTGCAATTCCGCGCCTTGATCCCTTCGACGGCCGCGCCGCCGCACGGGTCAGCCCGCCGCCGGAAACAAACCGCAAGCGCGCTGCCCCCGCTTTCCCCACCTTCCGGACGGCTCGGGACCCAATGACCCGGCGGCTCCGGACGCATGCTGTGCATGCCAAAGGCTTGAATCTCCGCGGTTTCGGGAGCAAAAGCCGAGCCGTCCACGTGCCCTTCAAGGGTAACGCTCGAGCAATGGGTCACCCACCCCATCCAGCATTCCAACAAGTTGACTGCTCGGCACCCATCGGACTTGACGCAATGGTAGCCTACTAACAAGTGTCCTTACAGCCGAAGCCCACTCTGACCGGAGCCGACGACCCAACGGGGCTGGCAAAATTCACCGTCGTGGAAGGTCGCGGAAAGGGTCGCCGATACAAGGTTGACGCAACGGCCACGCTTGGGCGTTCACCTGGCGCAACCATCATGCTTGAAGATCCTGAGATCTCAAGACTTCACGCCCGCGTCACCAAGACCGAAAGTGGGAAATTCGAACTCGTTGACCTCGAAAGCCGCAACGGAACGTACGTCAATGGCGAGAAAATCACGCGAGTCACACTTTGCTATGGCGACCGCGTCCGTTTGGGCCCAAATACGGTCCTAGAATTCTACGCATTCGACGCTACAGAGGCACTTATCATCCAGCGTCAGCGGTTCGAATCGATTGGAAGACTTGGCGTCGGTATCGCTCACGATCTGAACAATGTTTTGGCTGCTCTGGACGCGGGAACATCGTACTTAACGGACCTTTCGCCTAATAGCAGGCTCGGCGAGAGCGAGACCCGTGAGTGCCTTTCGGACATGAGCATTGCGGCTTCGCGCGCAGCCGAACTGATCCGCGCAATGCTGTCATTTGTGCGCGGGCGGGGTCACGCACACGGCCCCGTGGACCTATCCACACTGCTGCATGAGCTATCACGAATGCTACGACGAACGCTCGACCGTCGCGTCACGCTAGCGCTTGACGTCGCTGACGGAGTTGTCGTGCACGGAAATCGATCGGAGATTCACCAAGTGCTGCTCAATCTCTGCCTCAATGCTCGAGATGCAATGCCAGATGGCGGACAATTGACGCTTTCCGCGAGTCTCGCTTCGCCCCCCCCCGACAGTTCAGCATTTCCAAACGACAATCCCGTTGCGGTCATCTCGGTGAGTGACTCCGGGTTCGGGATGGATGAAGCGACGCAAGCCCGAGTATTTGAACCCTTCTTCACCACGAAGCGAACCGGGGCGGGCTATGGCCTCGGTCTTGCCACAGCGCGCGAAATCGTCACCGTCCATGGCGGACAAATATCCGTACGGAGCAAACTCGGAGAGGGAACACGCTTCGACCTATTGCTCCCAGCCATGCTGCCCGAACCAACGGATTCCATCCCGACGGAAAACGGGATGGGGCAACAGACGCTGCACCCTCCCCCACAATGCTCGATGCTATTGGTCGACGATGAGGCCATTGTTCGAAGGGCCTTGGCGCGCCGATTGCGTCAATCTGGCTTCACTGTCCACGAAGTCGCGACAGGCGCGTCGGCTATCCTGCGATATGCGGCCGGCGAAATCGACATCGTTGTTCTCGATTTGGACATGCCGGGAATGGACGGCGAAGAAACGCACCGCGCACTCCTAAACATTGATCCGCACGTCCGCGTAGCCTACGTGACGGGATACGTTGACGACGAGCGCACGCAACGACTTCTGCGTCTAGGCGCGCTCGCAGTGTTTGAGAAACCCTGCAGTTTGGATAGCCTCATGCGACTTGCCGGCGCGAATGCCAACTACGTTGAAGACTTCACCGACGACAACTGCCAAACAATCACCTAGGTGATTGCGGACCATATCCATTCGTTTCATCGGCTCGCATGCCTCTGCGTTCGGCCAAATAACGGCGAAACGTGCGAAATTAGAATCGACCACGAACGCTCACACCACCCGGAAACAGCCCAACCGTAGCTCCTGTATGGGCGACAGGCTTGGTCAATACTAGGTAGCCACCCAATCCGGTCATGGCGGCAGACACACCCGCCGCGACATAAGACATTGTTCGAAATGAACGAAATGTATCAATGTCTGACTGACTTCCCGCCGGGCAGCCAGGATCACAAATCTGGTCAAGGTGAGACTTCTTGTCGAGGGCAATCTTTCCGGTAATTGCCATCCCGACCAGACCAACAGCTCCGCCGCCTAGAGCAGCGACGCCCCACCAGGTTCGCGAGTTGCTAGCGGAACTCGACTTAGGCACTTCGCCGGCCGCCACAGCGGGAGGACTCGGTGCGGCTCCCGCATCGAGGGCAATCTCGAGCACCACGCGTTCCTTCTCGAGTATCGACACTCGCCGCGTCACGCTTGGCGAACCCGGCGCTTCCACAGTGACGTCGTGATCACCAGGATCGAGTGAAAAATCAACTTCAATCAGCGCGGCCGGAAGCACGCGGCCGTCAAGATGAATTGTAACGTCTTTGGCAGCAGTCGCACCTCGTCTTGCCTGGACGAGCAACCGCGGGATTCGCGCCCGCAAGGGTTCACCCTCGGCCGCCGCATCGCGCGTCGCTTCGCGAAACGCCTCTGGTGCGTCATCGGGAAGTGGCATCCGCCGAGTCTCCTCGTACCGATCCAGTGCTTCCACGAGGCGCCCGAGTTGTACCAAGCATCGCGCCTGCATAATGCTGATACTCGGGACCGGAAAAAGTGCAAATGCACGCGTCAGCCTATCGTATGCCAACGCATAGTCATGCTTGTCGTAGGCCTCGGCGCCTTGCGTTGCGAGCTCGCGCGCCGCAGTCCGCATGGTCACGTCGGCAGGTTGAGCTTTGCCTTGCGCGGCTCCAAGTAGGATGGACAAAGCAACCGCACAAGAAGTGGCACGACCGTGCCACTTGGCTTGTGTACCTAAAATGTTAGAAACCAAAGTCATGGCGTCGCTTTGTAACCTTTTGAGTGGACTTTACTGAACCAGACAATACGGGGTTGCCCTTACGAGTCGTAGCAGCAACACCGTTGGTCGTGCGATCTTGGGGCAAACTTTTCACAGGTGTGGGTACCGAAGAACCTGCGCCTGTAGGCGCGTTCGCCAACGCGGATGGCCCGGCCCTTGCGGGCCCCGCATTCGCAACGCCATTCGATCCCAGCAATGTAACCGGTGAAGCACTTACGCCGGCCTGTGCCGCATGCACCGATGCCGACGGACCACGAAATAGCAGCGCCGCAATCACACCGCCTGCAAGCACGCCAGCTACACCAGCAGCGATGACTAACTGCCTTGAGCCGACGCCCAGAAGCAATCGAAGTCCGTGGCGAGGACCGTGACGCGCCATCGTATTTGCATTGGCGGAGTAGCGCCGTTCATTGGGGCGAGCCACAGCCGAAGCCGGCGGAACGGTTGGAATAGTTTCGACTTTGACTCCCGTCGATAGACCGTCGAGCCACACGGCACGAATGGAGTTGCCGCAAATATCCTCCTTAATACCATGTTCGTAGAGCCAAAGCGCAAGGGCCTCGCCCAGCTCCGCCATCGTGGCCCAGCGGTCTTCTCTCGCTTTGGCAAGACCGCGTTCAACAACGCGCCAAAGGGACTCATCGCTTTCGGCAAAGTCAGTCATGGCCGATGGGGGATCGTGAATAATGGCCTGCATCAAAGCGTTGTAGTTCGCCTTCCGAAATGGCATCGCGCCGGTCACCATCTCGTAAAGCACTACGGATAGAGACCAGACATCAGTTCGCTCGTCGATATCATCAACACCCAGCGCCTGCTCTGGCGACATGTACTCCGGACTTCCGAGTACAACGCCCACCTGAGTCAGCCGAACGTCGACTCCACCTGGTCCCACTTTGGCAATGCCAAAATCGAGCAGTTTAGGCTGTACCCGCCCGAGCGGATCACTTGCTAGAAAGATGTTATCCGGCTTAATGTCGCGATGAACGATGGTTCTATCGTGGGCGAGACGCAGTCCGTCCGCTAGAGGCAACAGCATTTGCGCGGCCCGAATTGCCGAAATCTTCCCTTCTCGGCCAAGGCAAGCGCTCAACGTCTCACCCTGAACAAGTTCCATGACAAGGTACGGATCGCCGCGGCTCGTCCAGCCAAAATCAAACACGCGAACGAGCGCGGGGTGCCCCAATCGTGCTGCTGCGTGAGCCTCTCGTGCCATCCGAGATGCAACCGCGGGTCCGGCGCCCGAAACGCGGATGAGCTTCACAGCCACTTCGACACCGAGCGCCAAAGCGTACCCAACCCAAACCACGCCCATCCCACCTCGACCCAGTTCCCGCACGAGTCGATATCGATCGCCGATTACTTCCCCGGCAAGGTACGGATTCGGCTCGGGACTTGCGCTCGCTCGTTCCACGCGACTGCTCGTCTCGTTGGCGGCTGTCACGGTCTCCGCTGCGAGCCTTGGGAATTTGCGTGACCAGGTGGAACTCATGTTACGTCGCGTCTTCTATAACCTCAGCGGTAACAAGGAAGCGTGTCCCAATTCCCAGAGTTCGACAAGGCACGATTCGCCCGATCCTTCCGTTTTGCCAGCTAAGATTCATCACTCACCACAACTAGGCAAGCAGTTCTACAACCCTTGCCTACCTCAGACACCAAAGCGTGATACTGTGCGCTCGACCGACAGGACCCCATTATTGAAGGAACGGCCTCGCGCTGTCTGGATCGCCGCTATTATCGATGGCTCAAATGCAGGACGAGACGCAAACCACACGGAGCAATGTGTTCTCGCGCACGGTGTGCGTTTTCGCTGGTTCCAGCTGCGGATCGCATCCTGATTACTCAGAAGCGGCAAGAGCGCTTGGTCGAGCGCTCGTTCAGCGAAACTGCCGACTCGTCTACGGAGGCGGTCGCACGGGGCTGATGGGCGAGCTCGCCGACACGGTGCTCGCAATGGGAGGAACTGTAGTGGGAGTGATTCCTGAACGTCTTGCAACTAGTGAGCTAGCACATCGCGGTGTCACCCAACTCGAAATTGTCGCGACGATGCACGAGCGCAAACAGACCATGGCAGACCTTGCGCAGGCCTTTATAGCCCTCCCCGGAGGAATCGGTACTTTCGAGGAAGTCCTTGAGGCACTAACTTGGACGCAGTTACGCATTCATCGCAAGCCGGTGGCGCTCTACAATGCGCGGAACTACTATGGTGGGCTGCTGTCGTTTCTTGACCATGCTACCGCTGAACAATTCATGCGTCCTTCTTGTAGGGCACTGCTGCTGGTGGAAGACGATCCCGAACGCCTGTTGTTGAACTTGGAGCGGTGGATAGATCCATTGGGTGATGGCTTCGAGCAGAAGATCGACGCTTCTACCTGAAGGCTCCACGCAACCACAGCAGCTTTTGTGATTGAGGGATCCTGAATGGATCAAATCACCCCACAATCCTCATCTTACCGATCAGCGTTGGTTTGCCTTTCGCCCGGCGGGTTGGGAGGAAATTTGCGTTTGCTCCGGCAGATCGTCAGCACTACGATACGCCGCATCGAGTGCCTTGATGCCGCTTGTGACAAGCGCTTGCTCACGATATCGCCGCCGAGGAGGTGAAGCATCGAGCCAATGAAAACTGACTTCGCGAACGTCGACATGCACGAACTGCGTCTTCGGGTGAGAATAGATCCCAACCCCCAATCGGGGGATCTTCCTGAAGTAAGATGCCAGCGCCGCGGGTGTGACACCGGGGATGCGAAGGTCAACAGCTCGCCCCTGCGCATGATATCCTTCTCTTCGCCGTGTCTGTCGTCGATAGCCTGAAATAACACTCACTTCGGGCTTCCCAAAGTGGTATGCGGCGCGAAAAACAAGCTGTAGCAGTCGCTCAGATATCGGCATCGCGAATCTTTCTCCGCGGCTTCGCGTATCCGCAAGCAAGTTTGAGAGCTCTTGAGCCGCCCCCGGTTCGACTCTACCGTCAGGATCGTACAAGTTCACCTGCACGAATTGCCCCGTATTGATGTTACTCACGCGAACCTTTGGCAGCGTGGCGAAATGGGTTCGGGCTTGCGAGCGAACGTCCACAGAGGCAACCTGAAGGGGAACTTCTGTGGACGTTCGCGACACCATTTTTGAAGCAATTCGTTTGGGTCCTGCAACTGCGTTATCCCACGTGCCTGTATTGGAACTGGGCTGCACGAGGCTCAGTAGCATGACCATCCCAAACTCTATTTTCCGTTTGTCGCAGAACCAAGCCGTGCAAAGAGGAACAATTTGCTTCAGCCTTCGCGCGCTTGGCACACTTGAACCATCGAGCATGTGATTCGATGACATAAAACGTATCGCACTTACCGGCTGGTGCGGAAGGCGCAATCGCAGGGCATCACTTCTCTTTTGCTCGGGCCACCCCTTCGACCATTCCATGGTGCAACACGAGATGGCTAGTCAGACGTGAATGGTGTATCAGCAACACCATCACACGCGGCTGCGGATTTCTGCGGAAGTGAGCCACGGGCTTCGACCACCTCCCCCCACAGTGGTACTTGTTCCGCCGCGCTCGATCTACCACATGCCCCATGCGACACTGAGGTGTGTCGTCCCCCACGAGCGACACCGGACGTACATTCACTCATCCGCCGGGGCGCAGAACTTCGACCGCGTCCCGCCGACCTGATAGCGCTCCGAACTTCTCCAATGTTACGATGTGCCGTTTACGTAGGTAGCCCGACTGACCTC
>Ga0302321_100004254_pt1 | contig 12382 bp, 10 predicted proteins | sample Fen_T0_1_FD_202505 | JGI IMG/M metagenome (GOLD analysis project Ga0302321, IMG submission 202505) | Peat permafrost microbial communities from Stordalen Mire near Abisko, Sweden - Fen_T0_1 | ecosystem: Environmental > Terrestrial > Soil > Wetlands > Permafrost | place: Sweden: Abisko...
TTCCGGGTTGTTGATAGTGCCGTGCGTGATGTTCTTGAGTGCGCCCGTGTAGCCGCAAATGGAATGATCCTTGATGAGCCCCAGGTTGATAACGCAGGTAGCTTCCGTCAGCTGGCGACAGAACTTAGTCGTAATACCCTCGTAGATCCGGACCCCTGCCATAGGGTGGTCTTTGTTGTTGTGAAAGCCCACCTTCACGCCTGACGGCAAGGTGAACTTTGGCGCACCAACCCGGCAGGCGAGTAAATAGCTGCCGTACTGCTCGAACACGGTAATCTTCTCAGCGGGAACGCCAGCTGCAATACAGGCCTCAACCACTGGTGCCACAAGCTCATAGGACGTGGCCATGCCGTTACCAGCGATGCCATTCGGCTTGATAGCAACCGAATCCGATGGATGAACGAAGCGCTTCATCGCCTCAGTCAGGTTTGCGGCACCGGTCAGTTCCATCATCGCTTTTTCGAGTAAGCGCTTGGCAACTTCCGCCTTCGGCCAGAGCTGATTTTTGTGCATCAGCCCAGGAAAATCGCCTTTTCCTGAGACCTTTACGACTCTGCCCGGCAGAGTGAGGGGCGAGAAGCCCTGCGGGGCTGTCGCGATCAGCGACTCCCCAGTGGCCCCCTCCGCCGTTGGTGCAAAGCCAGTGACAGCACTTGCGGCAAGACCACCAACCGCAGTCGCTGCGAGCCCCCCCACGAAGCTTCGACGGCTCATTCTCAGGTTGAGATCTTCCATAGGGCCTCTACCGTTCGACATCACGTCGGACACTATAGTGGCCTAAATGGACTCCCGCCACGCCAGAATGCGCGGCATTCCACGAGTCTATTGCCTTCGCACACGTTCGGGAGCCGAAGCCTCTGGGCTTCGACCCTCGAACGGCCGCGTTAAGACTAGACCGCCTTGTACTTCTTCAGTCGCGCATGCCGATTGCGATTCTTCGCCTTGTGCGCGGCGTTCTTGCGCTTGCAGCGCGTACGGTCCCGGAACTTCTTGGCCTTACGAAGGAACAACATCATGGCGGGCGCTCCTTAGCCTGGAACCGTGGACCGCGCAAACCGGTCGACGCTCGGCAATCGAGCCGAGCGTGCTTTGCCGGGCTATGCCCGCGCCGCCCAGGACAGAACAATCGGCCGGTTTGGATCTTTTGCTGGCAGCCTGGTTGTCGGTGCGACGCGACAACGGCCCGCACACGACCGTCACCGATAGTCGCGGCAACGGGCAACACGTGCGCTCGTCAATTCACGCCCCCCGCGCCAACGCACGTGCGACCGCCATAGCCCAACACAGCAACGGCCTACTTGCGACCGTCCACTCACGACGCTGTCTTGACTCAACAACATCTGAGCAACAACGAAGTAGCAAGTACGACCTTCAACCACCCCACCTCGTCAATGGCCCCTCCGGAATGCCCAAGTGAACTCAATCGTCGAAGAAAGTATCGCGCTACCCAATGCCCAGCCGGCAACATTCAACTGCCGTGATACAGCGCGATGACAACGGCAACACGTGAGGATGAAATTGCGTGAAATTGATATGACGCAATTCGCTCCACAAGCCTCCGCATTCGGAGTGGTGAATTTGTCGCAGTTGTTCTTGTAACAAAAATCCATCCGCTGTAATGTGCCATCAATCGTTCGTTGTGGGGCTTCATGGCTTTTGCGCATGAGCTTCGTGGTGCGCGATGGTTCCGTTGTTCTCGAGCTTGCTCCGCCATTGCGCGGACTCAGAAATGAGGGGAAAACCATGTTGAGACGTTGTACGTGGGGTCTACTCGTTCTCGTTTGTATTGGCTGCGAAAGCTCAGGAACTGACACAGAGGTTGTAGGTGTCGCGGAGCAACACGTGTGGCGCTCGCCCACTTCTACACAATCCAATACACCGGGGCTCGCCTACCCTCAGGGTGGATGGTGCACCGCTGTGCTCCTCACGCCTCAACTGGCGATAACCGCGAATCACTGTGACGGAGTACTGCCCGTATCGGACGGTGCCGGGGGTTTGCTCTATACGGTATTGGGGCATCCACAAAGCAGCCTATGGTCTGGTCTGCCAAGACCACGCGTGACGCGAACTTGGGCGCCCAAGATGACGGGAGATGTTGACCGTTTTCGCGACTTCCGGTTCCTCATGTTCGACGACTCGAACGCTCCGCTTACGGTATTTCCGCAGCGAACAAGGTACCTTGACTCGCCCGCAATTCGAAATCCACTCTACCCAACCGGCCCAGCCTTGAGTCTCCCTGTCATCTGGATGGGCTGGGGAGATACGGAATTTGGCCACACTACAGCCGTGCTTCGAGAACAACGTGGTTACTCGTTTGGTCATGAGTTACTCTTTGGAGTCATCGCGGATAGCACTAACTATCGGCACTGGGTGGCCAATTTGGGCCCGGTGTCAACCTACAATGGCCCGGCATCCGGCGACTCTGGCGCACCGTTGTTCAAGCCCCTCTCGAAGACGGAAACCAACGAGTTTGAACTAATTGGCCTCTCTAGCGGAGACGACCTAGACGACAAAGGGCTCGATCCGCGTGTTATCGACGCGGTAAGAGCGGCCATGGCTCCTGCCGACAAGGCTATCGCCGACGCGAAGCAAGTCACCTATCGCTGGACTGATGTGACAAGTCTCCCCTTCTTCGATGCACTTTGGTACCAGGCGCGCGATCCGCAGCGCCCGGGACGTCTCTTCGGCGAACGTGATTACTACGGTCCCGTCCGAAAGGATCTGGATCCGGATGGCGATCACTTCTATGGCTTACCAAACGCCAGCTGCCCCATGTATTTCTATGATCAAAGGGGTGGTTACGGCGAACTCACGGAGCAGGGGCAAGTCAACTTCGTGCCGGAACTGGCCAATCGCCTCCCGGCGCTCCACGCCTACCGTTCGCTATTCGTTAACGATAGAACGCATGTCTACGGCCCTACTAGCGGCACCTGGGGGAACATCGTTCTTGGTAGTCACGAATCACGCCTTCTTGATTCAACTTGGATTCAGGGACGTATCGGCACTGACGCCGAAATCGGCTCCTTTTACGGCGAGGGTGGCGGCACGTTCGCAGTGTCGGACCGTTCAAACGTTCGATTTGCTTGGTGGGACGGGCTGAACGTAACTGCTGCATCGACGGCAAGCATCAAGAACACGCCAGGTCCTGGGACCGTGCGCATTCCGCAATCTCGGTTGATGAAACAATTCCCTTACAGAGCGTACGGGACCGCACCCAACGTGACGCAGATTCCCATTGCGTCGCGCTACGCGGGCCCCTGCAACAATACAAGCTTCTGCCACTACTACCAAAGCATCGAACCAAACCAGAAAGTCACGCTTCAACCTGGTTTCTATGGGGATTTGTCGATCAAGTCTGGTTCTACCTTGACGCTTAGTGGAGGCGACTACTTTTTCGATGGTCTATCTACGGAAAGCGGCTCGTACTTGGTTGTTGCGCCGGGCGCCTCCGCTCGAGTTTGGGTCCGTGACACCTTGTCACTCCGCAACTACGGCAACATGAAGCGCGCTGTCGACCCCGCCACCGGCCAAACCGTGGTCGTGGACACATCGGCCGCCGCGAATCTCTTCATTGGATACTACGGAACCCAAGACACCTCAGTCTGGGAACTTACGGGAACGTTGGTTGCGCCCTATGTGAAGGTTTCGCTTGAAACCAACCGAAATCCAGCCACAGCGCACGCGGGCATGGTCATTGCCAATCATATCGAACTGCACCAAGGCAACAGCTTTTACCAAGTTCCCTATCAGTGCCGCTAACAACCGGTCGCGAAAACGCGCTCGACGAGTCCCCCGGGTCGTGGTGTATCGTCGAGCGCTTTTCCCCCCTGCACCCCAAAAAACGGATACGTTTCAGAATACCTAGATGGCATTGCCCCTGGCCCGAGCAATACAATTGGCGAGTATCATTTTCTCGTTAGTACTTCTTTGCGCGGTAGGCTGTGGCGGTCAGCTCGAAGGCAGTGACGAGTCGACCAAAGTCACGCAATTTCCTGCCAAAGGGGCAAAAGTCGACTGTAGCGAGTGCAAAGTAACCGGCATGAATGACCGGGGCTGCTTCCTAGGCGCCTGTCCTGTACCGATCGAACACGAGTATACCTGTGTCGTCGCGGACCCGGCAGCAAGGACCTGCTCGGCTGAGCTTGACTGTGACGCGTGTCCAGTCAGGCTCTGCCGTCAGAGCAGCGAATGTTCACGCGGACAGTTCTGTCACTCAACTCACTTTGACTGCCAAACGACCACGCTCGAACCTGTTGGCTACTGTCTGTCGCTAACGCAGCTTGGACCCGGCAGCCCTTGCGATTCTGAATACCTCTCAGACAGTCCAGTCTGCGGCTGTGACGGGACCACGACGTACCCTAACGAATGCGATTCGTTGCACGCCGGTCAGGAACGCGTCGCGTCGCAACACTCCTGCCTGTAATTCTTCGTCGGAAGTCCGTATTCATTCGATGACCAAATTGTTCGCGCAACCCGCTGTCACTGCGCCGAACAAACCAAAAGGAACGCCTTCGATGGCTGCGGCAACCAGCGCACTCGCCGTCATAGCAACCCCGGCTGCCCCAATTCTGAACATTTCGTTCGCACACCAACGTTCCTGTTCTGTCGGAATTGGTACTCCCATCGCAGTTCATGGGCTGCCAACTGGTATCTCGTTGCTCAAGCTGTGACTGAGTTGCTCAATTCTGCTCGGCTGCAAGCACGCGCAAACGCCGCCAATAAGACGGTCCGGCAAGCACCTTGAAACTACCCGCTTTGCCCCTACCCTTTAAGCGCGGCGTGACCTGAGGCTTCTAACGATTGACGCCATCCGACTTGCTCAGGAATGCGCTGCCACTTCGCATCGGAGGAATCGTTTCATGCGCAACCGTCATGGCCAAGTCCAATTGCTCCTCGCAGCAGCAACGCTGCTCGCCGCTTGCAGCGGCAACAACAGCGGCACTTTCCAACAGGTGCCAGGCGGTGCCGGAGGTGGGACCGCTTTATCTTCCTACACTTCACCTGTGGGCACTGGTGGCAGCTTAGTCGGACAAGGCGGAGCCTTCGCCCCGAACGGTGGCTCCTCCGGACTTGTTGGTCAGGGCGGCGCGGCAACGACCCCCGTCTCAGGCATCGCAACATCGGGCGGCACGATCGCCGCAACTGGCGGCTCGAAAGCAACCGGCAACGGCGGCACTGTCGCAACGACTGGCGGCACTAAGGCGACCACAGGCGGCACAGTTGCCTCGACTGGTGGCACTGTCGCAAGCACCGGAGGCACCACAGGCGCGGCAACGGGAGGCACCAAGGCGAGTACTGGAACGAGCACGGCCGCGCAAAATATCTTCACTGTCGGACCCTTCACGGGAGCAGGCTGGGTCGCAGGTGGGACGGTGGACGGCACGAGTTCGACGGCGCTACTTACGAGCTTCACCAACCCCACTATTTCAGGCACTACTCAGACATTTACCAACCTAACCAATCTCTGTATGTCCGCCACTATCCCAGCGTTGCAATCTTGCAGCGCAGCGGGTGTCACCTGCAGCGCAACGGAGAAAACGGCGGCGAGCAAGAACTACTCCGAAGATTGGGGCGGGGAGCTCGCAATCAACACGACCACAACAGAAGGCACGCCTAAGGGCACCGCATTCTCGAACATTGCAGTCACCTATACCGGAACTGTAACTCCGGCGTCCGCGCCAGTACGACTTCAACTGCAATTGGCCGATAAGTCTGTCTATTGTTACAATGGCTACTCAAGCGGTCTACAAATTGCTCTAAAAGACCTAGTGTTGAACTGCTGGGACACGGCGTCAACGACTACACTCAGTTCGGCGAACACCGCAAATGTTACGTCAGTGCAGCTTTCCGTGGCTTCTGGTGCGGCCGCCGTGACTATTGCGAACCTGTGCATGACGAACATCGTGCTGGATGGTTCTACGGGACCCGTTACGACAACGACTTGCACAGACACTTCCACGGCAGCCAACACGCTCTCAGGTCAGACAGTGTACGCAACCGTTGCGACAACGAATGCCAGCAAGTCCTATATACTTCAGTCTAACTGGTGGGGCACATATAGCAGCCAAGCTGAAGCCTATTCCGGTCTAAGCTTCACGGTGAACGGCGCCGGAACGTTCGTGAATGCTGCCACACCACTTGGGTATCCTTCTTTCTTCATCGGTTCGTACGTAGGCAACACGAGCGCTGGCAGCAATCTGCCAAAACTCGTAAGTTCACTTACGACCGTGCCCACGGTTTACCAATGGAGTGGCTCCACTGACGTTTCGCATTTCAATGCCTCATACGACGTTTGGTTCACGGCATCCAATGCGAAGGTGACCGCGGGTAATCCGGGCAGTGGCGGCGCTTATTTGATGGTGTGGATGTTCATGCCGTCCGATCAGACACCACGCGGCAGTATGGTGGAAGCGTCGGTGACAATTCCAGGCGCGCCGGGAACCTTCCAAGTCTGGTACGACGCATCCGGTGGCTCTGCTCCGTGCGTGTCGTACGTAGCGAACTCAAAGCAGTCGAGCATGTCATTTGACCTGAATGAGTTCATCAAGCACGCGGTCGGCAAGAGCTACGGCGTGAAAAACACCCAGTACCTGAGCATTGTATTTGGTGGATTCGAGATTTGGGCCGGCCACAATGGCCTAAAGCTCGACAAGTTCTGCGCTCAGGTGAACTGAGTTAGGTCAGGGCTCTCCCAGAGTGAACCGGCGGGTACCATCCCGCCGGTTTTGTTTTGTCGATGAGCCGGGAACGCTGCAGCTCAGGGAAGCAAGTTCAGCACTTTCACGGGCGTAAGGCGTTGAGCAACGCTATTGTCGCCAAGTTGGCCGCTTGTGTTCATCCCCCAACACTGAGCGCTTCCATCGATACGAATTGCGCAGGTGTGAGAACTGCCCGCTGTAATTGCTGAAACACCTGAGAGTGTCACAGGAACTGGTAGTGTCGTGTCAACCGTGGTTCCATTTCCAAGTTGTCCGCCGCCATTCGCACCCCAGCAATATGCGCTGTCTCCGACAACGACTGCACAGGCGTAGCTTTCTCCGGCTTCTACAGCGGTAGCGCCGTTCAGAGTACCGCCGCCGGTGGAACTCGAAACTGAAACCGAAATGTTATTGTCAATGCCCACGCCAAAAACGGTTTGACCCAACTGACCATTGGCGTTGGCCCCCCAGCATCCAACCGTTCCGCTCGGAGCAAGATCACAGGAAAAGTCCGACCCGCAAGAAACCGAAGACACATTGGTTTCATGGTACCCATGGTTGGTGCTCACCGAAATTGGTGTATCTGTTGATGTGAGACCTACTGGGAGGCTTGCGCCCAATTGGCCGTGGTCGTTCTTTCCCCAGCAACTCGATGTCGTATCTGCGTTTGACACGCACGTATGTGCGCGCCCCGCGGCAACCGATGTCGCACCTACTATTCCAACCACCGTCCCAGGCATCGGAACGTTTCCAGTTACTGCAGTGCCGCGATCGCCAAGTTTTCCGTCCGATGAGTCACCCCAACATTGGACGTTGCCATCCGCTTTCCCGAGAAGGCAAATGTGACTCCCACCAACGGCAACTGAAGATGCAGCCGCAGCCTGTTGAATCTCAACAGCCGTAGAACCGACGGCCGCTGTCGCGCCGCTACCAAGTTGGCCGAATGAATTGTCACCCCAGCAACTCACCTTACCCGCGGACCATACGGCACATGTGTTTGCGCCCCGCGCTGACAGGCTGGTGACTCCGGCGAGATTCTTCACGAGCACCGGTTTCGCGCTCATTGTCTTCGTGCCATTACCCAACTGTCCGGAAAAGTTAGCCCCCCAACAACGCACCATACCGTCGGTCAAAAGTGCGCAGGTATGCGCGTTTCCCGCGGCAATCTGCAACACTTTGCACGCCGTCTCGTTGGGGGTTCCATTGCAATTGTCGTCGTTGCCAGGGGTGCAATTGTCCGTGGCGGCGGGCAAGATGCTGCAGGCGCCCCAACGTCCCGAATCACACGCTTGCGTTCCGGTCGCACAAGTGCCGAGCGCACCGGCGAGGGCGCAACTTCGCGTTTGGGTCCCGGTGCAGATCCCACTTGCGCCGCCAATCGCAGTTGCGCCTCCGTTCATTGCGCTAGACCCACCCGCCGCACTGGTTCCACCAGTCGCCGGAGCCCCACTCACGCCCGCACCGCCACCGCCAATTGAACTAGACCCACTCGCCGCACTGGTTCCACCAGTCGCCGCCGTGCCTCCCAGCGTCGCGGTACCGCCGGATGCCATCGTGCCCCCGACATTCGACGTCCCTCCGTTCCCGCCACCAGCTGAATTGGCGCCCTGCCCCGCTTCCGACGTACTAGCGCCCCCTTGATGGGTCGCGGCGCCGTTCGCGTTACCAGACGTTCCGCTCTTGGCGTGTGTTCCGCCGTTGCCGGCATTGCCGCCGTTATCGCTGCCGGCATGATCCCAATTGACGGGATCGATCTTCTGAAGCGAGCAGCCTTGAGCCAGTATTGCCGCGCTGCAGCTAACCCCGAACCATTGTGATATTCGCATGATTCAGCGCCTTTCTTAGAACTGCCCACTGACGGATACGCCACCCTGTGAGTGCGCAATCGTGGGTTCAAATCGCAGGTGCGCCGTGTTCAACTTAGGCTCAGGTTGGCTGCTTGATGATGTGAAATAGAAGATGGCTGCAGCGCCAGCAGACACCAAAGCGGCGCCGATGCTAACGTCCGTGAAGAGCGCATAGCGTTTAACGGTGTCACGCATGTCGCTGGCTTTGTAGGGATCGGTGCCGGCTTCGTTAAGCGTGTCGTAGTCACTCTTTTTCGAGTGCTCCACCAGTCCGAGTACAGTACCCGTCACGGCAAATACGCCAGTAGCGGCGGCTCCAACATAGACGAGCGTGTAGTTGCTTTTCTTCTTGGTTTCGGGCGGCGCGGTAGCGGCAGTTGGCGCATTTTCGGTGGGGTGCGGCGCAGGCGCAGCAGCCTCATTCACGACTGGTTTCAACGCGAACGCATGCGTGTGATTCGTGTTGGAATCGGCTTCGAAATCCCATGTTTGTGGTTCGAAACCCTCCGCGCTCGCGGTAACACGGTGGTGCCCGGGGTGTATCCCGAGCAGAAGCGCACCCGAGGTAAGCTCGTAGCGATTGGTGACGGAGCTGCCCTTAGTTGGCAGCCGTTCGTCCCGGAGCGTGACATTCGCGGGAGTTGCCGTCAGCATCACTTGGACAAGACTTGCTCTCAGCATCGCGATGTCGCGCTCCATGAGCTTGCGTTTGTCTTTAGGAATGTCCTCCGGTTTGGCGTTCGCCAGAAACTTGTCGCACGAGTCAATGGCCTCACCATCGCGCTCTAGGTTGAGCGCGCAAAGTCCAATGTTCGTGAGGATTCGGTATGTTGGCGATTCCGCATAAGCGATGTGAAACTCGCGATACGCTTCTTCGTACTTGGGTCCAGCAGGGTCTTCAACGTAGGCGACACCAGCCCTAAAGTGTTCCCGGGCTTTCGGCGTAATTGGCACGTTGTCGGCGGCAAGCGTCGTTTGCACGACGAACAGACCCAACAGAAACAAGCAAACCGAAAGCAGCTGCGGCATCTTCATCGATCGCTCCCAAGGCCAGGTACGCCTTCCACCGGCACGCGCACCCTATATCGGTAGGCGCATTTCCCAGTTGCCGAAAATCGAACGGAACACGTTTTTTTTGCGAGTAACCTCGGCCGCTGGTTCTACTGGCCACATTCGCACCTGAGTCCCTGTGCGAAATCGCAGCTAGTTGGTGACGCCTCGGCCAACACTTGGCCAATCCAAGCCACTCGCGATTTAGGCAAAAATTGCATATTTTGCACTGATTGTGAGTTGGCATTCATTTCGCAAAAGGGGGTACCGAACGCGGTCAAGGCAAACGCCTTCAAGCGCTCACGAAAGAGAGATACATCATGGATAACGGCAAAATGAAGATTGTTTATGTCATCAGTGAACGCGGCGGGAAAAATTACTGGAACCGCATCGGGGTCGCATTCGTCAACGCCGACGGGTCACTGAACGTGAAACTCGAGGCCATTCCGGTCAACGGCGAAATGCACGTTCGTGACTACGTTCCGCGTGAGGACGGTGAGCTTGCGACTCCGGCGAAGGCACGCGGAAACGGTCATCAAAAAGCAGAACAGGTGGCAGAACTCTAAACGCCCACCGCGGCCGTATTCACGGAGATTGACTCATGACAAAATCCGACGAATTACCTTGTGCATTAGCGAAACCAACGGGGGCAGGTGCCGCGGCTGCTCCCGCGGCTCTAACCGCGAAACCGCTGCTCATGCGCACCCTGGTTGGAGCGATTGCCATTCTCGGGCTTTCCGGGATTGGTGCCGCTTCGATGATTGCCGGTCTGAACGGTGCCCACGCAAGCCCACCGGAAGCGACCAGTGTCTGGCTTGCGGCGAGCGCCTCAGCCGCACCGCGCGCGAACACTCCGGCGGCAAGCAACGCGGCGCCAAACGGCCCATTACCGGATGTGCAAGCGGCGGCAGGCCAACCAGCGCCAGCAACATCGGAAGCTGCTGCCCCTTCCCCTGGTTGCCCCACCTTGACGGATGACGGAAAGGTCATCGTCAATCGGGCTAAAGTCGAGGATCTGCGAAAAATCCCGGGGATTGGCCCCAAGCGCGCAGAAGCGATTCTCGCTTTGCGCGCCAAACTAAAGCGCTTCAAACGCCCGGCAGAGCTCCTGCGTGTCAAGGGCATCGGGGCAAAGTCGCTTGTCCGGATGCAACCGCACTTCGTGCTCGATGATCCGAAAGGGAACAGCTGCGAGCAACCCACTCTGAACCCGTAACGGTAGGCTCCATTCCAAGGTGGGATGGAGCCTCGCCCTACGGCATTCCTTCGAGGGCAATGCGTTCAATGTCCGCGCCAACGGCGCTCAGTTTCAGCTCAATGTGCTCGTAGCCACGGTCCAAATGGTACACGCGGCGCACCGTGGTTTCCCCATCAGCGACGAGACCTGCGACCACAAGCGATGCGCTTGCGCGCAAATCCGTCGCCATAACGCTCGCACCTTCAAGCCGCGCAACGCCTTTTACGATCGCCGTATTGTTGCGCGTTTCAATGTCCGCCCCCATGCGCTGCAACTCCGGAACATGCATGAACCGGTTTTCGAAAATCGTTTCAGATAGCACGCTCTGCCCCGTAGCGACGCACATTAGCGCCATGAGCTGCGCCTGCATGTCGGTAGGAAAACCGGGGTGCGGAGCGGTCGTCACATTCACCGATCTCAGACTGCCCTCACGGACCACACGCACGTGCTCACCCTCGCGATCAATGACAAGGCCCGCCTTGCGCAACTTTACGATAACCGGCTCAAGATCGTCGAACGGCGAGTTTTCGAGCAAAACGTTGCCACCAGCTGCGCCAACGGCAGTCATGAAAGTGCCCGCTTCGATGCGATCGGGGATGATGGCATGGTCAAATGGATGCAGTTCATCGCGACCTTCGATGTGAACGATCGAGGTGCCGGCACCATCCACCTTGGCGCCCATCTTGTTTAGCACTCGACCCAATTCCTCAACCTCAGGCTCTCGGGCACAATTGACGAGGGTCGAACGACCTTTAGCAAGAGCAGCTGCCATCATGAGGTTTTCGGTCCCTGTTACGGTTGGTATATCGAAAACGATTTCCGCTCCCTGCAACCGCGATGACTCAGCGACGACGTAGCCATGTTCCACAGTGATCTTCGCACCCATCACCTCTAAACCCTTGAGATGCTGATCGACGGGACGAGCACCAATGGCGCATCCTCCAGGAAGCGACACGCGGGCTTTGCCGCAACGGGCAATGAGGGGACCCAGCACGAGCACACTGGCGCGCATTTGACGCACCAAATCGTAGGGTGCTTCCGGGTTGATGGGTCCGGTGGGCGCCTCAACACGCACCTCCGGGCAATCGACGCGAACCTTTCGGCCCAGGTGGGTCAGCAGCGCCGCGGTCGTGTGAATGTCGCGAAGCGCCGGGACGTTGCGAAGCCGGCTTTCGCCATCGGAAAGCAAGGTGGAACAGAGGATCGGCAAAGCCGCGTTCTTTGCCCCGCCTACTCGGATCGTGCCGGCGAGCCGACGGCCGCCGCGAATTCTGATTGCATCCATGCGTTCGGCCCGCCCTACGCCGGGCAAGCTGGGCACGCAAGGGCAAGTCCGCATTTTCTGTCTCCACTGGTTGGTCTAGCCGGGCTAGGCTGGGCGCCATGCGCTGGGGTATGCCTTTCGTTCTGACTTGCGGCATTGTCGCGACAACGCCTGTGTGGGCCGCGCCTCCTGCATTAAACTTACGCGGTTTCGACCCACCCATGGATCCGCAGGCGAGCCTTTCCCTTGAGTCCAGCTCGACGCCGGGCCACGGCAACTATTCTGC
>Ga0302321_100004256_pt1 | contig 12380 bp, 12 predicted proteins | sample Fen_T0_1_FD_202505 | JGI IMG/M metagenome (GOLD analysis project Ga0302321, IMG submission 202505) | Peat permafrost microbial communities from Stordalen Mire near Abisko, Sweden - Fen_T0_1 | ecosystem: Environmental > Terrestrial > Soil > Wetlands > Permafrost | place: Sweden: Abisko...
CGATGCGGGCGAAGGGGCAGCGGTAGTCCCAGGTGACCGAGAACGAGGTTGACATGCCTGACGTGAACCACTGACGGTGGCGCAGCATTCCCTGGCGGTCTCGAGCGGCGGTCGGCGCTGGCTCCTTCACGGCTGCCGGCCGATCCGGCCGATCCGACCGACGGCTCGGTCGTCGGGACCTTGCTCACGCGTCGACGACGTCCCGGCCATCGTGGTGTTCACCCGTTGACCGAGTGCCGCGAGCGCCCGCAGCGGTCAGCGCCCGAGGCGCTTCCAGACGGCACGGGCGGCGGTGCCGATGACCAGGCCGGTGGCCACCCCGCCGACGACGGCGCTGGCGTGGTGGATGCGGACGTAGACCCGGCTCGACGCCACCAGCGCGGCGACGCTCCAGTAGAACGGCGCGGCCTTCGGTCGGGTCGCGGTGAGCAGGGTGGCGGCCACCACGGCGGTGCTGGAGTGGCCGCTGGGGAAGCTGGTCGTGAGCGGCATGCGCATCTTGTAGGGGCGGGGCTCCTGCGAGACGGGACGCTCCCGCTTGAACAGCTGCTTGATGAGGCCGTTCACCACGACCGATTCGACCCCGAGCGTGGCGGTCAGCTTGAGGGCGGTGGCCAGGTCGCGTTCGGAGCGCAGGGCGTGCGCCCAGGCCAGCAGCACCCAGACGAGGCCGAAGTCGCCGAGCTCGGTGGCCGCGTAGAAGACGCGATCGGCCACCGGGTTGCCGCGGAGCACGTCGAAGGCGTCGTCGACCACCTGGTCGAAGCGGGCGATCGGGCCGAGCTGATGCGGTGGCTCGAGGTCGTGGGGACCGCCCTCGGCCAGGTGCTCGATCGGATGGGGGAGCACCGCATCGGCGGCGTCGATGACCGGGCCGACCCCGGGGATGGCCGAGCGAGGCGGGAGCGGGGGAGGGAGGGGGAGGTCGTCGGGCTCGGGGGAGGGCGGGGTCATCCGGGCGATGCTACGAGATCGACCGGGACGTCCTTCGTCGAGTCAGGCTGGATCGAAGCGGCCTTGGCCGAGTCGGGATCGCCGCCGAAGGCCGGGCAGTAGGCCTGGAAGGCGCACCAGTCGCAGAGCTTGGAGGGTCGGGGGCGGAAGTCCTCCGCGGTGCAGGCCCGTTCGACCGCGGTCCAGATGGCCGAGACCTTGCGCTCGAGCCCTCGGATGGACTGCTCGGTCGGGGTGGTGATGATGGCTACGGGCTCGGCCAGGTAGAGGAGCTGGACCTTGGCCGGACGCTGCCCGAACAGCCGCTCGCACAGGAGCGCGTAGAAGTGGACGCCGCCGAGCTTGCCCTGCTCGTAGTTCTGGTGGGGGACCTTGCCCGTCTTGTAGTCGGTGACGACCAGGCCGCCGTCGGCGTCGAGCTCGAGCCGGTCGATGATGCCCCGGAGGCGCAGGTCGCCGACCGACGCCTCGAGCTTGAGCTCGATGCCGATGGGCGTGATGGTGGTCGGGTCCTCGAGCTCGAAGTAGCGGCGCACGAGCTGCTCGGCATCGTCGAGGAAGGCCACCTCGGCCGTGTCGTCGAGGTCGAGCTCGATGAACTCGGGGTCGTCACGGATGACGTCGATGGCCTGGTCGAGTGCGGTGAGCGCGGCGGGCATCGTGCGCTGCTCGGCCGGCAGCACGAACAGCCGCTCGAGCGCGGCGTGCACCAGGGTGCCCTTGGTGGCCGGGGCCGAGGGCGGCTCGGGCAGGTGGTCGATGCTGGAGAACCGGAACGCCAACGCGCAGTCGGTGAAGGTGGACACCTTGGATGGGGAGAGGCTGTACGGCAGCTCGAGAGCCATGGTTCAGAGCGTACGCCGGGGGTGTGACACGCAGAGCGACCGCAACCTCAGGTCACGGCGTCGATGATGCTGGCCGCGACGCGGGCCGGGTCCTCGAGCGGGCCGAAGTGGCCGAGGTCGGGGAACTCCACCAGTCGGCCGTGGGGCAGGGCATCGGCCACCAGAGGTGCGGAGGCGGCCGGGCCGAACCCGTCGACGACACCCATGCCGATGGTGACCGGGCAGGCGACCTCGCCGAGATGGTCGAAGGCGTCGTGGCCGCCAGCCATCCGATAGACGGCGGACTCGATCTCGGGCCGGCACTTGAGCCGCACCGAGCCGTCGGCCTGGTCGGCGAAGCCGTGGTCGACGTAGGCGCGCAGCGCGTCGGGGTCGAGTGCGGAGAACGGCAGCTTCGACCGGTAGTTCTCGAAGGCCGCGTCCTTCGAGGGGAACACGTCACGGCGACGAAGCGCGCCCTCCGCCAGCGGGTTGGCTTCGCCGTTGACCGCGCCCATGGCGGAGCGCAGGTCGGGAGGCACCACGACCGGCTCGTAGCAGTAGATGGCCCCGAACGTGCCGGGCCGTCGCTGCTCGGCCAGCAGCAGGGAGGCCCCGCCCTTCGAGTGGCCGGCGGCGACGAGGCCGTCGACGTCGATGCCGGCGGCGGCCATGGCGTCGACCACCGCGAGCACGTCGTCGGCGAAGCCGTCCCACTCCATGTCGCGTCCGGTGGGCGCCGGGGAGTCGCCGTGGCCACGGAGGTCGGGGGCGAAGGCGACGAAGCCCTCCAGGTGTCGGGCCAGCGGCGCCCACACCATGCCGTGGAACCCGGTGGCATGGGTCAACAAGATCGGCCGCCCAGCATCACGTGCCCCGGGGTCACCCGTGTCGAGCTGGTGGACGGTGAGGGTGACCTGATCGGTCGACGCGACCGGCGAGAAGCTGGCCGGTCGGCTCAGGGATGCGCCGTCGTCGACGCCTGGAGAGGGGGCTCGCACAGGTCGATTCTGACATCGTCGCGACCCGTCGAGATCCGCCAGGCGTCGAGGGATCCGGCGACGAGCAGCTCGCGCAGCACGGCGATGGCCGGAGCGTCGATCACGAGCGGCCCCTGCACCAGCAGCTCACCGAGCAGGTCGACGGCGACGACGATCGACGCGTCCTCACCGTGGTGGTTGCCGGAGGTGACGACCGCGGCATCGATGAAGGGCACCCAGCTCAGGTGCCGGGCCAGCGCGCCCCTGGTTCGCTGGGCGAGGTTGTGGGCCCGCTCGGCGGCGGAGGCGAGGTTCTCCTCGCCCGGCACGAGCACGAAGGCACCGGTCGGGCCGACCACCAGGCGGGCGTCCTCGCGTCCACCGATGGCCCAGCTCGACGGCAGTGCATCGAGCACGCCATCCAGGCTGGGTCGGGGTGTCAGCGGGGTGAAGCTCACGGAGTGGCTATCGGCCGGTCTGACGTGGGTCTTTAGGCCTACTTCTGGGTCGAATGGCCCAGGCCGCTCCGCTCTAGGCTCCCCAGGTGACCGAGGACGAGATCACACACCAGATCAGCCGCTGCAACCAGGCGTTCTACGAGGCGTTCGAGGCGCGCGACCTCGATGCCATGTCCGACCTCTGGGAGCACTCCGACCGGGTCAGCTGCACCCATCCGGGGTGGTCGGTGCTGCGGGGTTGGGGCGCGGTGGCCGCGAGCTGGCTGGCCATGTTCCAGGGTCCGCAGCAGATCCAGTTCATCCTCACCGACGAGCACGTCGAGCTGGCGGGGGACACGGCCTGGGTCACCCTCGACGAGAACATCATCGGCGACCAGGCGGGATCGACCGTCAGCGCGCTCAACGTGTTCGTGCGGTCCGAGGAGGGCTGGCGGCTCGTGGCGCACCACGGCTCTCCCGTGCTCGCCTGACGACCGACCACGTCCCCAGGGCGCGGCAGCGACGAGAGTGTTACGGTCCGCGGGAGAGGGGCGCTGACGCTGGGTCAGCGAGAGCTTGGCGTGCGTGCGGCTCGGGCGAAACCTGGTCGTCGACACCACGTTCGAGTCGGCTCAGCGGTGCCGTGAGTGGGACCCTCGAGTCCAACCATCCAAGCACGCAGGGGGCAGCACATGAGCTACACGATGCAGAGTCCATCCCGCCGTAGCACGCTCGGTCGTTCGGCGGCCGCCGTGGTCGGGGTCCTCACGCTGCTCGGGGCGGTGGTGTTCTCGGCCGCTCCGGCGAGCGCGGCAGCCGAGCAGAAGACCTTCGTGCTGAGCGGGTCGTTCGACATCGGCACCGCCACGCACATCGACATCCCCGCCGGGTCGACGTGGACGGCCACGGTCGACTCGGTCACCGGTGCGATCACCGCCGGCACCGCCTCGATCCCGACGATCCACGTGCCGGCGAGCGCCACGGTGCCGGTCGCGACCGACATCACGCTCAGTGATGCCGCGCCGTCCACCGGGACCTGGAACCTCGCCACCGGCGCCATCACCCTGGCGGCGCAGTACAACATCGAGATCGCGATCCCGTCGCTCCCGGCCACCTGCAACATCGGGCCGGTCGTCGCCGCCCCGTCCACGGCCAAGACCGGGGGGTCCAGCCTGGCCGGAACGCCACCGGCGGCCACGCTGACCGACGCCGGCTTCAGCGTCCCGACCGTCACCGTCGACGCCACCAACTGTGCGATCTCCACTGCGGTCGACACCTTCCTGGGGCTCCCGACCACGGCGACGGCGTTGTCGCTGAAGATCACCCAGGCCACGACCGACGTCTACCTGGTGCACGGCCTCAACCTCAAGGGCCAGGCCGCGGCCGATGACGGCGGCACCGCCGTGACGGTCTGCTCCGGTACGACCTCCCTCCTCCCCGATTTCCAGTTCGGCGCGGTGGTGGGCCCGGTCCCGCTGGCCACCGGTGAGGTCGAGAGCGTGCAGGTGTACGTGCAGACCGACGGACCGGTGAACTGCGCGACCGCCGATCCCGCCGACGCGCTCATCAACCAGGACGTCACGCCCACCGGTGCCGCCATGGCCCTCGTGGCGACGTCGCCCCCCGGTGACGTGGTCGATCCGGAGCTGGCCGTGTTCCCGCTGGACGTGGCGTGCATCAAAGCTGGGCAGGGCCGACTCACCGGCGCCCACGCCGCCGCTGCCCCGGAGGTCGTCGTGCAGGTCAACGGTGCCTCCGCCGGCAGCCTGACCTATGGCAAGTCCCTCTCGGCCTCGCTGCCTGCGGCTACCTACTCGGTGGCCGTCCTGCTCGATGGCAGCCCGATCCTCGGCCCGACCGACGTGGCGGTGGCCGATGGTGTGCTGACGGCGGTCTTCGTCGTGGGGAACCTGCCGGGCGAGGGGGCCACCCCCGTCGTGGCCATCCCCCTCGACGTCGACCTCACCGTGTGCGCGGTGACGCCGCCGCCGGCCACGCCGGCCGCGCCCGCGGCTGCGGCCGCCACCTTCACCGGCTAGCCACCTTCATCGGCTGGTCGGATTCGACCTCGTCGTCTCTGATCGCCGCTGGTCGCCCGTGGCCGTCCCTCCGGGGGCGGCCACGGTCGCGCCGGGAGCTCTCAGCTGAAAGCGCTGATGCCGGTGATGGCCTGGCCGAGTACGAGTTGGTGGATCTCGTTGGTGCCCTCGTAGGTGTAGACCGACTCGAGGTTGTTCATGTGGCGGATCACCGGGTACTCGAGGGTGATGCCGTTGGCCCCGAGCACCGAGCGGGCCTCGCGGGCGATCCAGAGCGCTTCACGGACGTTGTCCATCTTGCCGAAGCTGACCTGGGCGGAGGACAGGTTGCCCTGGTCCTTCATGCGGCCGAGGTGCAGGGCCACCAGCTCGGCCTTCTGCACCCGCACCATCATCTCGACGAGCTTGCGCTGGGTGAGCTGGAACGAGGCGATCGGCTTGTCGAACTGCACGCGCTCCTTGGCGTAGGCGAGGGCCGCCTCGTAGCAGGCCCGGCCGGCGCCGGTTGCGCCCCAGAGGATGCCGAAGCGGGCCTCGTTGAGGCACGAGAGCGGGCCACGCATGGTGGACACCTCGGGCAGCCGCATCGAGTCGGGCAGGCGGACGTCGGTGAGCACCAGCTCGGAGGTGATCGACGCCCGCAGCGACAGCTTCTTGTGGATGTCGTTGGCCACGAAACCGGGGGTGTCGGTGGGCACGATGAAGCCGTGGATCGGGCCGGGGCCGCCACCACCCTCCTTGGCGTCGGCATCGCCGCGTGCCCAGACGACGGCGACGTCGGCCAGGCCGCCGTTGGTGATCCACATCTTGGTGCCGTTGAGCACCCAGTCGTCGCCGTCACGGCGGGCCCGGGTGCGCATGCTGGCCGGGTCGCTGCCGCTGTCGGGCTCGGTGAGGCCGAAGCACCCGATGACCTCGCCGGCAGCCATGCGGGGGAGCCACTCCTGCTTCTGCTCCTCCGATCCGAACTTCCAGATGGGGAACATGGCCAGCGAGCCCTGCACGGACACGAAGCTGCGGGCGCCGGAGTCACCGGCCTCGAGCTCGAGGCAGGCCAGGCCGTAGGCCACGGCGCTGGTGCCGGCGCAGCCGTATCCCTCGAGGTGCATGCCGAGGAGGCCGAGGGCACCCATCTCCTTGGCCATGTCCTTGGGGAAGGTGCCCTCCTCGAACCAGTCGGCGACATCGGGCAGGATCCGGTCGTCGACGAACTGGCGGACGGTGTCGCGCAGCAGTCGCTCCTCGTCGTCGAGCAGCGCGCCGATCTCGAGGAAGTCGTGCGGGTCGCCGGTGCCGAAGGTCTTGGTGCCTGATGCGCTCATCTGCACAGGATCGCCCGTCCCGCGGCCACGGTCCAGCGGAGTCGAGCCCGGACCGTGGCCGAGGCGCCCCGCTCAGCCCTGCTGGCCGGTGACGGCCTGGAAGATCTTCTGGAGCTCGTCGTTCGGGCCGTCGGGCACGATGTAGCCCTCTTCGTCGCGGATCTGGGTCCAGTTGTCGCGGACGTCCTCGACGGTGAGGTCGGACTTGTAGAACCCGGGGGTGAGCCCGATGAAGAAGCGGGCGACCAGGCCGCCGGCCACCGAGTACACCTCGCCCGTCACGTCGACCTCCGACGAGGCCAGCCACGCCACGACCGGGGTCACGAGCTTGGGATCGAGCGGGTCGCCGGCGGCGCCGAACAGCTCCTCGGTCATGCGGGTCTTGGCGACCGGGGCGATGGCGTTGGCCTTGATGTTGTGCTTGCGCCCCTCGTTGGCGAGCACCCGGGTGAAGCCCACGAGGCCCATCTTGGCGGCGCCGTAGTTCGACTGGCCGAAGTTGCCGAGGATGCCGGAGTTGGACGAGGTGTTGACGATGCGGCCGTAGCCCTTCTCCCGCATGATCACGTAGGCCGGCTGGGTGACGTAGAACGCGCCGCGCAGGTGGACGTCGATGACCGGGTTGAGCAGCTCGGGCGTCATGTTGTGGAACGTCTTGTCCCGCAGGATGCCGGCGTTGTTGATGACGATGTCGACCGTGCCGAACTCGTCGACGGCGGTCTGCACGATGGCGGCACCGCCCTCGGGCGTGGCGACGCTGTTGGTGTCGGCCACCGCGATGCCGCCGAGGTCGTTGATCTCCTGGGCGGTCTTGTGGGCCGGGCCGTCCTCGTGGCCCTCTCCGGTGACCGAGCCGCCGAGGTCGTTGACGACGACGCGGGCACCTCGGCGAGCCAGCTCGATGGCGTGCTCGCGGCCCAGGCCGCCGCCGGAGCCGGTGATGATCGCGACCTGGCCGTCGTAGCCGATGTCTGCCATAGCTGCCTCACTTCGTGGTGCGGTTGGGGGGACGGGTTGTCCGAGAACGCAGCGAGGTTAGCGATGGCCCCGTCGGCGCTCCGAATCCGACCGCGCTTATCCGCTCGTGGCGCGACGGCCTGCGCGAGCCTGGGTCGATGGAGCCGGGAACCGGGACGGTCGAGTCCATCAATGCGGTGACCCTCGTGGTTCGCACCATGGCGCCGGCGGTTGCGTTCTACGACGCCATCGGGTTCGAGATGGTCGTGGGCGGCGCTGCCGCCGCGTTCACGACCTATCGGGCCGGCGACGGCTACGTGAACCTCCAGCTCGATCCGCAGTGGGCGCCGGGCGCGCGTGTGTGGGGTCGGGCGATCTTCTGGGTCGATGACGTCGATGCCATGTACGAGCGGGTGCGAGCAGCCGGGTTGGAGACGATGACGGTCCCGGCCGACGCGCCCTGGGGCGAGCGCTACTTCCACGTCCGCGATCCCGACGGTCACGAGCTGAGCTTCGCCCGACCCCTCGGTCGCTGACCTCGGTGACAACCTGCTCGCCGGGCCGAGATGGGCCGGCGACACTGAGCCCATGGTCGACGTGGCGCAGTTCGGGGTGGGTGCGGTCACGATGTCGCGGCGGGCGGTGCTGGTGGGCCACCTCGCGGTGAGCCCGCCGCATGCGAGCATCGAGCGGTGCGAGGAGTTGCACGCCGACCCCGACGTGGCGCACCAGGCCCTGCACGACCTGTTGGCGTCGGCGGCGCTCGACGGCTCGATCGTCGCCGGGCCGTTGTGGCCCCATCCGGCGCTGGGCCTGGTCACGACCGGGTTCCATCGGGTGGTGCCGGCGTTCGTGGGCTGATCGCCCGCTCGACGACCGACGCCACGTACACGCAGGTGGAGCTAGGAAACGGGGATTCCCCGTGATTGCCCGGCGGTGACGACCGGGCGTCGGTCTCCTTGATGGTGCCTACCCGGTTTGTGGCCTGCTGCTGTACGTCGAGGGGATCGTCGACGGTCAACGGCAGAGCTTCGACGCGCCTCTCACCTTCAGGTGGAGATCGGGCAGGAGGATCTCGATGGCGGTGCCGGCCCGGGTCGGAGCGAACGTGATCGGTGCGGCGACGGCCTGGTCGTCGGCGTCGAGCAGCCACACGTCGATCGGCCCGTCGGAGCGGAAGACGTCACCGACCGCGGGGGTGACCTTGGTGGTGGCCGGAACGTCGCCGCAGGCGTTCGCCGTGCTCATGGCGAGTTGCGCGGTCGACAGCTGCCCGACGCCGAGGCGAACGGGGAGCTGCGCCTCGAGCGCGCTGGTGTCGCCCGTCGGTTCTGGGAGGTTCCCGTCGTGGAGCTGCTCGAGCATCCACCCGATGGTCATCGTCGGCCGCAGGTCGCGGTCGGGGAGGACCCATGGCGGGACCCGCTCGGCGAGCGGGGAGCGGGGCGCGGTCGTCATGAGGTCGCGCTGCTCGAGCACACCCGCCGACCACACGTTGTCGGGCGCCCGGTCGAACTGGCGCACGTTGTAGGGGACGCCGACGAGCAGCAGCCCGACCGCGGGCACCGCAGCCCAGCGCCAGGCACGGGTCAGCGCCTGCACCGCGACGGCGAACGCGGGGAGCACGAACGCGACGACGAGGTAGAGGTAGCGCGACTCGAGCGCGTGGGCCGATCCGAAGGCCGAACGCTCGTGGCCGGCGAGCGCGAGGAACACGACGGCGCCGACGAGCAGCGCGGCGGGCGCACCGGCCTGGCGGCGGAAGGTGCTCCAGCGAAGCGGCAGCCACGCCAGCGCGAGGCCGACGATCAGCACCGCGGCGAGGGCGATGCCGGCGACGGGGGATCCTCCCAGCGCCCGGAACGAGCCGGAGAGGCCGGTCCACACGAATGACGCCGCCTGCGCCGGCCCGTAGGGGCCGCCGACGTAGTAGATGTTCTGCTGCTCGATCTCGTGGCGGTGCAGGACGTACCAGGTGGTGTAGATCGCCGCGAGCGGCACCGTGTGGAACGCCGCGGCGCGCCAACCCCGTCGCAGCAGCACCGCCATCCCGACGATGGCCACCATCACCGGACCGACGCCGGAGCAGAGCAGACCGGCGGTGCCCGCGAGCAGACCGAGCCAGTCGCGGCGACCGAGTCGGCCGTCGTGGTCGGACAGGATGAGGTGGATCAGGCCGAACATCGCAGCTGCGGTGAACGTGATCTGGAACGCCCAGACGATGTCGTCGCGCCCCGAGCCGAACAACAGCAGTGACGCGGCCACCGCGGTCGCGATCCAGGGACCCACCCCGACGCGCCGCATGATCACCCGCAGCAGGGCGACCACCGCGAGGTGCACGACGATCAGGGCGAGCAGGTAGGGCCGGTAGTCGAATCCGGCGATGGCGAACAGGATCCGGTAGACGACGACGGGGAGGGTCACCCAGTGACCGAAGTGGGGGTCGAGCAGGCTGCTCGCGCTCCCGAGGTCCCGCGTGGAGAGGAAGTCCCAGTCGTCGGCGCCCATGCGGAACCACTGGCTGTCACCCAACCGCACGAACAGGGCCACGAGGGCGACCAGCTCGAGCAGGACGAACGCGGCGAGGGCGAGCCGGGCCTGGGACCATCCGGAGAGGATCGGTCGCGCGCCCATCCCTCGCTCGACCGAGTCGGGCTCGATGGCTTCGGCCCGGTCGGGCTCGTCAGGCGCGATCGGGCGCGACGAGATGAGGTCGTCGAGCCGAAAGGTCGCGACCCCGTCCCCCTGGATGTCGTCTCCACCGTTCGCTGAGGTGGTCATGGTTTGCCGACAGTACGACACCGAATGGCCCCGGCGAGGGTGCCCTCACGGCCCCGGATCACGCTCCGGCCTGAACGGGAGGTTCAGGCCGGCAGGGTGACGCCGAGGTGATCGGCGGCGTAGCCCTTCATGCGCTTGTAGTCGACCTTGCCGTTGGGGCCGCGGCCGATGGTGTCGATCGAGACCACGCGCTTGGGGGCCTTGTACGAGGCGAGCCGGCTCTTGACCCAGGCGATGAGCTCGTCGTCGTCGATGGCGGCGTCGGGAGCGGCCTGCACCACGGCGGTGATGATCTCGCCGAACTTGTCGTCGGGGATGCCGACGGCGACCGCGTCCTGCACCGTCGGGTGCTCCTTCAGGATCTCCTCGACCTCTTCGGGGTAGACCTTCTCGCCGCCGGTGTTGATGCACACCGAGCCGCGGCCGAGCAGGGTGAGGCTGCCGTCGGCCTCGACCCGGGCGTAGTCGCCAGGGATGGAGTAGGTGTCGCCGTCGATGGTGACGAACGTGGCCGCGCTCTTGACCGGGTCCTTGTAGTACCCGATCGGCTGGTGGCCCTTCACCGCGACCCGGCCGGTCTGGCCCGAGCCGGGCTCGACGTCGTGGCCGTCGTCGGTGATCACCCGGGAGTTCTCGCCGAGGCTGAACTTGGCGGTGTCGGCCGACGACTTGCCCGACGAGACCGAGGCGCCGAGGCCGAGCGCCTCGGAGGACGAGAACACGTCGACGAGGTAGAGGTTCGGGTTGTGCTTGAGCAGCCCCTGCTTGACGGGCTCGCTCCACATGACCCCCGACGAGGTCACGATGACGAGGCTCGAGAGGTCCCACCGTCCAGGGTTGGCGTCGAGCGCCCGCACCATGGGCTTGGCGAAGGCGTCGCCAACGATGATGAGCGAGTTGACCTGGCGCTGCTCGACGGTGTCGAGCATCTCGTCGACGTCGAAGTGCCGGCTCTCGAGGAGCACCACCACACCGCCCCCGCTGAGCGAGATGAAGGTCGTGAACTGGCCGGTGCCGTGCATGAGCGGGGGGCACGGCAGCAGCGACCCACCGGGTGGCGCGGTGCGCAGGAGCTCGCGCAGGGCGTCGTAGTCGGGTCCCCCGGCGAAAAGGGGGTTGCTGCTGGACACGACCGCTTTGACGAGCGAGTCCTGTCGCCACATGACGCCCTTGGGCATGCCGGTGGTGCCGCCGGTGTACATCAGCAGGAGATCGTCGTCGCCACGACCCCACGGCGCCTGCACCCGCCCGGTGGGCGTCGACGCGGCCTGCTCGTAGGGGAGCGCCCACTCCGGGCAGGGTCCGGTGGCGTCGTCGACCCACAGCCAGGTGTGCACCTTGGGCAGGCGATCACGGATGCCCTCGATGCGCTCGACGAAGCTGCCGTGGAAGACGACGCAGACCGCGTCGGCGTTGTCCCAGAGGTAGAGGAGCTCCTCGTCGGCGTAGCGGTAGTTCGTGTTCACCGGCACCAGGCCGGCCTTCCACGCCGCGAACATCGACTCGAGGTACTCGGGGCAGTTGTAGAGGTACTGGGCGACCTTGTCCTGGTGGACCGTGCCACGGTCGAGCAGGGTGCGGGCGACCCCATCGGCCCGGCGATCGAACTCGCCCCACGAGACGACCCGCTCGCCCTGTATCACGGCGGGAGCATCGGGGAGCTCGTCGGCGACGGTCTCCCAGATCGTGGCGAAGTTCCAGGCCGACATTGGTTCCCCCTGCGCGTGTTGACGTGAGCGCCGGGAGTCTATGGCGCGTCCGGTCCGTCGACGAACGGGCCGCCGAGCTCCAGCAGCCACGATCGCAGCTCCTCGGCGCTGGTGCGCACGAACCGCCCGCCGGTGAACCGGGGATCGTGGGTGACCTCGACCGCGGCCGTGGATGGGATGGGCGATCCCTCGGCCGCGTCCTCGGTGGGGAACTCGATCTCGGCCAGCACGAGACCGGCGAGCGGGCCTTCGAACACGTCCACCCCGAACGGCGCCACGCTGTAGCGGGTCTTGCGCAGCTCGAGCGCCGGCAGGGTGGCGAGCAGGTCGTGCTCGGCCTCGCTCAGGTAGGTGTTGGTGAGCAGGCCCTGGCGGCC
>Ga0302321_100004257_pt1 | contig 12379 bp, 10 predicted proteins | sample Fen_T0_1_FD_202505 | JGI IMG/M metagenome (GOLD analysis project Ga0302321, IMG submission 202505) | Peat permafrost microbial communities from Stordalen Mire near Abisko, Sweden - Fen_T0_1 | ecosystem: Environmental > Terrestrial > Soil > Wetlands > Permafrost | place: Sweden: Abisko...
ATCGAGCGGGGCCCCACCCTCAGGTTTTGGGGCCCCAACCCCAAAACGATTGTTACTTCTGAGACACGACACTAGCTTCTAGCTAGGTTCTCTGAATCTCATTTTCCAGGTTTGGCGCACTGCGTGCTGCTGCCCGCCAAGCGGCATTTTTGCCCGTTTTTGCAGGTTTGGTCGTGCACGAACGCGCCCGCTCTGCAGGTCAGGATCTCGCTCGCCTCCGGAGAGCAAGAAAACGCCTGTCCCTCCAGCTTCTTGTCGCATGCATCGCCGAGCTTCGCGATCGAGGTATCGCAGTTCAGCTTGCCAGCCGCCGACGAACAACCCTTGGCGCCGCGGCACAGGTAAAATCGCTGCATCGTGTGCTGCTTGCAAATCAAGACCTGCGAGCCGTCACCCGAGCACGCCTTCAGGTTCTCGTCGTGGCACACGTCACCGGGCTCGGCGAGCGACGTATCGCAGATCGCTCGCCCCTCCGCGTTCACGCATCCGTGCGACCCTCGACAGGGGAGCAAAGTGTACTGCCCGCTGTGGCAGGCGAGCATCGCATCCGCACGGCTGCAGCTGGCAGCTCCCTCCTCGTCGGCGCTGCAGGGGTCGCCTGGCTTGTTGCCGCTGAAGTCGCAACTCGTGCCTTTGTCGGTCAGGCGACAGCCGTTCGGACCGTTGCAGGGCGACTCGATGAAACGGCCAGCCTGACACACGAGCTCGCTCTTCGGATCGAGGCAGCGCGCCTCGCCCTTATCGCAGGAACTGCCAGCCGACGGTTTGCAGTGTGGAAGCGCAAGCACGGCAATTGCGCACAGCGCGAGTAGAGTGGAGCGGAACTGCAAAACGCGACCGAGTGTAGTCGAGTGAGCGCCCTATCGTTCTGCGATCCGTGCTATTTCCTGGCCTGCTGCAAGATGGCCACACAACCGCAAGGATACGATATTGCTCATGAATATGACACGAGCAGAAAACAGTGGACGGTGGCGATCGAGCCGTGGGCAGCGCCAGCGTCCAGCGTCATACTTGCGCGCTCACGCGGAGGAAGAATACATGGGACTTCATATCGGTAGTATTGCGCCGGACTTCGAGCAGGACTCGACCGAAGGCAAGATCAAATTTCACGATTTCATCGGCAATGCCTGGGCCGTGCTTTTTTCGCACCCCAAGGATTTCACGCCCGTCTGCACGACGGAGCTCGGCCGCGCGGCGAAGCTCAAGCAGGAGTTCGACAAGCGGAACGTCAAGATGATCGCCGTCAGCGTCGACGACGCGGCCTCGCACCTGAAGTGGGTACCGGATATCGAACAGACGCAAGACACCAAGATGAATTTCCCGATCTTGGCCGACTCGGATCGCAAGGTGGCCAAACTCTACGATATGATCCACCCGGAAGCGAACGACACACTCACGGTGCGCTCGGTATTCATCATCGACAACAACAAGAAGATCCGCGCCACCATCACCTATCCCGCCAGCACCGGCCGCAACTTCAGCGAGATCTTGCGCGTGATTGACTCCTTGCAGCTCACGGACAATTTCAAGGTCGCGACGCCCGCTGATTGGAAAGACGGCGACGATTGCGTGATCGTGCCGAGCATCACCGATGCCGCTGAGCTCAAGCAGCGCTTCCCCAAGGGGTATCAGGAGCTGCGACCCTACTTGCGGATGACGCCGCAGCCGAACAAGTAGGCGAATTACAGCGGCTCACCCTGAATGCGCGAGGTGAGATGGTCACCTCGCGCCCATCTATTTCAGTGAGTCTTGCGCCGGCGCGTGCCCACCGCGGCGAGCGCGGCCAGCACACCCAAGGCCCCGAGTGCATCCGCTGCGCCACCTTTGCTCGGCGAAAAGGCGCAGTTCGCCGATGCTTGAGCTTGACCGCTCGCCTGGCAACTCGAGCCCGTACAGCTGCTCTCGCCCTGCGCGCTCGCATCGACCGTGATCGTGGGCAGGGCTGCTTTGAGTGCGGCGATGCACTCATCCACCTTGCCATTGGCATCGACGTACTCACCGTCACAGAACAGCGCTCCGCGCGCGTTGGAGCAGTCACCTTTGCAGCCGCCTTGGACCTGCGTCTGGCACCCGGCGTAGCCGTCTGCCTGGCAATTCACTTGGCACTCGAGCCGAGAATCTGCGGTGCACGAACCTTTGCAGCTGCCTTGGCACTTGGCGGTGCAACTCGCGCTGCCCGGCGTCCCGGAACAGCTGGCATCGCACTCGGCCGCGAAGGTCGCGCGACACGAAGCGCTGCATCGCGCCTGGTTTGCATCGGACGCACATTGAGCGTCGCACTTGGCAGTCGCGTCTGCCTTGCAGCTCGCGGTGCAGTCGAACTCGGCCGGTTTCAGCTTGCAATCGGCTTCGCAGCTCCCTTGGCAACTGCCGGTGCAGCTCACGGACGGGAGCTCTGGACAATCCCCTTTGCAGCTCAGCTCCAGTCTGGCGGCGCAAGCAGCCTGCACCTTGAGCGGCGTGCACTCGATGTCGCAGCCGTCGACCTTGACTTCGCACATACCGTGCGCGTCGACATCGATGTTGCCGCAGGCGCCGATGCCGGCCCGCGCGGGCGCAGCTGTGAGCAAAGATAGCCCCATCACGCCGCTCAGCAATAATCCAGAAGCAAAGAGATTTTTCATACAGGCCTCATGTTCAGTGGCCGCGCTCGTCGCAGCACCGCTCCGAAGTGCAATTCGAGTGCCGTGGGCACCGGCTTCCAATACGCGGACAACGACGGCTTTCTTCCCGATGGTAGGCCGGACAGCACGACAACTTAGCCCCGGTGTTGCCCGGCGGCAACAGGCTCGGACTGGTAGAAGGAGCCGCCCACTTTGGCCATTTGCGTGAGCACGGGTGCGGGTGTGAAGCGCGGGCCGAGCAAGGTCGCATAGTGCTCCAGGCGCCGCACGACGGCCGTGGCGCCTAGGGTGTCGACGTAGTGAAAAGGGCCGCCGCGAAAGGGAGGAAAGCCCAAACCGAAGATCGCGCCGACATCCCCGTCGCGCGCGTTGCGCAAGATCCCTTCGCCGAAGCAGTGCGCGGCTTCGTTGACCATCGCAAAGACGCAACGTTGCGCGATCTCCTCGGCGGGGAGCTCGCGCTTCGGTTCTACGCCGAGCAGTGAATAGACACTGCCGTCCACGACACGCTTCTCGTGAGCTCCACCATAGGAGTAGAAGCCACGCTGATTCTTCTTGCCGAATCGCTGATCCTTCAACAGGCCCTCCATCCCGGGCGGCGGCGCCATGCGCTCACCGAACGCTTGGTGCAAGATGTGCCCGACCTTGGCGCCGACATCGATGCCGATTTCGTCCAACAACGTGATTGGGCCAACCGGGAATCCAAAGTCCACCAACGCTCGATCAATTTGCTCGATCGGCACGCCTTCACCGATCAAAAACGATGCCTCGTTCAGATACGGACCGAGAATGCGCGAGGTGTAGAAACCCGCGCCGTCTCGCACTACGATCACGGTCTTGCCCTGGCGCTTGCCGAACTCGACGCAGGTGGCGACGACGCGAGGAGCGGTGACGTCCGTAACCACCACCTCGAGCAACGGCATTTTGTGCACTGGGGAGAAGTAGTGCATGCCGATCACCTGCTCGGGCCGACGCGCCGCGGAAGCGATTTGGTGAATCGGCAAGGAAGAAGTATTGGACGCGAAAATCGCCGATTTGCCTGCGTGAGCCTCGAACTCGACGAGCACTTGCCGCTTCAGGTCGAGGTCTTCGAAGACGGCTTCGATCACCAAATCGACGGCCTCGAAGCCATCGTAATCGGTCGTGACCGTCACACGAGACATCGTGAGATCTCGCTCGGTCGCGGTCAGGCGACGATTTTTCACTCGCTCGTCCAAGATCTCGTACACCCACTTCAGCCCCCGACCGAGCGCAGCCTCGTCGCGATCTTTGATACGGACGTCCACGGCCGCGACCGCGGCGGTCACGTAGGCAATGCCCGCACCCATCAAGCCCGCCCCGAGCGTCGCCACGCGGCGCACCGCTCGAGGTTCGACTCCCGGCGCGTCGAGGCCGCGGTCTTTCTTCAGGTCGCTACTCGCGAAGAACACGTGCCGGAGCGCGCGTGCACTATCGCTCACGACCAAGTCACCGAACGCATTCGCCTCGGCCTCCAGCCCCGCCGCGAGCCCGTTGGCAAGCCCGACCTTCACCACTTCGACGATGCGCTCGGGGGCCGGATAGTTGCCGTGCGTCTTTTCGCGCACCTGCTTTTTGGCTCGCTCGAATAGAAATTTGCGACCCACGCGATTTTCGGTCAGCGCGAATTCCCTCAGCTCGGCGATCGTGGACCCGCGGCGCACACGCGACTTCCGGACGGGTGGTTCGGTGGCGCGTGCGAGTGCGGAGCGCACGGCAACCTCGAGCAAGATCGCGTTCGGCACGAGCTCGTCGACTAGACCCAGCCGCAAGGCGCGTTTTCCGTCGATTCGTTTGCCCGTCAGCAGCAAATCCAGCGCGCTCTCGACGCCGACCAGTCGAGGCAAGCGTTGCGTTCCACCCAAGGCCGGCAAAATACCGAGTTCTACTTCAGGCAAGCCAAACTTGGTCGCGGCGTCGTCGCTAGCCACCCGTGCCGTGCAAGCCAGGGCGAGTTCGAGACCACCACCCAGACAAGCACCGTGAATCGCGGCCACGACGGGAAACGGGCAAGCGGCGAGGCGAGCCAACGCTCGTTGACCGGTTCGCGACAGTTCGGAGGCCTGTTCCGCACGCGACACGGCGTCCAGCATGCGAATGTCCGCCCCTGCTATGAAGCTATCCGGCTTGCTAGAAGTGAACACGACCGCCTTCAGTGCAGGCTCCCGTTCGAGACGCGACAGCAGTGCCGAAAAATCTGCGGCGAAGCTGGCCTTGAGGGTGTTCAGCGACTCGCCCGGCGAATCGAAGCGGACGATGGCAACGCCATCGGGCCGCAACTCCACGAGGAGCGGGGCGCCGGTGTTCGTCGTCACTAGCTGGCCTCCAATACCAGGGCAGCGCCAAGCCCACCGGCAGCGCACGCGGTGCACAGCGCGAATTGCCCGCCCCGACGGCGCAGCTCACGCAGCGCCTGTGAGATCTGACGGGCGCCAGTGGCAGCGAAGGGATGGCCGAGCGCGATCGAGCCACCGGACACGTTCAGCTTGTCCCAGTCCACTCTGCCGATTCGCTTGTCGCGGCCGAGCTTCTGCTGCGCAAAAGCGTCGCTCTCGAAAGCTTGCACGTTGCTCAATACTTGAGCGGAGAAGGCTTCGTGCATGTCGATCAAGTCCATGTTCTTGAGCTTCAGGTCTGCGCGGTCGAGCGCGAGTGGCGCGGCATATGCGGGCCCCATCAACAATTGCTCCGCCGGGTCCACCGCGGCGAAGGCATAGCTGCGCAAGTAGCCGAGCACTTCGAAACCCAGGGATTTCGCCTTCTTGTCGCTCATCAGCAACAGCGCACCGGCGCCGTCGGTGAGCGGGGAACTGTTGCCGGCGGTCACGGTGCCGTGCTCGCGGTCAAACACTGGCCTCAGCTTGGTGTAAGCATCCAGCTCGGAATCTTTGCGAACTAGGTTGTCCTCGTCGCACGCCGCGTAGCTCGGCGGAACGAAGACCGTCATCACCTCCTCTCGCAGCCGCCCGTCCGCCCAGGCTTGCGCCGCGAGCGTGTGACTGCGATGCGCGAAGGCGTCTTGGTCGGCGCGTGTGATGCCGTTCTCCTTGGCCATCTTCTCAGCGCTCTCGCCCATCGTCAGGCCCGTGGAGGGCTCCTTCAAAGCCGGTGGAATGGGCGCGAGATCCGCGGCACCGACGCCGGCAAAGGCGCGAAGTTTTTCGCCGATTGAGCGCGCCTTGCTGAACTTGACCAAGGCGACACTCAGGCGCTTGCTGACGGCCATGGGCACATCGCTGGCGCTGTCGGCACCACCGGCAATGCCGCAATCGATGACGCCCGCCAAGATCGACTCGGCGACGCTCACGGCCGCTTGGTAGCTGGTGGCGCAAGCGCGCGACACGCTGTACGCCTCGATGGAGCGCGGCATTGCGGTGCCGAGCACGATTTCCCGTGCGATGTTCGGCACGCTCAGAGAAGGGATGACCTGTCCGTAGACGACTTGCTGCACCTCGTGCGGATCGAGCCCGGTGCGCTGCAGGAGCTCGGCGACCACGATTTTCCCCAGGTCGAGCGCGCTCAAGTCCTTGTACGCCGACCCCTGCTTGGCGAACGGCGTACGCAAGCCGGAGATGATCGCCACACGTCGATCTGCGTTGGACTTTGCCATGACGCCCAACGCTTAAGGCTCATGACGCGGCGTGTCAAGACGAGGCGCGCGCCTGCCTCGCGAACGCAATGACCAAGCTCAGCGCGAGCTAGTCGATGCGCGTCCCTTGTTGGCGGTGTTGGACGCCGATGGCAGGACCGCGGCCACGCTCTTCATGACACCGCTGGCACGATGACTAGGACGGATGGTGTCGAAGCGAACTCGCACACTCACTTGGGTCCCACCCAATTCATCGCACAGTGTGCCGGCAAGTGCGAAGAGTTGGTGACGAACGTCGTCACCGGCCGTCACATCGGAGGCGAGCACCAGTTCAGCGCGCCTTTGTTTTTGTAACATCACGCGCAACAGCGCAGCACAGATCGCTTGGCGCGAATGAATCGACGCCGAGTCGAGCGCTCCGTTGCTGACCAACAGCCCCGCATGGATCGCAGCTTCGCGAGCGGCCACCTCGTCCATCTTGCGACTGATGCGCTGCGTAAAGAGCGCTGGCGATTCGTCCGCAGATTGCACGATGACCATCGAATTCGGCGCTTGCACTTGGTACTCCGCGAGCCACGGCGGCCACGCTGCGCCGAGCTCGAGAACGACCACCGAAAGCAGTGTTTCGTCCGCTTGTTGCATTTCTTCCCTCCGCGTGGCCTTTCGACCCCGCGCCTCACTCAGTCGATTCCAAAACCTGGGCTCTACGCCGCGCCGCTGGGCTAGGAACTTCTTCGAGTTCGAAACCACAAAAGGCGGTTTCCAAGAAACGGTGTCCCAGCGTACCCAATAGGAGATGCCTCCAATTTTTTGGATTCGTCAACCATGAATACTCCTCGCCCAGAGCTAGGCGTAAATGATGGTGAGTGGCTAAATCCGCCTACACCTTTTCGCCCGGGACCCAACGGCTCCCGCGCACCGCGCACCGCGCGCGAAGCAGCGGGGCTCAGTAGCCGAAGTCGGGCGTGCCTGCCTTTGCGCCGGCGCGCGCGGCCTTTACGGCGGGCTTGACTGCCCGAGGCAACGCCGGGCGAGCCGGGGAGGTTTTCGCCCGGGCGGCCACCGGCGGGGCGCTGATCGCGGGCGAAGCGCTGACCACGGGCGCTGCGGTTTCTGGCGCCGGCGGGACGGCGCTCGGAGTTGCGGGCGCCTCCGGAGTGAGCTTTGGGGCGGCCGGTGAAGAAGGCTCGGGGCGGAAGTTCGCGGCGGCGGAACTCGCCGCCGGCGTCGGCTTGTTGTGCAACGCCCAGGCGCCATACGCAGCGCCTCCCAGTAGCAGCGCGCTGGCGCACAACACGGCCGCGACCGCAGGTGCAGAACTCTTCTTCGGCGTGATGCCCACGGCACCCGACTGAGAAGTGGCCCAGCTGCCCGCCGTCTTCGGGCCGACAGCAGGCGCGCTGGCATCACTCATCGATGCCATGGATCCCCGCGCGCCCGATGGCAAATGACCGGCGGCGGACGCCTGCGTGCCCGTAAGCAAGGCCACGGACTGCCCGCTCGAAGACCATGCATCCAGCGCTTGGATCACGTCCGCGGTGCTCTGAAACCGTTGCGTGACGTCACGAGCCATGGCCTTCGAGACGATACTGGCAAACGCTGGGTCCAAATCCGGCACGATCGACTGGGGGGGCGGCACCTCGTCGAGAACGATCTTGAACATCAACTGGTTGAACGTGCCGGCATCGAATGGGACGCGCCCGGTGACGGCCTCGAACATGATTACGCCCAACGAATAGACGTCGCTGCGCGCATCGGCCTCACCACTGCCACTCGCTTGCTCGGGAGACATGTAATAAGGCGTGCCCATGACCGCGCCCGTTCGCGTCATTTTCATGCCGTCGCCACTGAGCGGAGAGAACTTGGAGATGCCAAAATCGATGATTTTGACGAAATCCTTCTGCCCTGCCTTCTCGCGCAGGATGAAGATGTTGTCGGGCTTCAAGTCGCGATGAATGATGCCGGCGGCGTGCGCCGCGCCTAGCCCAACCAAGACCTGGCGCATCAAAGGCGTGAGCTCGTGTGGCATGAGCCGGCCACGCTGTTTGATCCGAGACGAGAGGGGCTCACCGTCCAAGAACTCCATGATGATGAAGCGATCGCCGTCAGGCAGGTTGCCCAGATCGAGCACCTCCAAAATGTGATCGTTGCCGATGCGACCGGCGGCCTGCGCTTCGCGTTCGAAGCGCTGCATGACCTCGCTGTTTCCGGCAAATGCCGCGTGCAACACCTTGATCGCGACGCGGCGATTGATGCGCACGTTCTCACCCTCGAAGACGGCCCCCATGCCACCTTCGCCGATCATCTTCACGATGCGATACTTGTTGTCTAAGAGCTGTCCGACTTCGAGCGACATCGTGGAGGATTCCTCAGCTAAAAGGAGATCCTCCAAGTATACGACGAAGCTCGGGCTCAGCTCGAGAATTGTCCACCGGCGGCGACGCCGCGGGACTTTCGGCCCAGAATTACCGCGGAGCTGCGATCGTGCTCAGGCGACTCGACGCACGGCGTCTTTCACCGGCGCGCTGCTTGCGTTCGTTCGCGATTTGGGGTCGGCGGCGATTTCTTCGTCGAGGGCAAGGGCCGGTTGGCCGAAACTGAGCTTCACTTCCACTCCGGCGCTCTGGAATTCCCGTGTGACTTCCGCGAGCAGCGCCGACAAAGCCGGCTTCGAGCGCGCGTCGTTGCGATCGCTCGCGACGAACCACAAACTTCCGCCACCGGCGCGTCCAAGGGTGCTCGCGGTAGCGCGCGCGAGTTCCATGCGCGCACCTTGTGCGTGATCGTCGATGCGTTCACTACAAGCAACGACCACGCTGGCTAGTTTTACTCCACTCGCGAACGAACTGCTCAGTTGCTCGGCGACGCGAAGTCCGAACGCGGCGGGCGACTCCGTGTCGTCCTGGGCCAACACTCTGCGCGCCTTCGCAGGACGCGACGCTTCGATCTCCGAGGTTGGCCATTCGGCTCCGAGTTCCACGACGATCAGCAGGCCCTCGGACAAGGTAAGTTTTTGCATTGAAGGTCTCGGTCTATACCCGCTTTACCCAATAAATCTCGCAAAGATTCCTGTGTTTGGCCAAATTTCGGGTTAGCTTTGACCATTCCTGCCACTTTTGTCCCATCTGACCCTACCTTACGGCCTTCCCGCTCCATCGGTAACCGGCTTTTTTGGGGAAATTTAGCGCGTTACTGTGCGGCGCTGCTCGGCGTCGCCATCGGCGCAGCTGGCTTTGCGGTGCTCTTCCGGCACACGATCGCGCTGGCGTTCGAGCGGGGTTACGGCGCCCCCGACGTCCTGCACGCGTTTCGGGCATTGCCCTGGTACGCGCGGGTCGCGCTGCCGATGTTCGGAGCGGGGCTGGCCGGCTCACTGGGCGCGATCGCCGCGAGGTTGAAGGGCGGGCACGGCGTCGGTGAGGTGATGGAAGCCGTCGCCCTCGGCAGAGGTCGGATCTCGTTGCGCCTCACCTTACTCAAGGCACTTGGTTCGTGGCTCGCGATCATTTCGGGCGGGTCCGTGGGACGCGAAGGGCCTCTGATCCAGTTCGGCGGAGGACTCGGCGGCACACTCGGGCGGATGTTCCGTCTACGCGAGCGTCAGATCCGCGCCTTGATCGCGGCGGGCGCTGCCGCAGGTTTCGCGGCCGCCTACAACACGCCGATCGCAGCGGTGCTATTTGTCGTGGAAGTGGTTACGGGTGTGATCGCGCTCGATATCGTGCTGCCGGTAATCATTGCCGTGCCAATCGCAACCGCGCTGACACGCCTCGCCATCGGCGGTGGACCGATCTACGGCCAGCGCTCGTTCAGTATGAGTTCCAACGCGGAACTGGCTTCGTACGCAGGCCTCGGGCTGTTGTCAGGCGCAGCAGGACCGCTGTTCATGGTGCTGCTCAAGCGGGGAGAAGCCCTTTTCACCGCGCTCACCGCCCATAGACCGATACGCGCAGCGCTCGGGGGCGCGCTGGTCGGCCTGATCGCAATTGCGTTGCCGCAAGTTACGGGCAACGGCTACGAGGCGATCAACTTGATCTTGGGGCAACAGCTCGAGATCGGACTCGTGGTGCTGATCTTCTTCGCCAAGGCAATCGCCACGACCGCTTCGGTTTCTTCCGGCAGCCCCGGCGGCGTATTCACGCCGTCCTTATTGCTGGGCGCAGCCCTGGGCGGTGCCGTCGGCCATTTGGTCTCGCGCTTCGGCGGTCCGAGCAGCACCGGCGCCGTGGCAGCGTATGCTTTGGTCGGAATGGCGGCCATGATCGCCGCGACGACGCACGCGCCGCTGATGGCCACGGTGCTCGTGTTCGAGCTTTCGGGCGACTATGCGATCGTGTTGCCCCTGCTCACGGCGTGTGCGATCGCCACGGTGCTCTCCAGACGAGTGCACCGTGAATCGATCTACACCGAAGAGCTTCGTAGGCGCGGCAGTCAGTGGGAGGTCAGGGTCGTGGCCGCCGAATCAGATGTGAATCGCGCGCCCTGACACGGCCAACGCCGCTTCCTTGACGATCTCCGCGAGCGTCGGATGAGCGTGCGAAGTACGCGCGATGTCCTCGGACGTGGCGCCGAATTCGATCGCCGCCACGGCTTCGGCGATCATATCGCCAGCATGCGCGCCGATGATGTGCACGCCCAATATGCGATCGGTGTCTTGGTGGGCCAGGATCTTCACGCGCCCCTCGACCGCCCCGAGCGCTCGCGCTCGACCGTTGGCAAGGAACGGAAAGACGCCCTTCTTGTAAGGCACGTTGAGCGCCTTGAGCTCGTCCTCCGTCTTGCCCACGGACGCGATCTCGGGGTGCGTGTACACGACCCCTGGTATCGCATCGTAGTTCACGTGACCATAGCCAGTCACCAGATGCTCGACGCAGGCAATGCCTTCTTCTTCGGCCTTGTGCGCGAGCATCGGGCCGCGCACGACGTCGCCGATGGCGTAGAAGCCGGCAACGTAAGTGCGAAAGTGGTCGTCGATCGGGATCCGCCCGCGCGGATCGAGCTCGACACCGACCGTGTCCAGGCCGAGTCCGGTGGTGTTGGGCACGCGCCCGACGGACACCAACAAGCGGTCACACTCGATGTCGGGCTGACCCTCGATGCTGACGAACACCCGATCGCCCTCACGGCGCGCACCGGTAACCTTCGAGCCGAGGCGAAACTCGATGCCTTGCTTGGTGAAGATGCGCTCGGCTTCTTCTGCGATGTCCGAGTCCATGCCCGGCAGAATGCGCTCGAGGTATTCAAGCACCGTGACTTTGGAGCCCAAGCGATTCCAAACCGACCCGAGCTCGAGCCCGATGTAGCCGGCCCCGATCACGACCAAGTGCTTCGGGACTTCGGGGTACGAGAGCGCTTCGGTACTGGTGCCGATGCGATCGCCGTCGATGGTGACCCCGCGCAGCCCAGCTACGCTGCTGCCGGTAGCGATCAGCACGTGCTTCGCCTCGAGCTCGGCCGCGTCTTGCCCCTCGACGACCACACGCCCATGCCCCGTTATTCGACCATGGCCGCGGTAGCGAGTGATCTTGTTCTTCTTGAACAAGTAGGCAACGCCGCTGGTATTTTGCCCCACGACACGCGTCTTGCGCTCGAGCATCTTGGCCAAATCCAGCTCGACGCCGGAGACCTTGATGCCAAAGTCCGCCAAGGCATGCCCGGCGGCGTGGTAACGCTCGCTCGCTTCGAGCAAGGCTTTGCTCGGGATGCAGCCTACCCGCACACAGGTACCGCCGAGCGCTTCCTCTTCCTCGATACAGGCAACGTCCAAGCCGAGCTGCGCGGCTCGGATCGCAGCGACGTAGCCGCCAGGGCCGGCACCGATCACGATCAAATCATGTTTCTTCACGTTAGACCTCGAGCAAGATACGCGCGGGTTCTTCCATGCACTGCTTGATGCGCTTCAAGAACGTAACTGCTTCGCGACCGTCCACCAGGCGGTGGTCGTAGGTCAACGCGACGTACATCATGGGCCGGATCACGACCTGACCTTTGACGGCCATCGGCCGATCTTGGATCGCGTGCAGGCCGAGGATGCCGCTCTGCGGCGGGTTGACGATCGGCGTCGACATCATCGAACCGTAGATGCCACCATTGGTAATCGTGAACGTGCCGCCCTGGAGCTCGCTCAGCTCGAGCTTGTTGTCTTTGG
>Ga0302321_100004258_pt1 | contig 12378 bp, 11 predicted proteins | sample Fen_T0_1_FD_202505 | JGI IMG/M metagenome (GOLD analysis project Ga0302321, IMG submission 202505) | Peat permafrost microbial communities from Stordalen Mire near Abisko, Sweden - Fen_T0_1 | ecosystem: Environmental > Terrestrial > Soil > Wetlands > Permafrost | place: Sweden: Abisko...
GCTGTCGATGGACTACGAGGTCTTCCTGCTGTCCCGGGTCAAGGAGCTGCGCGACGCGGGGGCCGGCAACGACGACGCGGTCGCGTTCGGCCTGCAGCGGTCGGGGCGGATCATCACGTCGGCGGCGCTCATCGTCGTCGTGGTCTTCGCCGGGTTCGCGTCGGGGCAGTTGCTGGTCATCAAGCAGATGGGCGTGGCGCTCGCCGTCGCGGTGGCCATCGACGCGACCCTGGTGCGGATGCTGCTCGTCCCCGCGACCATGACCCTGCTCGGCGAGTGGAACTGGTGGGCGCCGGCGCCGCTGCGGCGCCTGCACGAGCGGATCGGGCTGCGCGAGGAGAGCTGAGGCGCCGGGTCCTGAGGCGTCGCTCCCGACGTCACTCCCCCGCGCGGTAGCGATGGATGAGGGACACGGCCAGGGCACCCTCGCCGACGGCCGACGCCACCCGCTTGACCGAGCGCGCCCGGACGTCGCCGGCCGCGAACACCCCCGGCAGGCTCGTCTCCAGCAGCAGCGGCGGACGGCGCAGCGGCCAGTCGAGCTCCGGATTGCCGGCCAGGTCCGGTCCCGTGAGCACGAACCCCCGCTCGTCGCGGACCACGACGCCGTCCAGCCACGCGGTGTGGGGCACGGCGCCGATGAAGGTGAACACGAAGCTCGCCCGGACCTCACGCTCCCCCTCCGGGGTGGCGAGGGTCATCCGCTGCAGCCGCTCGTCGCCGTCCATCGACACGATCTGCGTGGACGTGCACACCATGATGTTCGGGATCGTCTTGATCTCGTCGATCAGGTACTGGGACATGCTCTTGGCCAGTGACCCCGCCCGCACCAGGATGTTCACGGTGGACGCGTACCGGGAGAAGTGGATCGCCGCCTGGCCCGCGGAGTTCGCGCCGCCGACGATGTACACGTCCTCGTCGGTGCACGAGGTGCTCTCCGCCGTCGCGGCGCCGTAGTAGAGCCCGGCGCCCTCGAACCGCTCCGAGCCGGGCACGGTGAGCCGGTTGTACTGCACGCCCATGGCGAGCAGCACCGACTCGGCGGCGATCTCGCCGCCGTCGTCGAGGGTGACGATGCGGGCGGGGTCGCCGGTGCGCAGCGACGTCACCCGCACCGGGGTGAGGATCTCCGTGCCGAACCGGCGGGCCTGCGCCACCGCACGCCGGGTGAGGTCGCCGCCGGACACCCCGGTGGGGAAGCCGAGGTAGTTCTCGATGCGGCTCGACGTCCCCGCCTGGCCGCCGGGGGCCTCGGCGTCGATGAGGAGGGCGGAGAGGCCCTCGGACGTCGCGTACACCGCGGCCCCCAGACCCGCCGGGCCGGCGCCGATGATGACGACGTCGTAGTACGGCCGGGAGGCGGTCACCTGCAGGCCGAGCAGGTCGGCGAGCTGGCTCGCGGAGGGCTTGGGGGCGACCCGGCCCTCGCTCGTGACGACGAGGGGCAGCTCGCCGTCCGCGTACTGGTCGACCAGGGCCTGGCCGCGGCTGTCGCGCTCGACGTCGATGAAGCGGAAGGGCTGCTGGTTGCGGGTGAGGAAGTCGCGGACCAGGTGGGTGCCCGGGGAGACCGCGTGCCCGATGACCTGGATCTCGTCGGAGTGCTCGCCGTAGTTGTTCTGCCAGTCGAACAGCAGGTCGTCGAGGACCGGGAAGAGCCGCTCCTCCGGCGGGTCCCAGGGCTTGCTCAGGTAGTGGTCGAGCCGCACCCGGTTGATGGCGGTGATCGCGGCGTCGGTGTCGGCGTAGGCGGTCAGCAGGACGCGCTTCACCGTCGGGAAGATGGTGATCGCCTCGAGCAGGAACTGGACGCCGTTCATCTCGGGCATGCGCTGGTCGGCGACCAGCAGGGCGACGCTCTCGTCACGGCGGTCCAGCTCGCGCAGGATCTCCAGCGCCTCCGCCGGGGAGGAGGCGGAGATGACCCGGTAGGTCTGGCCGTAGCGCCCCCGCAGGTCGCGGCGGATCGCTCGCAGCACCTGCGGGTCGTCGTCGAGCGTCAGCAGGACCGGGCGGGGCACGGCCGCGGTGCCGCGCGACGCCTCCCCGGCGGCCTCGCCCGCACGCGTGCCGGTCATGCGTCGACCACGAGCTCGTCGACATAGCACCAGGACCAGAACTCCTCGGGTTCGGCCGAGCGCGCGATCGGGTGCGACGTCGAGCGGAAATGCTTGGTGGCGTGCCGGTTCTTGGAGGAGTCGCAGCAGCCCACGTGACCGCACGAACGGCACATCCGCAGATGCACCCACGTGTCGCCGGTCTTGAGGCATTCCTCGCAGCCGTCGGTGCCCGGCTCGACGTCACGCACCTCACCCAGATGCGTACAGCTGTCCACGGCAGAACCCCTTCCGCCCCTACTGCGCCGGCGCCGCCGGTCGAGGCGGCGCGATGCCCAGAGTGTAGACCACCCGGGATCAGCCGCCGACGCGCCGACCGCACCGGCGGACCTGACAAAGTATCCCCACAACTGCCCAGGCGAAGACCATGACCCGACAAAGTCCGTGACCGGACCTGCCATCTTTCCGGGCCGCTTCCACCGCGCGTCGGACGGCAGGTCGGGCCTGAGCTGACGAAGTGCGGCGGCCGGACTTTGTCGCCCCCGGTAAACCTGACGAGGTCTCGCGACACGTCCCCGGAAGTGACCCTCCCAGGGCCCCCGGGGTTGAGGAAACCGCCTCGCCGTGCTGGGCGGGACCTTTGGCCGTAGGCATCCGTTGACACCCTGTTGACGTAGTGAAACCTTGAGGTCGCGCCAGTCCTGGGGCCGATCCCAGCGGATGTACCAACACTGCCCAGACATTGTTACGACGCATGCCCGGCATGCTTTGCCATCGGGAGGTCGCGGTGTCGCGCAAGATTCTAGTCGTCCTGTCGGAGCACGGATACTGGGGAGAGGAGCTGCTCGGGCCGCTCACCCATTTCGACGCGAACGACTACACGAGCGTCTTCATCACGCCGACGGGAGCGCGGCCCCACGCGCTGCCGCCGAGCATGGACGAGAACTTCATCGACCCGCCGCTCGGGCGTTCGGTCACCACCCCCGAGGTCGCCGCGGCCGTCCGCGAGCTGGACGCCTCCGACCGGCTCACGAAGCCGATCGACCTCACCACGCTGCTGCCCGAGCGCCCCTACACGTCTGACCCGGATTACCTGCGCCGGCTCGAGGCGTACAACGACGACGTCGACACGGCCCGCGCGTCGCTGGCCGAGTACGACGCGCTCCTCATCGTGGGCGGCAGCGGGCCGATCGCCGACCTCGCCAACAACGAGCGGGTGCACCAGCTCATCCTCGGATTCCTCGCGGCCGACAAGCTCGTCGCCGCGGAATGCTACGGCGTCGCGTGCCTGGCCTTCGCCCGCGACTGGGACAACCGGGCCAGCATCATCCGGGGCAAGCACGTGACCGGCCACTGCAAGGAGTACGACTACAAGGACGGCACGGGGTTCCTCGGGACCGACTTCAACATGGGCCCGCCGCCGTACCCGCTGGAGTACATCCTGCGCGACGCGACCGGGCCCGACGGCGCCTACCACGGCAAGTTCGGCCACAAGACGTCGGTCATCGTCGACTGGCCGTTCGTCACGGGCCGTTCCACACCGGACTCGTTCCTCACCGGACAGAAGATCGTCGAGGTGCTCGAGAACGGGCTCCGGCGGTGGGGTTGGTGACGTCCCTGCACGCCCATCCGGCACGTCCGACCGGGAGCACCCCATGAGAACGGGCAAGCAGGCCCTGATCGAGCAGTTCCTCGCCGCCGGCATCACGCACATGTTCGGCAACCCCGGCACCGTGGAACAGGGTTTCCTCGACGCGCTCGAGGAGTTCCCCGACTTCCACTACGTGCTCACCCTGCAGGAGACGGTCGCCGCCGGCATCGCCGACGGGTACGCCCGGGCGACCGGCGGCCCCGCCCTCCTGCAGCTGCACTCCGGCGTCGGGCTCGGCAACGGGATCGGCATGATCTACCAGGCCAAGCGCGGGCACGCGCCGCTGGTGGTCGTGGCCGGCGAGTCCGGCATCGCCTACGACTCGATGGACGCCCAGATGGCCGCCGACCTGGTGTCGATGGCCCGGCCGGTCACCAAGTGGGCGACCCGCGTCGTCGACCCCTCGTCGCTGCTGCGCGTCGTCCGTCGCGCCGTCAAGGTGGCCATGACCCCGCCCCGCGGCCCGGTCTTCCTCTGCCTCCCGATGGACGTGCTCGACGCCGAGAACACCGAGCCCGTCCTCGCGCCGTCGATCCCGAGCAGCCGGGTGCAGCCCGAGGCCGCGCTCGTCGACCGCGCCGCCGACCTGCTGCTCGCCGGCCGGCGCCCGCTGGTGCTGGTCGGGGACGGCGTCGCGACGTCCGGGGGCGCCGCCGCCGTGGTCGCCGTCGCCGAGGCCCTCGGCGCCGACGTGTGGGGCGTGGACTCCTCCGAGCCCAACATGCCCGCCGACCACCCGCTCTACCGCGGGCTCACCGGGCACATGTTCGGCGAGGTCAGCACGCGGATCGTCGCCGAGGCGGACGCCGTGCTCATCGCGGGGACGTACGTGTTCCCCGAGGTCTTCCCCAGCCTGGTCTCCCCGTTCGCCCCCGACGCGCGCATCGTGCACGTGGACCTGGACGACTGGGAGATCGCCAAGAACCACCCCGTCGACCTCGGCGTGGTGGCCGACCCGGCGCTGACGCTGGGGCTGCTCGCCGAGCGGCTCCGGACCAGGGCCGACGCCGGCTACCGGCAGGAGGCGGCCGCCCGGCTGGACCGGGCGAGGTCGCGGCGGCAGGAGCAGGACGCCGCCGGGCACCCGGGCGACGACAGCCTGATGGCCGCGTTCGTCGCCGCGCTCGCGCGCAGGGTCGGCGAGGACGTCATGATCTTCGACGAGGCGCTGACGGCGTCACCGGTCCTCGCCCGGGCGCTGCCGCCCGTCAAGCCCGGCCACCACTTCCTGACGCGCGGGGGCTCCCTCGGCGTGGGCGTGCCCGGGGCCGTCGGGATGAAGATCGCCCACCCGGACCGCCAGGTGCTGGCGTTCGTGGGCGACGGCGGCGCGATGTACACCTACCAGGGCCTGTGGTCGGCCGCCCGCCACGGCGTCGGGGTGAAGATCGTCGTCTGCAACAACCACCGCTACGACCTGCTCAACCGCAACATCGAGCAGTACTGGCGGGAGCGGGACATCCCCCACCACGAGTTCCCGCACTCGTTCGACCTGGCCACGCCGGAGATCGACTTCGTCGGCCTGGCGGCGGCCCTGGGGGTGAACGGCATGCGGCTGGACAAGCCCGAGCTCGTGGACGAGGCCGTGGACCGGCTCCTCGCCGACGACCGCCCGTTCGTGATCGACCTGCTGACCGACGACCTGACCGGCCACTGAGCCGGTGGGCCGAGGAACCCCCCGAGGAGAACCATGACCACGCCGCTGCGCAGCACGCTGACCGACACCGAGATCACCGCGATGGTGGCCCGCTGGTACCAGGCCCTCGACCGGCACGACGACCTCGAGGACGTGCTGCCCTTCCTCGTCGACGACGGCCTGGAGATGCGCTTCCCCGAGGCCACGGCCCGTGGCCACGAAGGGTTCCGCTCGTGGTACGACGCGGTGACCCACCGCTTCTTCGACGAGGTGCACACCCTCACCGAGGTCACGGTGGGGTCGATCACGCCCGACGGCGCCGACGTCACGGTCGTCGTCAACTGGCAGGCCAAGATCTGGAACGCGCCGGGCCCGAAGAGCCAGTGGCTCGGCTTCGACGCCTACCAGACGTGGCGCGTCGTCGCCGGTCCCGGCGGCGCCCCGCAGGTCCAGCTCTACATCGTCGACCGGCTCGAGCCCATGCCGGGGTCGGCCGCGCTCTGACACGCCGGACCACGACCCGGCACCACGCCCGGCACCACGACCCGGCACCGCGACCCGGCACCGCGACCCGGCACCGCGACTCCCAGGCACGAACGGACGGAGGGGCATCGACATGGGCACCAAGGACGTCATCGAGAGCTACTACCGGTACGCCACCTCGGGCGACTGGTCGCCCTGGTGCGACCTGTTCACCGAGAACACCGTCATCGACGAGCAGATGGCCGGTCACATCGAGGGCCGCGAGAAGCTGCGCGAGATGATGGCGGGCTTCCCCACGATGTACACGCACTTCAGCAACGTCGCGGTGCACATCGTCGTCGAGGGCGACGAGGCCATGGCCCTCTCGCACATCACGTCGGTCCCCGCGGGCAGCGCGACCGAGGTGCAGGTCGACGTCGCCAACTACTTCAAGCTCGAGGGCGGCCTGATCGCCTACATGAAGAACGTCCACGACACGGCGCCGTTCCATTCCGCCTCCGGGGAGTGAGGGACGCGTCATGGCCGAGTACGACTACGTGATCGTCGGCGCCGGCACGGCGGGCTGCGTGCTCGCCCGGCGCCTCAGCGAGGACCCGGACGTGTCCGTCCTGCTGCTGGAGGCGGGCGGCGCCTGGATCCCGGAGGCCGTCGACGACGCGACCCGCTGGTACACGCTGCTGGGCTCGCAGGTCGACTGGGGATACCAGAGCACGCCCCAGCCGGCCCTCGGGGGCCGCAGCACCTACGAGCCCCGCGGCCGGACCCCCGGCGGGAGCAGCAGCCTCTACATCATGATGCACATCCGCGGGCACGCCAGCGACTTCGACAACTGGGCGTACCAGGGTGCCGCGGGCTGGTCGCACGCCGACCTCCTCCCCTACTTCAGCAGGCTGGAGTCCCAGGAGGACCCGACCGGCCCGACCATCGGGACGCAGGGACCGCAGCGCGTCACGAACGCGGGCCGGCACGACCCCAACCCGCTGTCGAGCGTCTTCATCGAGGCGTGCAAGGAGCTCGGCCACCGCGAGACCGACGACTTCAACGGGCCGGACATGCTCGGCACCGGGTGGCACCACATCGACGTCGTCGGGGGTCGCCGCCAGGGCATGCTGCAGGCCTACCTGGAGCCGGTGCTCGACCGGCCCAACCTGACCCTGCAGGTCGACGCGGTCACCACCAAGGTGCTCGTGGAGAACGGCCGCGCGGTCGGCGTCCAGTACCTGCAGGGCCCGCCCGCCCCCGAGACCGGCGCCGGCCGGCGGCTCGCACCGACCCACCGGGCGGAGGAGGGCCTGCAGGAGGTGCGGGCCCGGGGCGAGGTCATCGTCTCGGCGGGCGCCATCGAGTCGCCGAAGCTGCTGCTGCTCTCGGGCATCGGCGGGCCGGCGCAGCTGGCCGAGCACGGCATCCCCCTGGTGGCGGACGTGCCCGGCGTGGGCGAGAACTTCCACAACCACGTCCTCACCGGCCTCATCGCCGAGACGCTGTCGCCGGTGCTCCCCGGGCGGCAGAACCTCTCCGAGGCGGCGTTGTTCGCCTACTCGCAGCCCGGGATGATCGCACCGGACCTGCAGCTGGCGTTCGTCCACGTGCCGTTCGACATCATCGTGGGCCAGCAGCACCCGAACGCGGTGAGCATCCTGCCCGGCGTCGTCCGGCCGGTCTCGCGCGGCTCGGTGCGCCTGGCGAGCGCCGATCCGGTGGCCCGGCCGCTGGTCGACCCGAACTACTTCGGCGACCGGTCCGACCTGGACCGCATGATCCAGGCCGTGCAGCTGTCCCGGGACATCTTCGCCGCGGACGCCTTCGGGCCCTACCTCAAGGGCGAGCTCATGCCCGGCCCGGAGGTCTCGACGCCGGCCGAGCTGGAGGCGTTCGTCCGCGCCCGCGCGGACAGCTACCACCACCAGGCCGGGTCGTGCCGGATCGGCATCGACGACCTCGCGGTCGTCGACCCGCGACTGCGCGTCCACGGCGTCGAGGGCCTGCGCGTCGCCGACGCGAGCGTCATGCCGGCCGTCGTGTCCGGCAACTGCCACGCGGCCATCGCGGCGATCGCCGAGAAGGCCGCCGACATGATCAAGGAGGACGCCCGTGTCTGACCGCACCCTGCGGGCCGACGGCGCCCTGGCCGGGCTCAAGGTGGCCGTGCTCATCGAGAGCGACTACTTCGAGCCGGAGATCTCCTACTACGAGCAGCGGTTCGCCGAGGAGGGCGCCCAGGTCGACTTCCTCACCCGGCTGTGGGGCCAGCCCCGGATCACCTTCTACGGGCACGAGTACCGCGCGCCGTTCGAGGCGTCCGGCAGCGTGGAGGACCTCAGCGACGACGACCTGCGGTCGTACGCCGCGATCATCGTGCCCTCCGGCATGGTCTCCGACCGGCTGCGCTTCACCGAGGACGTCGACCGGCCCTCCCCCGCGACCGAGCTGGTCCGGCGGGCGTTCGCCGAGCCGACCGTCCTGAAGGGCATCATCTGCCACGGCATGTGGCTGCTGGCGATGGTGCCCGAGCTGGTCCGCGGGCGCCCGGTGACCTGCCACAACAACCTCGTCGGCGACGTGCGCAACATGGGTGCGCGCTACGTCGACGCGGACGTCGTCGTCGACGGCGACCTGGTGACCGGGCGGACGGGCAAGCACGCCCACCTGTTCGCCCACACCCTCATCGAGGAGCTGACGCGGCGCCGCGCTCCGGCGGGGGTGAGCGCATGAGCGCCCCCACGGTCGGCACGTCGGCCGAGCCGGCCACCGAGCCCGCCACCGGGCTCGACGGCCCGCCGCCGGCGGGCCTGCGCTGGGCGCACCTCGCGCTCAACTGCCGGGACCAGCAGGTCACCGAGCAGTTCTACGAGCGCTGGTTCGGCTTCCGCCGGGCCCGCGCGGTGACCCTGCCGGACGGCGCGCAGATCATCTTCGTCCGGCAGGGCGACGTCCTGCTCGAACTGTTCGCGGCCGAGGGCGACGGCGAGTCCGCCGCCGCCGACGGCCCGCGCCGTCCCGGGACGGCGCGACACCTCGCCTTCCAGACGGACGACCTGGACGGGTTCCTGGCGCGCATGGCCGATCAGGCCCACGTGTCGCTCGGGCCCCTGTCGTTCGACGCCTTCATCCCCGGCTGGCGCAGCGTCTGGCTGTACGACCCCGACGGCGTCGTGGTGGAGGTCAGCCAGGGCTACCGCGACGAAGACCACTCCCCCTCTCCACAGGAGGCCTGCCATGTCGGCTGAGACGACCGGCACGGGGCTCGACCCGATGCGCTTCACCTTCATGGACACGATCGCCGGCTACGTGCGGGCCCACGATGCGGACAACCACCGCATCGACCTGACGACGAGCGACGGCCGTGCCTTCCAGGTGGGCTACGACGGCACGACGGCGGCGGAGATCGTGCGCAACCTCGGCGAGCCGTACACCGACGCCAGCGCCCACTTCAAGGACCTGCTGGTGCCGGGCGCGCTCATCTTCCTCTACGCCGCCTTCTACCCCGAGGGCGCGGTCCCCCGGATCGAGGCCAAGCGGATCGTCTTCACCGGGTCCCGGCCGGGCGACTACTCGTTCGAGGACCCCGACTGGTGGGGCCGCCAGATCAACGAGCTGGCGGCGTTCTACCGGAAGGCGCAGTTCGGCGCCGCCCAGGTCGACTTCCGCGAGTACCGCACGATCCTGCGGCTCGGCGGGGACAAGACCTCCAGCCACGTCCAGGAGACGGACACCATCTCCCGCATGGTCTACGGCATGGCCTCGGCGTACATGCTGACCGGCAAGGACGAGTACCTCGAGGTCGCCGAGCGCGGCACCGAGTACCTGCGCGACCACATGCGGTTCGTCGACAACGACGAGAACGTCACCTACTGGTACCACGGCATCCGTGTCGAGGGCGCCCGGGAGACGAAGCTCTTCACGTCCGAGTTCGACGACGACTACGACGCGATCCCGATGTACGAGCAGATCTACGCGCTCGCCGGCCCCACCCAGACCTTCCGGGTGAGCGGCGACCCGCGGATCGAGACCGACGTCAACGGGACGCTGCGCCTGTTCGAGCGGTTCTTCCGCGACAACGAGCTCGGCGGGTACTTCTCGCACATCGATCCGATCATGATGTCGCCGCACCACGAGTCGCTCGGGGCGAACACGTCCCGCAAGAACTGGAACTCCGTCGGCGACCACGCCCCGGCGTACCTGGTGAACCTGTTCCTCGCGACCGGTCGCGAAGAGCACGCCCAGATGCTGGCGCGGACGTTCGACACGATCGTCGAGCACTTCCCGGACTACGACGCCAGCCCGTTCGTCAACGAGCGGTTCATGCGGGACTGGTCCCACGACCTCGGCCACACCTGGCAGCAGAACCGCGCGGTGGTCGGGCACAACCTGAAGATCGCGTGGAACCTGATGCGGATGCACGCGCTGCAGCCCCAGGACAAGTACCTCGACCTGGCCCGCCACATCGGCCGGCTGATGCCCTCCGTCGGCGCCGACCGCCAGCGTGGCGGCTGGTACGACGTCGTCGAGCGGACCCTGCAGCCGGGCCAGCAGTTCCACCGCTTCTCGTGGCACGACCGGAAGGCGTGGTGGCAGCAGGAGCAGGCGATCCTCGCCTACCTGATCCTGGCCGGCGAGCTGGGCGACGACGAGTTCCTGCGCCAGGCGCGCGAGGCGGCGGCGTTCTACAACACGTACTTCCTCGACCACGACGAGGGGGCCGTCTACTTCACCGTGCTCGCCAACGGGATGCCCTACCTGCTCGGCACCGAGCGGTTCAAGGGCAGCCACTCGATGAGCATGTACCACTCGGCCGAGCTGTGTTACCTGGCCGCCGTTTACACGAACCTGCTGGTCTCCCGCAAGCCGCTGACCCTCTGGTTCAAGCCGCTGCCCGAGGCCGACCGCACCCTGCGCGTGTCGCCCGACCTGCTGCCCGCGGGCCGGGTGCGTCTCGCCGACGTCGAGATCGACGGCAAGCCGTACGAGGTGTTCGACCCCACGGCCATGACCGTGACCCTGCCACCGAGCAGCGAGCGCCTCACCGTCCGGGTGCGCCTGGTACCCGTCGACTGAACCGCTCGGGGCCGTGCGGCGGCCGGGTCCACGCCCGCCGCACGGCCCGACCTTCCGACCGGAAAGGGTGAACCCATGCAGGTGCAGCACGAGGCCAGGGGGGCCGCGGTCGTGATCAGCCTCATCGGGGACCTGGACAGCCGCACGGCGTCCGCGACCCTCGACGAGGTCGTCGCGATCTTCGACCAGAGCTCGGACGTGATCCTCGATCTGAGCAAGGTGCAGTACATGTCCAGCGCGGGCCTGCGGACCATGCTCCTGTTGCACCGCCACGCGCTCTGCCGCTCGATCACGATGACGGTCGTCGGCCTGTCGGACGAGCTGCGCTCGCTGCTCTCGGCCACCGGACTGATGCGCTTCTTCGCCGAGGCGCCGCAGGCCGCCGGGGTCGCGGGTGTCGCCGGGGCCGCCGGGGCCGCCGGCGGGATCGGCGGTGCGGCGTGACGGCGACGTTCCCGACCGGCGACCGGATCGACGCCTTCCCGACGCGGCACGTGTCGGGGTACGCGGTCCGGCCCGGGCGCACGATGCCGTTCGGGGCCACGATCGTGCCCGGCGGCGTCAACTTCTCGGTCTACTCCAACGCCGCCCAGGCCGTCTCGCTGGTCATCTACGACCGGGACAAGCCCGAGCCGGTCGCGGAGCTGCCGTTCCCCGAGGAGTTCCGGGTGGGCGGGGTGTGGGCGATGACGGTGTTCGGGCTGGACTACGACCGGGTCGAGTACGGCTACCGCGTGTTCGGGCCGGTCGAGCAGCAGACGGGCGACCGGTTCGACCCGGCGAAGGTGCTGGCGGACCCCTACTCCAAGAGCCTGACGGGCCGCGACGTCTGGGGCGCCGACCCCGACTGGGACCGGCCGCAGCAGTGGCTGTCCCGGCTCGCGTTCGACGACTTCGACTGGGACGGCGACCAGCCGCTGCGGTTGCCGTCCAGCGACCTGGTCATCTACGAGACGCACGTGCGGGGATTCACCCGGCACCCCTCGTCCGGGGTGGGCTCGCCCGGCACCTACGCGGGGCTCGTCGAGAAGATCCCCTATCTCAAGGACCTGGGCGTCAACTGCGTCGAGCTGATGCCCATCTTCGAGTTCGACGAGTTCGAGAACAGCCGGATCAGCCCGGTCACGGGCGGGCGGCTCTACAACTACTGGGGCTACAGCACCGTCGGCTTCTTCGCCCCCAAGGCCGGCTACGCGGCGACCGGCCGTTACGGCATGCAGGTCGACGAGGTCAAGAACATGGTGCGGGAACTGCACCGCAACGGCATCGAGGTCATGCTGGACGTGGTGTTCAACCACACCGCCGAGGGCAACGAGCACGGGCCCACGATCTCGTTCCGCGGGCTCGACAACCGCACGTACTACATGCTCACGCCCGAGGGGTACTACTACAACTTCAGCGGCACCGGGAACACCTTCAACTGCAACCACCCGATCGTGCGCGGGTTCGTCCTGGACTCGCTGCGCTACTGGGCGTCGGAGTACCACATCGAC
>Ga0302321_100004261_pt1 | contig 12376 bp, 10 predicted proteins | sample Fen_T0_1_FD_202505 | JGI IMG/M metagenome (GOLD analysis project Ga0302321, IMG submission 202505) | Peat permafrost microbial communities from Stordalen Mire near Abisko, Sweden - Fen_T0_1 | ecosystem: Environmental > Terrestrial > Soil > Wetlands > Permafrost | place: Sweden: Abisko...
CCACCGGCGGCTCAAGATCCGAAGGCAGGTTCTTGAGCGCGCTCGCAACCTTGTCGCGCACGTCTTGGACCGCCTGGTCCGCCTTACGCTCAAGCTCGAACTGCACCACGACGAAGCCCACGTTTTCCATGGAGGTCGAGCGCATGGCCTTGATGCCGTTCACCGAGCTGATGGATTCCTCCAACTTGTCGATGACCCGCGACTCGATGGTCTCGGGGTCGGCGCCGGGATAGACGGCCGTCACCGTGACGATGGGGAACTCGACCTCGGGATACATGTCGACGGAGAGTTGCTTGTAGCCCCACACACCGAACACGGCGAGGACGCTCACCATCACCGTGGCGAAGACGGGGCGCTTGATCGAAATATCAGCAAGTTTCATGGCAAATTCCCGCTAATCCTTGCCGCTCTTCGTGGCCGCGGCTTTCTTCGTCGCGACCTTCGCCTTGCTCGGGCTTGCGCTCTCGGTGGACTTGCTTTCCACCAGGGTGACTTCGGCATACAGGCCCGAGCGCAGGGCGTGATCCTTGTTGGGCATCTCGGCGATGGCGGAGAACGTGCGCGTGCGCGGATCCATGGCCGCCACCACGCGGGTCAGGCGGGTTTCCAGCGTCTGGTTGGTGGCTGGGAAACGCACGCGGATGGCGTCGCCGGCCTTCACCTTGTCGAGATTGGTCGAGGGAATCTGGATGCGCAGATCGAGAGGGTCGACTTCTTCAATGATGACCAAGGGCGTGGCCGGCATGACCGACGCGTATTCGCCTTCGTTGACCAAACGCTTGACGATGATGCCATTGAAGGGAGCGTGAATGGTGGCATCGCGCAGGGCCTTGCGGCCCATGGCCACGGCGGTCTCGGCTTGCAGCACACCTGCCTGCGCGCCCTTGAAGCGGGCGTCGGCCATATCGAACTGAGCCTGCGGCACGGCCTTTTCGTCGAGCAGGGACTTGCTGCGGTTCCAGTCGAGCTTGGCCGAATCGAGCTGCACCTTGGCCGCCTGGAGCGCGGCCTCGGCCTGCTGGGTGCGCAGGGAGAAATCCTGGGTGTCGAGAACCACGAGGGCCTGACCATTCTTGACGATATCGCCGTCGCGCACGAGCACACGCGTGACGGTGCTAGATACTTTGGGCGTGAGCGTGCTGCGGCGGTGGGCCTCGGTCTGACCGGATAGGAAAGAGCTGCCAGGCGGGGGGAGTGGAATGGTTTCCGCTGCGGCTTTGTCGTCGATACCGGCTGGTTTCTCAACCGCCGCGAGCGCTGCCGCGGCCGGCTTGGGCGCAGGCTCTACTTTCGGCGCTGGCTGGGAAACCGGCGTGGCGGAGCTTGGCGGCAACTTGGCTACCTCTCCCTCGCGGCTACACGACGACAGGAACGCCATGGAGAGACTGAGACTGACGAGTAGGGTGCGCGACATGATGCTGTTCCTCTGCTGGATGGTGGTCATTGTGCGGCCTTGGTGATTTCGCCCATGGCACGGTCGAGGTTCGCGTGGGCTAGGATGAGGTCGTAGAGCGCGGCCTGGTGCTGGCCGCGGGCGGTGGTCAACTGGGTTTCGGCGTCGAGTACGTCGAACGACGTGTTGCTGGTGCTCTCGTACCGCCTCTGCTCGATGCGGAAGTTCTCCTCGGCTTGCTCGACGGCATGCTTGGCGACATCGAGGGCTTCGGTCGAGGTTGTCACGCCGACGTGGGCATTGCGCGCATCCAAGCGAATCGCATCCTCGGCCTTGCGCCGGGCTGCCACCGCCTGGGCGAGCTGCGCCTTGGAATCGTCGATGCCGTAGTAGGTGCTGCCGCCCTCCCAGATGTCCCATGAAGCGGTGGCGCCAATGAACCAAGACTCAGGAAGCCCCAGCAGGGACGACGTTTGCCGAGTGTAGTTGGCCACTGCATTCACTTGCGGCACCATCTTGGACTTCGCCATGCGCACGCCCGCGGTGGCTTGCTCGATGTGGGCCGAGATTTCCTTGACCTCGAAGCGCGTGTCGACCGCTTGCTGTTCGGCTTGGCCCACTGGAAGCAACGGCCGGGCGGTCGGCTCACCAGTGATATCGACAGGGTCGACCTCAGTGTCCGGGGAACGTCCCATGAGTGTGGCCAGTCGACCGCGCGCTAGGCTGACCAAGCCATTCGCTTGGATGAGGCGCTGCTGGGAGGCTGCCAGTCCGAGCTCTGCGCGCAGGACATCGTTGCGGGCCACGGCACCGCGTTCGAAGAAGGTGCGCGCGCGCTTGACCTGTGCGGTCACCTGGTCGACCGATTTTTCGGCAACCGCGGCCATGGACTTGGCCTGCAGGAGTCGGTAGTAGGCCTCTGTGACCTGGAAGGCGACGTCCCGTCGCGCTTCCTTGCGCTTGATCTCGGCGATGTCGACGCCGAGCTTGGTAAGAATGTTGGCTTCGCGCACGGTCCACAAAGCGCCGATGGGCTGGGCGAGGGTCACGCCGACCGACCAGGTCCACTGGGGGCGAAACGTCAGGGATTCCTCCTGGACTTGGAGGCGGGGCGACCCGTCCAAATGATACAAGGTGTTCCCGCTCGCATCGGTTACCGGGTTCCAGGCACAAGTAGAGCAATACCTCGGGAGCATCCCAAACAGCGCCGCCGAAAATTCCTTGTCCCACCGCTGCACTCCCGCATCCATCTTCAGTCGCGGGCTGTAGCCTCCCCGGGCGACATTCTTCTTGGCAACCGCCGCGTCTACCTCGTAGTTGGCCGATGCCATCTCCGGATTTTCTTTCAGCGCGATGGCCACGCACTGATCGAGGGACAGGCTTTCGGCGCGCGCCGAAAGCGGCGCCAGCGTCGCGATAGTAATGAGGGCCAGTTTGGTCGCGTGGGGAGCTCGCCAGCTCTGCTGGCGACGTACCATCGCGGGTTTTGGCGAGGCCGCGCGCAGCGCGGGTGTGGCAGGGCGGGTGGCGGGTGCCGAGGGCGCAGCGAACCCTTTGAGGGTTTCCATCTTGATTGTTTTCATTTCTTGCGTGCTCCGGGCTTGGTCTTGCCGCTGACTCCGTCGAAGAACAGGTCGGTGATGAGCGGGGCATATTTGATGAAGGGTTCGTGGTCTGGCTCCGCTCCCCAGCGGTGCAACAGCCCGAAGGCCATACCGAAAAGGGAGCGGGCGAGCAGCTCGGGCGGGTAGCCGCCAATATCGTCGGATTTCGCGTTCTCCTTCAGCCAGGTCGCCACCCGGGCGATCCTGCGCTCGAAGTTCTCGTGAAAGGCGCGCCCGGTTTCGTCGGTGGCGCACATGCTCTCGTTGGTGTTGTCGCTCAAGAAGCCCATGAAGATGTTGTGCCGTGTCTCGGCGAGCTCGAGTTGACGCTGGAGCAACAACTCGAAGCGCTGGCGGAACGATAGACCGGAGGGAATGGGTTCGTCGAAGACACGGATGTACTCGTCGGTGAGCAGGGTGACCATGGCATCGACGATTTCCTGCTTGCTTTTGAAGTAGGTGTACAGCGACGCCGCCGTGTAGCCCGCCTCGCGCGCGATGTCCTGCATGGTGGCGTTGTGCAGCCCGACCCGCGCGAAGGCCGTGATCGCCGCTTCCACGATGTCGGTGCGTGCGTGCGCGATTTCCCGTTCTCGCCGTTGTCCGACCTTCATCGTCGATGCCTTTGATGCTTCATTATCGTTGACCGAATGCGCATTTAGTTTGTCGAATTGTTATTCGGCTGTCAATGGCGATCATTCGGCCGGCCGGATCGCGCCAGGTTCTTGTCGCGGCTATGCCGTACGCGCGTCAGTCAGCCCGTCAGCAGTCAGCCCATCAGATCGATGCGCTGCGATCTTTCGTGCGCGATTTTCGTCGCGTGGTGCGTGTAGGTCTTGAAGCGTGCGCAGCAAATGTATAGTCTCCCGAGATGCTGCCTGATAGTTCTTTGCGCGAAGCTCTCACGTTCGACGATGTTCTGCTCGTTCCCGCCGAGAGCGATGTCATCCCCAAGGATGTAGACGTCCGTTCGCACCTGACCGCGAACATCACCCTGGCCATCCCCATCCTTTCCTCGGCCATGGATACCGTCACCGAGGCGCCGACAGCCATCTGCATGGCCCGCGAGGGCGGGATGGGTGTCATCCATAAGAACATGACCGTCGACGAGCAGGTGCTCGAAGTGACCAAGGTGAAGAAAGCCGAGACTGGCGTGGTCATCGACCCGGTCACCATCGATCCGGACCAAAAGCTGTTCGCGGCGCTGGAGCTCATGCGCCGGTACGAGATTTCGGGGCTGCCCGTGGTGGGGCGCGATGGCCGGCCGGTCGGCATCCTGACCAACCGCGATGTGCGTTTCGAACGCAACCTGGACCAGCCGGTGCGCGACGTGATGACCACCAACCTCATCACGGCGCCCGAAGGCATGAGCCTGGAAGGTTCGAAAGAGCTGCTGCACAAGAATCGTATCGAGAAACTGCTGGTCATCGACAACGCGGGCAAGCTACGCGGGCTCATCACCATCAAGGATATCGAGAAGGCGCAACAGCACCCTTTCGCGGCCAAGGACGATCTCGGTCGCTTGCGCGTCGGCGCCGCGGTGGGCACGGGATCGGACGTTCAGGCACGCGTGGCCGCTCTGCTGCACGCCGGCTGCGACGTGATCTGCGTGGACACCGCGCACGGGCATTCCAAGATCGTGCAGGAGGTGGTCGCCGACATCCGCAAGACCTTCCCCAAGGCCGAAATCATCGCAGGCAACGTGGCCACCGCCGAGGGCGCGCTGGCCCTGGCCAAGGCGGGCGCCAACGCCATCAAGGTGGGCATGGGACCAGGCTCGATCTGCACCACGCGGGTGGTGGCTGGCATCGGCGTTCCCCAGGTCACCGCCGTGTCGGACTGCGCCCGCGCCCTGGCCAAGACCGACGTGCGCGTCGTCTCCGACGGTGGCATCAAGTATTCCGGCGACATGGTCAAGGCCATCGCCGCCGGCGCCCACACCGTCATGATCGGCAGCCTGTTCGCGGGCACCGATGAGGCGCCGGGCGAAATCATCCTGTACCAGGGCCGCAGCTACAAGCTCTACCGCGGCATGGGCTCGGTGGGTGCCATGCGTGCGGGCAGCAAGGATCGCTACTTCCAGTCCGAGGTCACCACCGAGGCGAAGTTGGTTCCCGAGGGCATCGAGGGCCGCGTGCCCTACCGGGGCAGCCTGGGGCAGTCCATCTACCAGCTCATCGGTGGCTTGCGCTCGGGCATGGGCTACTGCGGTTGCAGGAACCTGGACGAGATGCGCACCAAGACCCGCTTCATCAAGATCACCACGCCGGGCCTGCGCGAATCGCACGTGCACGACGTCATCATCACCAAGGAAGCACCCAACTACCGGGTCGAGCAGTAGGGCCGCCAGCTCGCAAAGAACCTCCATGTCAGCCAAGCAAATCATCCTCATTCTCGATTTCGGTTCGCAGTACACCCAGCTCATTGCGCGCCGGGTGCGCGAACAGAACGTGTATTCCGAGATTCATCCTTTCAATCTTCCGCTGGAACGCATTCGCGCCATGCAGCCGGCCGGTATCATCCTCTCGGGTGGCCCCTCGTCGGTGTATGACGAGGGCGCGCCGCGGATTTCCGCCGACATCTTCACCCTCGGTGTGCCGATCCTCGGGATTTGCTACGGCGTCCAGCTCACCAGCTTGCTTTTGGGGGGCAAGGTCGTTTCCGCCACCCATCGCGAATATGGCCGGGCGTCCGTCCACCTGGAATCGGCCTCCGAGCTTTTCCATGGCTTCACCGCGGGCGAGGAGCTGGCCGTGTGGATGAGCCATGGAGATCGCGTGGAATCGCTTCCCGCAGGCTTTCGCTGCGTCGGTACCAGTCCCAATTGTCCCTTCGCCGCGGTGGAAGCCCCCGAACGCAAGTTCTGGGGCGTGCAGTTTCACCCCGAGGTGGCGCACACGCCGCGCGGGATGGAGATCCTGGGCAACTTCTTGTTTCGCATCTGCAAGTGCCAGCCCATCTGGACCATGGCCAACTTTGTCGACGAAGCGGTGGCCACGGTCAAGCGGCAGGCGCCCAGCGGCCGGGTGATCTGCGGTTTGTCGGGCGGCGTGGATTCCTCGGTGGCGGCCTCGCTGGTCCACAGGGCGGTGGGGGACCGGCTGACCTGCATCTTCGTGGACAATGGCCTTCTGCGCGCGCGCGAATCGGTGCAGGTCGAGGCGCTGTTCCGTGGCGCTTTCAAGATGAACCTGGTGGTGGTCGATGCCGCCGAACGGTTTCTGTCCAAGCTGGCCGGCGTCGACGATCCCGAGCAGAAGCGCAAGATCATCGGCCGGGAATTCATCGCCGTGTTCGACGAGGAAGCGCACAAGCTGGGCGGCGCCGACTACCTGGTGCAGGGAACCCTGTACCCCGACGTGATCGAATCCGTATCGCACAAGGGTCCGTCGGCCACCATCAAGTCGCACCACAACGTGGGCGGCTTGCCCGAGAAGATGAAGCTGAAGCTCATCGAGCCTCTGCGCGAGCTGTTCAAGGACGAGGTGCGGGCGCTCGGCGCCGAGTGCGGTTTGCCCCACGACATGCTCTGGCGGCAGCCGTTCCCGGGCCCGGGCCTGGCGGTACGCGTGCTTGGCCCGGTCAGCAAAGCGGCCTGCGATATCCTGCGCGGCGCGGACGTCATCATCGACGAGGAGATTCGCGCCGCCGGCCTGTACGAAAGCATCTGGCAGTCCTTTGGGGTGCTGCTGCCCGTGCGTACGGTCGGGGTCATGGGCGACGAGCGGACCTATGCTAACGTGCTCGCTATTCGGGCCGTGCATTCGCGCGACGGCATGACCGCCGACTGGGTGCCGCTGCCGCATGACCTGCTCGCCACCATCTCGTCGCGCATCGTGAACGAGGTACGTGGGATCAATCGCGTGGTTTACGACATCTCGTCCAAGCCGCCAGCGACCATCGAATGGGAGTAGCCCGGCTTTCGCCGATTCTGCTTTTCGTGCTGACCGCGCTAGCGCAAGCCGGGGAGCCTGCCGCCTTCAAGCGCGCCGTGGCTGGCGTCGAGGTCGACTGGCGTGCGGGCAGCCTCACGGCCCAGGCTGGCGCAGCCGCAGATATCCGCATGCCGGGGCCCAATGCCGCGCGCCCGGGCGCGGAAAGACGTGCGCGCGCAGCGGCCGAGACCAAGCTCTCAGCGGCGCTGCACGAGCTTGGGCTGGACAAGCTGGCCCAAGACAAGACAATCGGCAAGACCACCCTTGAACACGCGGCGGTTTCCAGAATCGAATACCAGTCGAACGGTGGCGTGGTCCTCTGGCTTACCCTTCGGTTCGCTGACGCCGTGCCGGCCAAGACCGCGCCAAGAACGCTCAAGGTCGCCAGCATGCCCTTTGAAATCGCGCCCATGCTGGTGGCGGGTGGCAAGGAAGCGCGGGTGGCCAGCGCGACCTACGATGCGGCCGCGGGGAGCCCCAAGGACGTCATTCCGGTTCGTCGGGACGACAAGGGCCGGCTGGTGCTGCCCGCCGCTTCGGCGGATTTGATCGATTCTTTCGCTGGATCTGCGGTTGTGATCTACCTTGAGAAGGCACAACCATGAAGCCCGCGCGCGAACCCATCACAACGGTCGTCTTCGTTGTGCTGAGCATGCTCGTGGCCAGCGGCGTCCGCGCAGAGGCCCCCGAGCAGAATGATCGCGTGGTTCGTGGCGAAGCGCCCATCGTCGCTGGCAATGCCGCCGCGGCCGGCAAGCGCGCGGTGGCCGATGCCCTACGTCAGTTGGTCGAGCGAGCGCTTGGCGAGCTTTTGAAAGAAGGCGCAGGCTCACCTTCCCCAGCGCCGTCGGGCGTCGCACAGCTCAAGGCCTCCCTGCCCAACTCGGCACAGAAGTACATTCGCAGCTATCGCTTGGTTGAGCAGGAAGCCGAGGGGGGCGTGGTTCGCGTGATGGTCGAGGCCGACGTCAATACCGTTCTGCTGCGGCGGGAGCTAGAGCGGACACGCAGTGCAAGCGTGGTGTCGTCGACCGCACTGGCCCCTGTCCCGGCGGCCAGTTTTCTGCTGGTTGCTGGCGCTGCGCCCGTGGCGGCCATGACCGCAAGTGCCCTGACAGGGGCGGGTGTAGCCGCCCGCCTGGACGCTTCACCAGGCGAGGCTCAGCTGGTTGCCAGCGCCGCCAAGCAGAATGCCAGTGCCCTGTTCGTCGTTGCGACCAGCGCCGGCGAAGGCCCCGTGCGCGGAACCAGTCGCTTGTCGGTGAAATGCAACCTGCGCTCGCGGCTGTTCCAGGCAGGCAGCCAAGCGCAGAACGGTCCGCTCGTGGATCGCAGTGACGAGGAGCGGGGCTTCGCGGCGGATGAGAAACTGGCTCGCGATGCGTGTTTCGAGAGGGCGGCGAGCCAGGCGGCACGCGGGCTCAGCGCCGGACTTCGCGCTCCTACCGTCGCTGCCGTTTTTGTGACCCTGCAACTGGACATTGTCGATTCCGGGCCGGTTCCCCTTCTGCTGCTGGCACTCAAGCGCATTGGCTCCGTGACCGCGACCGAGGTTCGTCACGTGGCGGCCAACCTGGCCGAGATTCGCGTCTTCACCCGCATGGGTGGCGCGGCTCTGGGCCAAGCGCTCATGCGCGAGAGCGCGGGCAAGCTGGCCGTCACGCCGACCCAGACCACGAACGACGTGCTCGCCCTGCGCGTGCGCGCCCTTGATTCGTCAGCCCTAGAGGAGAATCGTTGAGATCATGAAAGCGTTGGCCGTTTCCGTCGTTGTCATCTTGCTCTGCTTCGGTTGTGCCACCATGAAGTCCGAGGGCGCCGCCACTTTGCACGTGGACTGCAACGTGCCAGACGCTGCGGTGTTGCTCGACGATGGTCTGATTGGACGCGTGTCGGATCTAGCGAAGAAGGACAAGGTCATCCGCGCGGGCTTCTACCGGGTCGAGATCAGGCACCCTCAGTACCACTCGTATTTCACCGAGATCACGGTGGCCGAGGGTGGTGTGGCGGCGGTGAAGGCAGCTCTGCATCCGTTGCTCGACTAGGACTCGCCATGGCCAAGGATAGGCGCCAGCAGTTACTCGAAGACCTCCGCGCCAAAGGGGGCAAATCGATTTCCACGTCCGCGCTCGGCCGCTTCCAGAAGACGGCCAGCGCGGCGGCTCGGCTTGGCGTGGGTGCGTTGGCGGGTCGTCTGCGCGGCGAAGAATTCAACTTTGGCTCACTCCCGCCTGAGGCGATTGCCAGGCTGGTCGAGACGATGGGGGAGCTCAAGGGTGTGGCCATGAAGGCCGGGCAGATCCTATCCTATGTCGACGGGTCGCTGCCGCCCGAGGCGCGGCGACTGCTCTCGGTGTTGCAGGTGATGTCTCAGCCGACTGCTTTGGCGGCAATCCAGCGGACCATTGCCGAAGATCTCGGCGCACGCGGGCGGACCTTGCTGGCGCGGCTTGAGCCGGTTCCGGTGGCCAGCGCTTCGATCGGTCAGGTCCATCGCGCGTTTCTTGAAGACGGCACGCGCGTGGCGGTCAAGGTCCGCCACCCGGGCATCGAAGAGGCGATTCGCGCCGACTTCAAGACCGCCGCCTTCGGCAGTTTCTTTGCCCACCTCGCCGTTCCTGGCGCCAATGTGGACGGCTTCGTGGCCGAGGCCGAGGCGCGCTTCTTGGAGGAATGCGACTATAGGCTGGAGGCCCGCCGGCAGGCCCGCTTCGGCGACATCTACGCCGGCCACGCGTCCATCGCCATCCCGGCCGTTCACCGCAACTTTTGCGGAGCGCGCGTCCTTACTTCCACCTGGCACGACGGCTCTGATCTCGAGGCCTTCCTTGGTTCGGCGTCCTACGCGGCCGAGCGGGTGCGCGCGGCGCGCGCGCTTTACGAATTCTACGTTGGCACCCTGTATCGTCATGGGCTCTTCAACGCCGATCCGCACCCAGGAAACCTGCTCTTTGCCTCCGACGGTCGCATGACCATTCTCGATCACGGCTGCGTGCGCGAGCTCGAGCCCGATGTCGTGACCTGGCTGGCGCGGCTGTCGCGTGCGGTTCGCGCGGACGATCCCCAGGACATCCAAACCGCATTGGTAGCCATCGGCATGACCGAGCCCATGCGCGATTTCGCCGTCACGCGCGCCATGTTGCGTGGCTTCTACGCGCCTTTGCTCGAACCGGGCCGGCACCGTGTGGAACCCGACCAGGCCATTTCCATGGGCCAGGTGGCAAAACTCAAGAAGAGTCTTCTGCACATGCGCCTTCCCGGCAAATTGATGTTCCTGTTCCGCATCCGCATTGGCCTTTACGCCGTGTTGGCCCGTCTGGGCGCCAAGCTCGACTGGATCGAGCTCGAAGAAGAGCTGGCCGAGCCAGCGGCGCGCTGATCCTCGCGCAAATCCCGGCATTGACACCACCTCGAGCCGGCGCAAGCATGCGCCCATGGCTAGCGAGCGGCTACAGAAGCCAACCACAGAGGACACAGAGAACACAGAGGCTGCGGAGGAAGAAGAGATTCGGAACCTAGATCCGGAACCCCATTCTTTTCCGGACTCTGTGTCCTCTGTGTTCTCTGTGGTGAATCAGTCCGGATCTGTATCCATGAAGCGCACCGTTCTTGTTCTTGCTTTCGTTGCCGGTGCTTGCGCCAAACAACCGCAAAGTAGGGCTGAGTCCAAGACGGCCGTGCAACCAGCGCCGGCCAAGGCGACGACCGCGCCGGACACCAAGCGCGTTCGGCGCGCGCAGGTGGCGGGCTCGTGGTACCCGGGGGACAAGGAGCACCTCGCGCCCTACCTTGACGAGATGCTTGCAGAGGTGAAGCCGCCCAAGCAGCCGCAGATCGACGGTAAGGTCATGGCGCTCATCTCGCCCCACGCGGGCTATCGCTTTTCGGGCAAGGCTGCGGCAACGGGCTATTCGCTTTTGCGCGGGCAGGACATCCGTCGCGTGATCGTATTGGCCATCTCCCACCACCTGCCGCTCCGGGGCGTCTCCATCCCCGACGTCACGCACTTCGAGACGCCGCTCGGGCTCATTCCCGTCGACAGCGCGGCCGTGGCTCGCCTGCGTCGCAGCTCGGTGGTCAGCGCGGTCGAGCGGGCCGAGACCGAGGAGCACTCGCTGGAGATGCAACTGCCCTTGCTCCAGCGCGTGCTGCCTAGCTTCAGCCTGGTGCCGATTCTGGTCGGCCGCATGAGCGACGCCGATTACGCCGAGCTGGCGAGCATCTTGGCCGAGATCGTCGATGCCCACACCCTTGTCGTGGCCTCCAGCGACTTCACCCACCGGGGCGACAACTACGGCTACGAGGTTCCGGCGGGCAAAGGAACCATGCAAGAACGCCTTGCGCGTGTCGATGACGGTTCGGTCGAGCAGATCCTCAAGCTGCGCCGGCGCGGCCTTCTCGACCACGCGGAGCGGACCGGTACGACCATCTGCGGGCTGCATCCCATCGCACTCCTGCTGGAGCTGCTCGCAAAGTTCCAAGGCACGCGCGGCCAGGTCGTCAGCCGCTACACCTCGGGCGATGTGACTTCCGATTGGTCGAGCAGCGTGACCTATGTCGATGTGGCGTTCACCGGAAAATGGCCGGAGCACTCCAAACTGGAAGCGGCCAGGGCAGGGGGAGAAAAAATGTTTCCACTCAGTGACGAAGACAGGGCGGCATTGTTGCGATTGGCCCGGGCATCCCTTGAAGCCTCTGTGCACAAGGGTTCCTTCGACGCCGGGGTCAAGAAAGCGGTGCCCATCACGCCGTCTCTCGAACGCAAGGCGGGCGCCTTCGTCACCCTCAAGTGCAAGATGAGCGACGATGGCCGCTGCATTGGGCGGGGCGACGATCTGCGCGGCTGCATTGGCACCATCGAGCCCACCGATTCGGTCTACGACACCGTGGCCATGCGTGCGGCCAGCGCCGCCCTGGAAGACACACGTTTCCCGCACACGGTCAGCGTGGCGGAATTGCCCTTCATCACCATCGAGATATCGGTGTTAACGCCGCCCGTGCCCGTGAAGAGCGCCGAGGAAATCGTCATCGGTAAACACGGGATCATCCTCAGCGTCGGGTGGAATCGCGCGACCTTCCTGCCGCAGGTCGCTCCTGAGCAGGGCTGGGATCGCGAAACCACGTTGCGCCATCTGGCGCGCAAGGCTGGGCTGGGCGAAGACGCCTGGAAGCAGGCCGAGTATCGCGTGTACGAGGCCATCGTTTTCGGCGAAGACGAGCACCGGTAGACAGAACGCGCGCTATACTCCAGGCGTGGCTGGGGATGCGAACAGACCGGATCGCCGCCGTTTCTTGCAGTCCTTGGGGGCAGGTGCGCTGGCGGTCACGGGGTGCAGTTCATCGTGTGGAAGCTCGCGCGCAAGCGCGCCGCAAGTCACGATGGTCGCGACCAAGACCGAGGCCGCGCGTGTGCAGTTGCCCGCGGGCAAACCGCGCGTGGTGGT
>Ga0302321_100004262_pt1 | contig 12375 bp, 7 predicted proteins | sample Fen_T0_1_FD_202505 | JGI IMG/M metagenome (GOLD analysis project Ga0302321, IMG submission 202505) | Peat permafrost microbial communities from Stordalen Mire near Abisko, Sweden - Fen_T0_1 | ecosystem: Environmental > Terrestrial > Soil > Wetlands > Permafrost | place: Sweden: Abisko...
CCAGGGCAGCATTCAGCGCCTGAAACAAGGTGGGGGGGAACGTGTAAAAAAGAAAAATGGCGGAGAGAGGGGGATTCGAACCCCCGATACGGCTTTTGGCCGTATACCGGTTTAGCAAACCAGCGCCTTCAGCCACTCGGCCATCTCTCCGTCACCGACTTGCGTGGAACACTGAACACCCTTTTAAGGGCATATCTTTCTCATGTCAACGCTCAAAAAGACAGGCGCATCAAACTTTGATGCGGCATGTCTCAACTGAGGCTGACTATGCCAGAAACATGCAAGATGGCAATACCATTCGTACATTTAGAGAGGGCGCAAAACGAGATTCCGGATTTTCCTGAAACTCGTCTTGCACCCCCTTGCTTTTGCCAAGACAAACAACTTCGCGCCCCCTGAACCATTCGCCCAACGGCGCTGGTTCACAGCGACACGGCCAGGCATAGGCCGCAGGCAAAACGGGCGTTGATGAAGTTGTGCCAATTGGAGCAATACGAAAAAAGTCACCTCTGCCCAAGCCACCTCAACAGTGTAAAAAGACCAGCTGGCTGGGAAAGCTGGCGGCCGCAACGAAAGCGATCTGGTCAGGCCTACGATTTGTCATTTGTTGTGGTGCCAGCCGGCTTGTAACAAAATAGCGGCCAATAACAAAACGTGATTATAACAAGCAGCGTCGCCCCAATTGAATCAATAAAAGATAGGACACTGCCAAATCCTTGAACCAACCACATGCGAAACGCAGCCTGAAAAGAATGGGTGGTTGCCTGGTAAAACAAAATATTGCCAATACAAAATTTTATAAGCACAAGACAACAAGCCACGAAGAACCAAACCGTCAAACTTCGGCTGGGCTGCTTGAATAAACGCCAACCCATCCAAAAACAAAAAGCCGGGACAAGCAAATTAATCAGTGCCGGACCTAACGGAATCGGCAGAAGAATAAAACGAATCAGTTGGATGACCAGCCATAGGCACCATATGCCAATTAAAATCTTTGGTTTGATGTTTTTCATAATCTTTGCAGATCAGCCCAATAACTTTTATCAGCACGACAGTGCGTAAACATCCAAAGGCATGATAGGTTGTTTAACGCAGCCTGTATGATGTTTATTTAAGCGGACTTACGAGCTTTTGTCAAAGATTATCAGTGTAACAAAAATCGCAAAACCCAGCTTGTGCGGGCTCATTTGCGAGTTCTATTTTACCGACTGCTTCGGGCAAGATATCGCTGCGAACCAGCACACGTGGTTGGCCGGCTACGGCCGCCGCCGCCTTCCATCCCGGCGGGATGTCAGCCAGTAGCCCATTACGCCAACCGGCCCCGGCTTGTGAGATTGCCACCGTCCCAAACTCTGCTAACCTGCGCCGACTGTGACGAAAAAAAATTCCAGCTCCCGGCCGCTGCGCGTCGGCTTGATTTCCCTCGGCTGCGCCAAAAACCTCGTGGATGCCGAGATCATGCTCGGATCGCTCCTCAAGAGCGGCGTGGAAATCACCAATGACGCCGCGCAGGCCGATGCCGTCATCGTCAACACCTGCTCCTTCATCGACTCCGCCCAAGAGGAGAGCGTGGACACCATTCTCGAATCGGTCGAACTGCGCGAAGCCGCCAACCGTGGCCAGGCCGTCATTGTTTCCGGCTGTTTGCCGCAGCGGTTCCGCGCGGATCTGCCCAAGCTCATGCCCGAAGTCGATGGCTTCATGGGCATTGACCAGGTCGCCCAGGTCAGCGAGATCGTGAGCCAGGCCATTGCCTGCCGCGCGCAGAAAACCCAGCCCGGCAAACCGGTCGCCAAACCCGCCGCCATCAAGCAGCGCCTCACCGCCTTGGACAAGGGCGCCGCCGCCGACGGGCACGAACAGGAAAACGCCCTGCGCGGCACCGGAAAATTCGGCCGGACCAAAACCATCCTCGGCCAGAAGGTTCCCGCAGCGGTCCCGTTCTTCAACGTCACCGCCCGTCCCGTCTTCATTCCTGATTTTGCAACGCCCCGCTTCCGGCTCACGCCGAAACATTTCGCCTACGTCAAGATCGCCGAGGGCTGCAACCATCCGTGCAGCTTCTGCATCATTCCGCAAATGCGCGGCTCGCACCGCAGCCGGCCGCAGGCCGACATCGTCAAGGAAGTCAAGGCTCTCCTGGCCGACGGCGTGAAGGAGATCAATCTCATTTCGCAGGATTCGACCTATTACGGCATTGACCTGCGCCCGAACCACAGCCGCGCGATTTCCTCGCCGGCGAAGTTTTCCGCCGTCACCAAATCGCTGGCCGCCGACGCCACCACCATCTGCACCCTGCTGCGCGAACTGAATGCCCTCAAGGGTGATTTCTGGATCCGCCTGCTCTACACTCATCCCGCGCATTGGACGGATGAACTCATCACGACCATCGCCGCGTGCCCGAAGGTCGCGCGGTATGTGGACATGCCGCTCCAGCACATCCACGAAAACATGCTGGAACGCATGCGCCGCGAAACCTCCCAGCACTACATCACGGATCTCATCCAGCGCATCCGCGCCGGCGTGCCCGGCATCGCTCTGCGCACCACGTTCATTGTGGGCTTCCCCGGGGAAACCGAAGCCAGCTTCAACACCCTGCTGGATTTCATCTACGAAACCAAGTTTGAGCGCCTCGGGGTGTTTGCGTATTCCAAGGAAGACGGCACCCGCGCCGCCGCCATGGCCGGACAACTTTCGCCCAAGGTGCGGCAGAAGCGCCGGGAACTCGCCATGGCCGCGCAGCATAATGTCGCCGTGGCTGTCGCGGAATCCTTTGTCGGCCGCGAAATCAAGGTCCTCATCGAAGGCGAGGCCAACGCCAAACAATTGCAAAGCGCCAACGTCAGCTCCTGGGAACACGGTCTGATCCGCGAAACCGACCTGCACACCAGGCAGATGAAGGGGAATTACTTCGTGGGCCGGGGCCAGGCAGATGCGCCGGATATTGACGGACGTGTTTACATCCGTGGCAGCAAGTTGCCCGTGGGAAAATTCATCCGGGTCAAAGTCATCGGCCACACCGATTACGATCTCATTGCGGAGCCGGTGGTGTAACCGGCGTAAGGAGAGAGCGCCTTTTCCTCTGCGGCGATCATTTTGAATCAGCTGGCACCGGCCGCTTGCTCCAGTAATTAGCCAGCACCGAACCGCTGATGTTCATCCACGGAATGAAAATCGCCGCCGCCAGCCCCACCGTGCCCAGCTTGCCCATTGCGCTCGCCAGCCCCGAGGCCATGCCGCCGTTTTGCAGACCCACTTCAAAAGCCACCGAACGCGCGGAATTTTTGTCCAACCCCGCCAGGCGGCTCAACCAATAGCCGAAGCCAAAGCCCGCCGTATTGTGCAGCGCCGAGGCGAGGAACAGCAGCGCGCCGACCTTCAGCAGATTATCGCGCCCCGAGGCCGTCGTCATGGCCGTGACGTAGAGGATGCCGACAATGGCCAGCGTGGGCATGACGGCGTCCAGCCAGGTCAGCCGTTTCGCCAGCCCGTGATAAACCACGCCAATGACAAAGGCGCTCAAGAGAAATCCCGCCAGCGCCAGGGCCGTGAGCGTGTCTGGCGTGAACTGTTTTTGCAGCACCACCCACCCGCTGCAAAGGAGAAAAACCAGCCACGCCGCGGCCAATGCGGTGATGGCATAAACCACTCTCCGGCCGCGTAGCGAGGCGTGCTTCAGGTAATCGTGAATCAACGCCGCGCCAATGGGCACGAGCACGATCTTGACGATTTCAATCATCATTTTCACGAAGCTGACTTCCACCATCGTGCCGGCGAGCAGCTTCATCCACAGCGGCGTCATCAGCGGGGCAATCATGGTGGTGACCGCCGTCACCGTGACCGAGAGCGCGAGATTGGATTTCGCGATGTACGCCATGACGTTCGATGCCAGCCCGCTCGAACAGGAGCCGATGAGGATGACCCCGGCGGCAATTTCCGGTGGAAAATTGAACAGTTTCGTCAGCGCCAGCCCGACCAGCGGCATCACGGTAAAATGGCAGAAGATGCCTACAAACACGCCGCGCGGCGACCTGGCCACTCCCGCAAAATCCCGCAGACTCATCTGCGTGCCCATGCCGAACATCACCGACTGGATGGCAATAAGCATCACCCATTTGTTGCGCATGTCGAAATCGCCGGCGTGCAGGAACTGCGCGGGATAAATCATCGCCGCCGTGACCACCGCGATGATCCACGCCGTGAACTGGTAGCCGCGAAAGTTTTTGGAAAAACGGAGCAACAGCGCCGGCGCGACCGTCAGGAAGATCGCCGCCGGCCGCCAGTTATCCAAGAGATAGGTGGCACCAAAGGCCGTGAGCAAAACCATGGCCAGAGCGTAAATCCAGTATTTGGCCAGCGGATACATTTCCAAATGCGTCAGTGGCTGGGATCTGGTCCGCCCAGCACCGTCGCGAGATAATCCACCGCGATGCCCGGACTCGCCAGGATCGGCACGCGCCGGTCGGCCGGTGCGAGGCCGTCCACCACCCGCGCCATCGAAGCCTGCGCCAGCACGATGACCTCCACCACCTCCGAAAGCTCCTTCAGGGCGGCAGCCACCTTCGCGTCGTGGGTCGCCGCGTCACCGGCCATGAGGGCATCAAACGCTCTCTCGGCCAGCCGCGAGGTCAGTTCAATTTCTTTGCCGGCCATCTTGGCGCGCCGCGAAATCAAATCCGCCGTTGGTTCCAGCGTGGTTTTCAAGGTGGCTATCACGCCGATTTTTCGGCCGGTGGCCACGGCCTGATCTGCCATTGGCTGGTCCACCCGCAGCACGGGAACGCCGATCAACTTTGCGCCTGCCTCCACCGCCGCCCCAATGGACGAGCAAGTGACCATGATATAATCGGCGCCCGCCAGTTCGGCTGATTCCAGATAACCGGCCACACGCCGCGCAATGATCGGCGTCAGGCTGCCAGCCGCAATGATGCCCTTCACCAAACTGTCGTCGGCGATGTTGAAGACTTCCACGGCGGGCAGTTTAGCTTTGCAGAGCTGTGCAAAGAGCGGCACAAGTGTCGCGGAGGTGTGGATGAGGCCGAGTTTCCGGGGGTTCATGATGGGTAAATTGGCGTTGGCTCAATGGGTTGGGAGAAACGTGCGCAAAACGGGCGGGCAAGGCAAGGCTCACGCAGTTTTATCATGTGGTTTGGCAGTTTTTTGACTCCCGGCCCACCCCCTGCCCTTGAACAACCGGCGGGCTTTTGAAACCATGGCGCTCGTTCGTAATCCCTATGAGACCTGAAGTGCCGCTCCTGACCGCGCAGGCCCGCCAACTGCGGCGGGATGTTTTTTCGATGATCCATCACTGCGGCGACGGGCACCCGGGGGCGGCGCTGTCCATTGCCGACCTGATTACGGCGCTGTATTTCAAGGTCTTGCGCGTGGACCCAAAACATCCCGAGTGGCCGGCGCGCGACCGCTTCATTCTGTCCAAGGGGCATGCCTGTCCGGTGTATTACGCGGCCCTTGCGCGACGCGACTTTTTCCCGGTGGAATGGCTGCCCACGCTGCGCAAGCTCGGTTCTCCGTTGCAAGGTCATCCGGTCATGAAGAAAACGCCCGGCGTGGACATGACCACGGGGTCGCTCGGGCACGGCATCCCCATCGGGGCCGGCATGGCGGCGGCGGGCCGGCTGGCCAAGCTAGATTATTTTACTTACGTCATCACCGGCGACGGCGAATTGAACGAAGGCATCGTTTGGGAAGCCGCCCAGAGCGCCGCGCATATGAAACTGGGCCGTTTGATCGCCTTCGTGGACAATAACGGCTGGCAGAGCGGTGGTTACATCAAGGACGTCAGTGGTTTGCAAAATATAGCGGCCCCTTTCGCCGCCTTCGGCTGGCATACGCAAGAGATTGACGGCCACGATTTTACCCAGATTCTGGATGCCATTGAGCTCGCCCAGGCTGAAACCGAACGACCTTCGCTGATTGTCGCCCATACCATCAAGGGAAAAGGCATTCCCTTCACTGAAAACGACAATAGCTGGCACAAACGCGTGCCGACCAAAGCCGAACTGGCAAGCGCCCTCGACCACCTCAAGGACTGACATGATTACCGCCATGGATAAAATCGCCAGCACCCGGGAAGGTTTCATCGCCGGCCTGTTGGAAGCGGCCGCCGCCGATCCTAAAATCTGCCTCGTTTTCGCCGACTCGCTCAAAGCTGCCCGCGCCACCCCTTTCACCGAGAAATATCCCGACCGCTGGTTCGACGTGGGCATCTGCGAACAGAATGCCGCCGCCTTTTCCGCCGGGTTGGCCTCGACGGGGTTAAAACCCTTCTTTAACACCTACGCAGGATTCATCACCATGCGCGCCTGCGAACAAGTGCGTTCTTTCGCGGCGTATCCGCATCTCAACGTCAAGTTTATTGGTTTAAATGGAGGCATTTACGGCGGCGAACGCGAAGGGGTGACGCACATGGTATTTGAGGATTTTGGGATCATGCGCTCGATCGCCGGGATGGAGATCGTGGTGCCCGCCGATGCCGGACAGGCACGCAAGGCCACGGTCGCCTTCGCGCAACGGGAGGGCCCGGGCTACATGCGCCTCGGCAGCGGGCGCGAACCGGTCATTTACGATGACTCCGTGCCGTTTGAATTTGGCAAGGCGCGGGTGGTTCGTGAATATGGCACGGACGTGGCGATTTTTGCCATCGGCCCGATTTTGAAACGCGCCATCTTGGCGGCCGATGCGCTGGCAAGGGAAGGCATCAAGACGACGCTGGTTGAAGTCCACACGCTCAAGCCGCTGGATGTGAACACCATCACCGGCGTGCTGCGCCAGACGCGTGCGGCGGTCACGCTGGAGGATCACAATATCAATGGCGGTCTGGGCAGTGCCGTGGCGGAAGTGATTGCCGAACAGGAGCCAGCCACGCTGATCCGGCTGGGGCTGCGGGATGTTTTTGCCGAATCCGGCGATGCGGAGCTGCTTTTTGATCATTACGGTATGGGCACGCCGCATGTTTGCGACGCGGTGAAACAGCTTATGAGGCGGAAATAAATTTCGATGCCCAAGGCCGTGGGGGGGATTTGCTCCAAAAACGAAACATGTTTCGTTTTTGGAAATCCCCGCCGGATACCCAAATGTCGAGCGGGTGATGGCGCGCGTGGTAAAAAATGATTAACTCGCTTAGGGACAAACAGTTGGCCTCCTCTCCCCGGCCCTCTCCTCCCTTGGGGGAGGCGAGGGAGGCGAATAGTATGCGCCGGGTTGATGGTGGCGACGGCGCGGTTTGGGGACGCTCGGTCAATCGGCTCAAGGGCAGGCCGGACACGGATGGGGGAAAATGACGAATGACAAATGCCTAATGACGAATGGGCGGTATCGCGCGCATGGCAAAAAGGGTTCCTCGCCGTTGGGGTATGCCAGACGGTGAATTTAAAAAAGACGTAACGAAGCGGCCAAGGAATAAAGTTTGGCGGGAGAACACACGCGCGAAGTTAAGCCGGGCTCGACGGACTGCGTACGCCTCACCGCAAGCGGGACAGGGCGGTTTGAATTATGCCTTGCGCGCGGATTGGCCTCGCGCTGCGAGTTGAGACAACTCGCGGTCCGGGGACGCCATGCTCCTCGCAAGCGCTTGGCCAGCCGCCAAAATCCCGGTGCCAGCCTGCGATCTTAATTTATTACCGCCTCCTATGTCCCGCAAAGCGCGTGGATAGCGTGGTAAAGTGCGTGCTGGGCTTGGGGGTCTTGCACGTGAGTGACGACGATTAGTTTGAGGCCGGGTTGCCACAGCCGTTTGACGTGGGCGAGCACTTCCTCGGAATCCCCCACGATGCGGGCGTGCAGAATGACCCCGGTTCCGGTCAGACCATCCCGAAATTCCTCGCACCGATTGTACGCCGGGTCGGTTTGGGGACTGAAAGCGCCATCCACCATGGTGAGCCCGGCAAATTGCTTCACGGTCGGCAGCCAGCGCCCCCAGTTGCCACAGGAATGAAAGGCGGTGCCGCCGAAGGCCGCGCCAATGCGGGCGGTGTGTTCGGCGCAGAATTCGGCAAACATCGCCGGGGACATCATGATGAGATTGTCGGTGCTGAGGCCGATGCCGGTGCCGGTGCGGGCGCTGGCAAAGCCGTGACCAGGTCGCGCCAGCGCGGAGCCGATGAGTTCGCTCTGAATTTTAGTGAAGCGGATGACTTCATCCGCCAGGACGGAGAGAATGGCCTTGGCCCGCTCCGGGTCGTCGTGGAGAAGCATCAGAAACTGGGTGATGTCCACCAAGCCGCCGGCCACATTGATGGGGGATTGGATGTCGCACCAGGAAACGGGGACGCGGCCCTGGGTTTCGAGGAGAAAGTATTCAATGGTAGCCAGCGTGGCGCGCAGGATGGGCACCTCCGCGACTGGGCGCGGCGACAAATTCGCAATTTCGTCAGGGCTGTGGAATATGGGTTTTACGGCCGGGGCCTGGCCGGGGAGCCATTCGTATTCCGCGCCGAAGGCGGAGGCGGCGGTGCCGATGCCGTACCAAGGTTCGAGATAGGCCGGGGCATCGCTGAGGTAATCCATGGCGCGGGTGAGGCCGCCGAGCTGCCAGCGGAGCGACTGTTGCATGTCGCGGCAGGCGTCGCGGAAGACTTCACCCACGCGGACGCGCTGCCAGACGGCAACGCCCTGCGGCTGCCGGAGAAATTTGGCATAGCGCTCGTCCGCCCCGGCGGCGAAGGTCTCATAGCGGGCGAGTTCGAAATCTGCGGGGGCCACGGGCTTCACGGGGGTGGCCATGGAGTCGGATTTGGTGTAATCGAATTTGGCGGTCATGGGGCTGGCTGGTTCGCGCTCATTTTCTGCCGTAAAAATGCTTTCATTTGCCGATATTGCCGCCGGCCATGCCGGCAGGTTGGATTAACCACGCGGGACACAAAACGGGTACAGAGGAAAGTTTGAACCACGGGAAAAGGGAAGGCAAACACGATGTGGCACTGGCGGCAGGCAGCCACTGAAAAGGCGGCGGGGATTTTTTAACAACAAAGCAACCAAGGCGCGAAGTTAAAAGAAGGGAAACGATCGGCCCCTCATCCTGCCCACTCTGGGCTTGCTTCGAAAAAACAGAGCAGGCGCACGGGATGTATGCAAGGTGAGGCGCATGGGAGGGGGTGCCGTCCAGGCTGGCGTTTGCGTGTTTTTCGGGAGCCATCGGTCGTGAGGAAGTTGCTGCGCCCGAGGACAGGCGCGCTCCGGGGGGATGGCGCGCGGTGTCCTACACCCGGCGAAGTGGTAGCCCTTGGATGCGCGCGAGCCAGGACGAACATGGCAGAAGCAGGGAATTTATTCAACAACGCGAAGGCGCAGGTGCTCTGGACTCTGTAACTGAGCCAAAACGAAGCCCAAGGGCAAAAAGACCGCCGTCGCTCAGCTCTCCACCCGGCGCTACCGCTTTGCTGGAAATGCCCTAGCCCGGATATTTCACAGTCGTTTCGTTTGCACCAGGTTTGCGCCCGGTGAGGCAAAGCCAAACGAACTGGGAGCGGCGTCCGGGGCTTTGACAGGGTGCGGAAGCCGTTAAAACGGCTGTGGGCGTCAGCGCCAGTGTCCACCGGGCTGGAAGCCCGGTGCTAATGAAAGGCGGACATACAGTCATGAAATATCCGGGTTAGAGTATTTCCATCAATGCTCGAAAAGAACGACGAAGGTTTTCATAATTGGGCTATTTCTTTTCCGCCATCCGTTGCATCAGTTGTTTTAGCTCGGCCACGCTTTGTTTCAAAGCGGCAATCTCGGCATCTTTGGTTTTCGTCTCGGCTTCCAATTTCTGGTTCAAGCCTTGGATGGCCGCCAGCGCCACCCCGCCTTCATCCACCACGGAGATATGCTTGTCATCGCTGCCCAGTTGGAAGGCCGCCTGAAAATCCTGGGCCATGGGGCCGATGTGTTTTTGGGTGTGGTCATCGGATTTGTAATTCCATTCGGTGACCGGCAGCGCGGCCACTTTGGCGAGCACCTCCCGGCCGCTCAGCGGCTGGAAATTTTCCTTGGCATTGCGATCGCTGACCAGCAGCACGCCGTTGGCCGTGACGGTGCCTTTGAGGATCAGGTTGCCGTTCAAATCCACCTGGGCGAGCTGGGTGAGCGTGCCGTTGGTGCTGTATTTGGCAATTTGAAAATGCGGCGAGCCGCCCACAAAATCGCCCGGAATGCCCAGGGTCAAGGCGGAGGGTTCCATGAACAGGCCCCAGCGGCCGATGCCGGCCTTGTAGCCCGGCGCATTGGTGGCAAACACATCCCAGTCGCGCACGATGAGGGAACGGTCGGCGCCGGTGAGATGAATGCCTTTATCCGCCTGGATGCGCACGCCGTTCTGGGCGCGGATGTTGAATTCGTCGGTGGCGGTGGAGGCGAAGGGGGTAATTTGCGAATCCGCCCAGACGAACGCTCCTTGATGGAGTGCCTGCGCCTGCTGACCGGCGGCGAAGGAATAGTCTCCCCCCGCCACATTTTCGTATCCCCCCGGAATGGTGGCGTATTCCGAATTGGAATTAATCGTGTTATAGCCACCGCCGCCAATCGTCCCATAAGCGGTGCCCAAGAGCGCCAAACTGGCTTGAATCAAATTATTTCCGCCGCCGCCGATCGTCGCCGCATTGGCATTGGTGCCAATCTTATTGCCGCCGCCGCCGCCGACGGTCGCGGCAAACGCTCCCACGGCGTTGTCATTGCCGCCGCCAATCGTGCCCACGCCATCGGTCACCTTATTGGTATAGCCAAATGATGCCCGCCCACCGCCGCCGATCGTCGCCCCATAAACGCCCGGCGCGACATAATTGCCAATGCTCCCGCCAATCACATTGGGAGCCGTGCTGTTCGGCTCCAAACGCATGGCCCGCGCATTGTTCGCCCAAATTTCCACCGCCTGGTTGTTGAGGCTGCCGAAAAACTGGCCGGCGGAGATGGCATTGCCCCCCAGCTTCCAGAAATTCGTGGCGTTTAAACCATTCAACGTCGCGGCGTTCACGCCCGTCACATTCGCGCCATTGCCGGCAAAGGAAGTGGCGGCCACCGCACCGGAAAAATTCGGGCTGGCCGGCAAAACGGCATTCCCAATGGTGCCGCCAATGATTTGGGCCGCCGACACCGTGCCGCTCACATTGCTGGCAGTGGTCGCAAACAACGCATACGGCACCGGGGTCAATTGCTGCCGCGGCCAGACAGTCGTGAACGGCCCGATGACCGTCCGCAAATCAATCTCCAGCCAGCGGTTGGTGGCCGGAAACGCGCCGCCGAAATCCACCGTAGCCAGAAACAGTCCGTTGCTGGCATTGACAATCGTCGAGGCGGGCGAGGTGGCGGCCAGTTGCGTGCCGTTGGTGGCGGCATCCCACAACGTGAACACCAGTTCGACGCTGCCAGTGTAAGGCGTGCCGTCGCTGGCCAACCGCCCTTGATAAGTGAACGCGGTGCCTTGGGCGAACCCGGTGGCGAAGTGGGAGTTGAAGGCGGTGAAAAGAGTCAGCACCAACATTCCAAAAGATTTGTTTAGCATGGGTTTCCTGGCCGTGAGTTCACCGTTTGACACTGGTGTCACCAAAATTGGAGGTTCACGGCCGCGGAACCAGAAAAGCTGGCAACGGGCAGACTCTAGTATATGCCTTGGCTAATATTCAAGACATTCGCAGCTTATTTTGACCTGACGCAACCAGGCTGAGAGCCGGTCTGAAAAATGAGCGGGGTGCTGAGGATGGCTGGAGGGCACGCTGGCTGATACGGGACGTCGTGCAAGGCCGCCCTACGAGCAGGCGTGTCTGGACATGCCAATGCGTCGTGATCAACCGCGCTGCCAGGAAGCAGACGGGGAAATCAGCAGGGGGACGGGATTCCTACAAGGCGTGTGTGACAGAGACAATTCTTTCATGGAGTCCAAGCCATGGGGGATAGTTGAGGTTCAGTGGCCGCCCAGAAATTGTGCCGTCATGGCGAGGACACGCGGTAGAAACACTGGGGCCGGTTCGTCGCCTGCAAGTCGGTGAATTGATAGTTGCCGGATGAGGTTTCAACGGGACTGCCAAGCAGATACCAACTGGTGAATGCCAGCAACATATTGGTCGAACAAAATACCGTAAAGCTGGTGCCGGGGGTGTTGGTGAAGGTGAATTGGAAATTGCCATTCGCCAGCCTCGTGGCCTGGCTCAAAATGATGGCCGGAGGCGCGGGGGTCACGGCCATATTGTCGGCCAGGAAGATGGGGCCCCAATCACCGCCGGTCACAGGCGGTTTGTCGTAGTGAACAACGACGTTGTTAAAGCTTTGCGGGGAGCTGAACCGAAGGGTTTCCGCCGGCCAGGTACCCGCCTGGGCATTGGTGGTGGCCGTACCGACCAGGGTGCTGTTCATATACGCCGTCACCCGCATGGTGGCGGACGA
>Ga0302321_100004263_pt1 | contig 12373 bp, 8 predicted proteins | sample Fen_T0_1_FD_202505 | JGI IMG/M metagenome (GOLD analysis project Ga0302321, IMG submission 202505) | Peat permafrost microbial communities from Stordalen Mire near Abisko, Sweden - Fen_T0_1 | ecosystem: Environmental > Terrestrial > Soil > Wetlands > Permafrost | place: Sweden: Abisko...
GAAGCGCCGTCGAAACCCTCGAGGCGCCCAGCTTCACTGTGTTCTTGAATCAGATGCAGGAAATCTTGGACGAGCTTGCCGACACGGACGCTGGCGTCGAGGTGGAGGACCTCGTCGAAGTACCCGTGCTCGATGCGAGCGATCGTCACGCTCAATTTCGCGGGGTGGACGCACGCCACGAACGGCACGTCTCGGCGCCACCGCCGCTGTTGAGCGCCGAGGGACTCCTCTCCACCAATGGTTGTACAACCATCGCAGCCGAGAGTGCGCTTGCAAAGGACCCGCGCCGAGCGGGAGAACCCTACGCTCGGCAGCGGTTGGCTCTGGCGCGAGTGGTACTCGACGCAGGCTTCGCTGGCGACGCCGTTAAGGCGTCGTACGAGGCGCTGGCCGCAGCCATTGGCGGCCTCCTGGGTGAGGCACCTGCCGGCCATGCCCAGCTTGTCGCGGCGATCTTCAGCAAGCTGCTACCGGGCGGGTGCCTGCCTGCGGGAGCTCACGGCTCGCTTGCCAAGTTGCACGACCTGTCGCTGCTGGAAGCGCATGGGGTGGCCATCGACGCGGCGTCCGCGAGTGCAGCCCTTGCCGAGGCTAGCGACTGGGTTGACCGCATCGGCGCCAGCCCGTCTTTGGGATCAGCCAGCGCGGCCGTTGCCGCGCCGAACGCGTGAGTTGACAGGCGCGCTCGACGATCGCGGCACTGCGGGATCCTCAAACCAGGCGGACCGGCGTTGACGGAAGCTACTGGCGTGGCTTACCTTCGCCCAAGCATTATCTCGGGCCATCGGTGGCGTTCGGGACGAAGTGCGCGTGCTGTCTGAACTGCCGTGGCCGGCGTGACATGGCTGCAAGAACGACCTTCGGGCATTCGACCCGCGTGGACGCTTGCGCGTCACGGGGCCGCGCGGGCGCGTCGCGTTTTCTTCGGGTTTTGCGACTAGTAGTCCGGGGCTCGGCTCGGGCCGCACCGCTGTCGGCGAGCCCACTGCGAAGATCAACCTTCAGGCTTGGTCTTGCGGGCGAGTTCGAGCACTTGTGATTCGGTCGGAGGAGTGGACGGATGGTAGCTGAGACAGAGCGAGGTTGTGACCTTGCGCGGTTTGTCCGGACTCGTTCCAAAGTAGAAGGTTCCACGCGGCAACTTGCCGACGTCGCTCGCGTTCGTACCTTTGTCCGCGAGCAGTTGTTCCAGCGCGTTGATGGCTGCGGGTGAGCTCATCTTGCCACCAAGCAGCGTCGAACAGTTAGACACGATGCTGTGCTCGATGCTCTTTGGCTCTTGCGTTGCAAACAGCAAGCCGAGCCCGTACTTGCGCGCTTGTGCGGCAAGGCGCTGGACGTTCTCTTTGCCCGGCACCTTCTTGCCAGAGGGCACGAAGTCCTTGGCCTCGTCCATCACGAAGAGTCCCAGAATGCCGCCGGGTGGAGCGGGGTTCTTCTTGATCCAGGAAAAGAGCGCGCTGGAGAGCTGATCGACGAAGCGGCGCTTTTGATCGTAGTTGGGCAAGCCTATCAAGCTGACGACCGAAACGCGCGTCTTGCCCGGGTTGCTCGAACGGAGTAGCGCGGCGGGGTCCAGCGGTGCGCCAGCACCGCCGATCAACGGATCGTTCTCGACTTGGGCGTACAACCGTTCGGCCAAGTCTCGCGCGAGCTTGTCGCCTTTCTCATAGGGCTCGGTCACGTCGTCTGGCGGTTCGCGCAGCAGCCCGGCGAGATCGCGGATTGTGCCGCCTGCGCGCCGCGCAAAGTGACGCATGGTCGCTTTGAGGATCGCGGTCTGTTTCTGCGCGGTGCCACCGCTGCCGTCGATGATCCTGTCCGCGATGCTGGTGGTGGCGATTTCGATCGCCGCGTCGAGTTGGGCCGCGCGCTCATCCGGAGTGGAGCCGTGCGCGGTGAAGTCGGGCAAGGGCTCGAGCCGTATTGGATTGCCGCTTCCGATCCCCGGCGTCCAAATCACGACTTCGGAGCGGGCGAAATAGTCGTTCGACTTCTGGACGTCGCTGTCCAAGAAGGATTCCGGACGATCTGGCCAAGGCAGCGCGAGACGCGAGAGATCGTTTGCGCCGTCGAGCACCAGGCTCGGGATGCCGAGCAACGCCGCTTCCTCGACCACGCGTTTGAGAAATACGGTTTTGCCGCTGCCAGAGCCTGCGAACACGCAAGTGTGATAGGGCAACATCGACAGTGGAATGCCCACTTCTTCGCCGAGTTCACCGCCCGCCACGCGCCGGCCGATGGGGAGGGTGGAAGGTATGGGGCGAGGCTTCAGTGGCTCGGCGATCGGAATGTTTTTTGGCGCGACCGCCGCGGGGGGAGGCTTGGACGGCGAAGGCTTGGGCTGCGGAGTGACGGGGTTGGTTTGCGAAGTAACAGCGTTCGGTTGCGACGTGATCGCCTTGGGTTGTGAGGGGCTGCTCTTGTCTGGCACGCCGCCGAACAGCGATTCGACCGCACCGCGGAAGCAAGCCATGGACGAAACGGGCCGCTCTTCGGCTAACCATTGTTCGAAGCGCGGGGGCTCGTTGGCGGAGTGGAGCAGCTCCGCCAGCGCGAACAGGATCGCCAGCTCGGACTCGCTCGGTTCGAGCAGATGTCCGCCCCGCGCGCGCAGCTCAGCGATCAGCGTTTTGGTTGCAGGACCTTTCGGGACCGGACCAACACGTAGGACCGACAACCCACGAAATCCGAGATTTTCATCGATGCCCGAAGCGGTCAGCGCCGCTTTGAGTCGCGGCAGGAAGGCTCGGTGGTCCGATTTCTGCAAGAACCGGAATGAATGATGCAGCTCTCGTTCACGCTGATCGGTCAGCACCAAGCGAACGCGGGCGTGCAACGGATCGTAGCTGCCCGTGCCCATGAAATCTTTGTCTACTGCGGCCAGGATGCTGGAGGGGACTGGGTTCTCCAGCACGAGCGCGTCGCAGGCCGCCTCGATCAGCCGATCCTGCCAGTTCTCAGCGTCTTCGTGCAAAAGCTCGCCGAACGGGGCACTTGCCACGAGTCCCGCGACCTTCGCAGCGATCGGGACTTTCCAGTCGACCGGGGGACGTGGCTCCGGACCAATCGAGTCGCTACCGCGCGCTTCGCTAACTTGCTCGGCACGCCGGCACGCTTTGCGGTGGGTCTCGCAAGCTTTCAGCAGTTCGCGCGGCGTATTGCTCGCGAATTTCTCAAAAAAACCGTCCGCAAACGGATACGTCGGGTACGGCGGCACGAAGTGCGTTTGCTCATACGCGGGTGCAACGCGGCCCGCGACCAGTTCGCGCAGCGCGGCCGGGCTCGATTCCGGCTTGAGCAAAAGCTTGCTGTCGAAGCGATCACCCATACTGACCGCAGCTTGAACGTGGAGCACGTTCCAGGTGGTTTCGAGTGCAGAAACGACGGACAGCGTGCGCCGCGAGAGATCGCGCAGCTCGAGCAGACCGCTAGCAATGCCCTGAATGATGGCCAGCGAGCGCCGTTGTTGCTCCGAAGGATTCTCGGCGTTCGGCTCCGAGCGCGCAAGCTCATGCTCGGCGACGATTGCATCAAGTTGGTCGAGCGCAAGCGTCGTGGGCGCGGTCAGCGAAAGTAGCCAAGATATGCCGCGCACGATGCTTGAAGGCGATGGCTCGCGTTGTCGGAAGCCGAACAAACTCAACTCATCGGCATCGATTGCAACCCCCTGCAACCATTTGTAACCGAGATCATTGATGTCAATGTGATCGCAAGCAAACAGCACGAGCGCCCGCAGCACGTCCGAATGCCGCTGGCCATCGGCGTCCTCGTGCTGGCGCACGCCGGCGATCAGCTCATCGATACGGTTGATCAAACCTGGCGGTCGCTGTTGCGGGATGGCCTCACTCCTCTTTACTCTCTGACCGAACTTGGCGATCATGCGCACGAGCCAGTGATCGACTTGGCGCTTGCCGTCCAATAGCTGCTGTTGCAGCGAGCGTAAATAGCCGAGCAGCACCGTGTCCCAGAAATCGCCCACGTCTGTCATGTCTGCGAGGATGAAATACATCCCGCGACCGAGGGCCTCCCGGCGCACGAAGCCGAGCAGGTGAGTCTTGCCTGAGCCAGCGGGGCCGAGCAATGGTTGTCCAAGCGGCGATGCCTCGCTCGTCTGGTCCCGCAGATCGTCCAAGCGATCGACGAGCCCACGCCGAGAGTCCGCTTGCAGACTTTGCGTCTCGTGCGGCTGATCGCGCCAGATTTGGTCGATGTGAGCGGTCCAATCGAAGTTCATTTTGCGGAGTGCCGCGAGCGCGCCTTGCATGATGATCAGGCCTCCAAGAGCACGAGATGACGGGGTTCATTGCCGACGAAAAGCGCTGCCTCGTGGTCTTCAGTCCGAAGCGCGGCGCTGTTGTCTTCGCGATAGAGCACGAGCTTTTTCTCACGCTGGAGCTTGAGCAGCGCACTGTCCAAGTCTTCGCGCGCGACATCCCGTAGGTTTGCGCGCAGGTCAGTCAACTTGACGCGCGTTTGCCGCGCGCCGTGGGTGACCGTCAGGCAAGCTCGTTCGATCCGTTCTGGGAGCGACGGCGCGGGTGTGAGCCGTTCGTCTGTGGATCGCGTGGCGCTCGGCCGTTTGGCTTTCCCTGGCTTGGCTTTCGATCGAGGGGTTTCCTTCGGCTTGGGGCGCTTAGCGGACTTCGCCTGGGCCTTTTCCTTCGCGTTGACCTTCTTCCTCGCCTTCTTTTTCGCCAGAGCTTTTTTGGTCTTGGCCTTTTTTCGCGAAGAGGTCTTCGACGTCGTTTTTTTGCGAATGCGCGGCGCCGGCGGAATAGGAGGAGTTGGAGGCGGGTCGTTCGCGAACAGCTCCGCCAAACCAATACCCCGCTCGCGCAACAACGGGAGGAGTCGGTTCAGCAGCGCTTCGAGTGCTGCGGCACCTGCGGGTGACTCGAACTTCTCGAGTTCGACACTCTCTGCCTGTTCTGCCCAGCTCCAAGCCTGGTTGGTCGCGGTGAGGAGAATTGCTCGCCCTGGCTTCGCAGAATCAAGGTAACCGTCGTCGACCAATGTCTGCCACTCGGCTGGGCTCAGCCTTGGCACCGTTTTGCTGGCCTGCACGCCGGCGTCGCTTGCTCCCTCGGTCAGGATAAGGTGCCAGAGAGAGCTTCAGCGCTCGCCAAGAATGACCCCGTTCCGCTCACGAGAAGAGGCCCACACCGCGATCGAGGATCCGCCGGTTAGAAGGGCAGACCGTCGTCAGTCTCGGGCGTCAGCAGGGACTGCCTGACGGCAATCCGGTAGCGGGCCAGGGCGCGGCGCAGGGGGCGCGTCGTGTCGAGCAGCAGTCGGGCCCGTTCGAGGCACGGGGGTTCAGGGCTACCGGTGCCAGGCTGCGCCGCGAGCTGAGGATGTTCGGCGAGCAGGGCGCGCACGGTGATGTCCAAGGCTCGGTCAAGCAGCGCGAGAGCGGCAAGCTCAGGGGCTGCGGCGAGCATCTTCGGGGCGAGTAACGACAACCGGGCCGCGTTCTTCATGGTTCTCTACGTCGCGCCCGGCCGCGCCTGATGGTACCGCCGGGGTCAGGGCGCGGGACGCGCTTTCGCGCAGGACGGGTCGTCCATCAGCCTTGCGGGTCGCGCAGTGACGGACCGTCGATGCGAATGGTGTGACACTGATGGCGCAGCCTCGACAGGAGCGCATCGACCAGAGCCTTGTTGCCGAGGAAATTGTGCCACTCCTCGTACTCGAGGTTGGTGGTGATGATGGTGGACCTGCGCCGGTAGCGCTCCTCCATCAACTTGAAGAAGATGTTGGTTTGCTCAGGCTTGAGATTCAGATAGCCCATCTCATCGATCACCAGCACGTCGACCCGCGCCAGCCGGTCAATGAGCTTGCGCGACGAGCGGTCCGCCAGCGACGAGTACATCTCATCGAAGAGATCTTGTGCGCGCAGAAAGAGGCCGCGATGGCCGTTCTGCAGGGCTTTGAGCAGGAGGGCGGAGGCGAGCCCCGTCTTGCCTACGCCCGTGGGGCCGACAAAAACCAGGTTCTCGGCTTTCGCCACGAAGTCGAGCTCCGCGAAGCCGCGGATTTGCTTTTGCGAAACACCCGGCTGCTTCTTGAAGGGAAACGATTCGAGCGTCCACTTCTCTGGCATTCGCGCGCGCTCGATACGCCAGGCGAGCGCCCCCTCCTGCTGCGCGTGCCATTGGGCTCGCAGGAGCCGCGTGAGAAAGTCCTGGTACGAGCGCTCATCCTTGTCGGCCAAGGCGAGCTCATCGTTCAAGATGTCCGCCACTCTGCGTAGGCGCAGCGCCTTCAGTAGTTGTTCGAGCTCGTCGGTCACTGTTCGTTCTCCTCATCGTTGCTGTCGTCGCGCCGAGGCAGCACGAAAAAATCGCTGCCCACACGGCGCAGCACCATGCGCTCGAGACGCTCGAGATCGGTCAGGCCGTAGCGCAGCGCCTCAGCGAGCGCGGCCCCCAGGGGCCCGACCGGGTACTCTTTGGCCATGCGCAGTAGCCAGCGCAACTCGCGCGGACTGCCGCGGCCACGCTCCCGTAGCAGCGCGATATAGGCCTCCGCTTCCGGCAGTCGCCCGAGCACTCGGCGCTGCTCGGCATCGAGCACACGCTGCGCAAATGGACCCGGACCATGGCCGCGCGGTGGCCGGTGGCTCGGCTCTGTCATCCGCTCTTCGCCACCGTCAAGGCCGCGGCGGTGTTGCGCAACCAGTCGTGGTCCGTCGAAGATCTCGACAGCGCGCAACGTCTCGCGCACCTCGACGCTACGACCGATCAGTTGCCAGGGCACCGAGTAGCGGTTTCGCCAAACGTTGACGTAACCCTCGGTGTCCACCACACGCTGGTGGAGTCGATACACCTCGGGTACGTGGAGCGGCAACGGGCGGAGTCGCACGCGCTCGGTTTGAAACAACTCGCGCGGGCTGGCATGCAAGTGACGCCGGGGGCGGGCGTTGTCGCGATCGCACCAAGCTCTCGCCTCGCGGTTGAGGTCTTCCCAGTCTGCAAAGCTGCGCCCGGCGAGGAAGTTGTTCTCGATGTGGTCGAAGAATCGCTCGACGTGCGCCGAGCGATTCGCGTCGCCAATCCGATGCGCCTGAAATTCGAAGCCAAAACGGTCGGCAAACGCGGCCATCTCTGGAGCGGGGACCATGTCCCGCCCGCTGCCAACCAGCACCACCACATGCGTGTTGTCGATCATGCAGTGCTTGCAAGCGCCTTCGAAATACTGAATCGCCTCAGTCAAGAAAACCTTGCACTCAAAACGCGTGAAGCGCGGATAGTGCTGAAAGAAGCGCATTCGCGAGTGACCCAGCACCAGCGCCGCTGTCTGCATCCGTGCGCGTCGCCCTGCCACCTGTGCCTCGTGCGGCGAGGTATCGTGCTGCATCTCCTGGCCTGGCTCAAATTCGTAGCGGCCCGCTGGCAACGGAGCTTCATAACCGATGCCGTGTCGCCGGCAGTACGCCGTCAACGCCGAGTAAGACAGCTTTACACCTTGCTTACAAAGCTCCTCGTGCACGCGCACCAAGTTGCCCTTCGTCACTGCATACAGCTCCACGATCTGCTCTCGATGCGGCTCACCAAGCTCGCCGCGCATCAGTGTCGGCACCTCGGCCGTGCCCGTTCGAAACACGCGCTTGACGGCCCCGCGCGAAATGCCGAGTGCGTGCGCGATCGCGCGCGCACCGTGCCCCTCGTCACGCAGGCGTAAAATGGCTGTTCTTGTCGTCTGATCCAACATCGCTTGTCTCCGTTGTTTCTTGCTTCAAGCGACTCACCAGCCGCTCGAGCTCGAAATGTGCTTCGAGTCCGTGCGAAAGCGCACGAGCTCGCTCTGTGTCGCGCGCACCGTCGAGCGCGCCCTCTCCCAGGCGCCGCCGCGCCCGCCGCGCCACCGACGACGCGACCCGCAGATCCTGCAGCAGCTGCTCGACTGCACTCAGCTCGCCGCCTGCGCGGCCAAGCTCAGCGCGAGCCTTGAGCACCAGCCCCGGCTGTTGCACCACCCGCTCGCGCACCGCCGCGCTGCCGGCTGTGTACGCCACGTACAACTCCGCCACCTGCCGGCTCGTCGGGCGCAGCGCACCGAGCGCCTCTCCCAGCGCCTCGCAGTCACTCACGTTGGCGCGCGCCAACGGCACCAGGTACTTCATCGCCGCGTGCGCGCCGATCGCGCCCGAGCGCACCTGCTCCTGCACCGCTGAAGGAAGATCGGTCACCAGTCCCAGTCGCCGACTTACCCAGCTCGGACTGCGATCAAATCGGCGAGCGAGCTCATCCGCCCCTAGTCCGAAGCGCTGCATCAACTCGCGCAGCAGCCAGCCTTGCTCGATCGCGCTGTCAGCGTCACCGCCGCGCAGCGCTCGCTCGAGCAGCAGAGCTTCGGCCTCGCCCAATGCCCACTCCGTGGCCAGCACCACGTCCTGTCCCAGCCGATGCACTGCCCGCACACGCTTGTACCCATCGACCACAACCCAACGCTCGCCATCGCGCACGACGATGATCGGCGTCTGCTGACCCACCTCCGAAAGCGACGAAAGCAGACGACGCTCACGTCGCGCGCTGCGCGTACGCAGTGCCTCGTAACGCCGATCCAACTGGTGCAGCTCGAGGTCCATCGCCGCCGCCGACCCTACGGATCGGGCGCCGCCCCGCCGATAGCGTCTCGCGACCTCCGCCCCCCATGTCTGCCGCATTCCCCTGTGATTCCAGAAGGATGCGCGCGCACTGCGTCTCGCGCCCAGGCCTCGGCATGTCTGGCTGATTCCTCAATAATTGCAGCGGTTTCCACGCCCACTGCGTCTCGCACCGCCGCCCAGTCAAGTCGCCCGCTCGGACCCTCCCCAACCACTCCGCGCGTCACTCGAAGACGCACTCGCTCGGCTCGCTCGTCCTCCGCGTTGGCCTCCCGCCAAGCCACGCACGACCGGCGGTGCCGCTCGCGCTGACACCCAGCCTCACCGCACACTAGCTGCCGATCGCCGGCCCGCGGATGCGGACGGAACCAGCGACGGCAGACGCGACAGGGGCGGGAACGGACCACCCCAATGCGTTACCAAACCCCCATCACCCCATCCCAATCACGCTGACTAGTTTAGACCCGGACCCATTCTCCAAAGCAGCGCCGGGTCATTTCTGGATAGCGCCGAAGCAGCCGGTGACGACCTGACCGCGCGAGCCCGATTCCGCCCAACGCACAGGTTGTGAAACTCAAGCTCGACGGGCAGAGCTTGCCGCGCCTATAGGCGCGGGTCGACCGGCTCACTCTCCAGTCCCAGGACAGCAAAAACACACTCGTGGACCCTTCTCAACGGTTCACCCCGAACGAACCGCTCGAGTCCTTCGATGCCGAGCGCGAACTCGCGAAGGGCGAGCGAGCGTTTCGCGGAGAGCCCGCGCGACCTCAGCCGCTCGAGGTTAGCGGGCGCGTCGTATTCGGGTCCGTAGATGATGCGCAGGTACTCGGGGCCACGACACTTGACGGCCGGTTGCAGCAGGCCACGCCGGCCGCGCGCCACGAAAGCCAAAGGCTTGACGACCATTCCCTCCCCCCCGCGACCGGTAACGTCCTCCCACCAGGCGATGGCAGCGGCCTCGCTAGCAGGGTCCGCCAAGTCGACCTGGCGAAAAGGCGTAGATATGAGGAAAGAGGCATCCCGTGCACAGAGGGACGCGATGGTTTCCATGTGCCAAGTGTGAGCTCTATCGGCGTGCACGCCCCGCTCGCTCGCCATAATGTGGAACGGCGCGAGCTTGATGTCCTCGATCGAGGTCACCGGCCAGCAGTAGTGGCGGTACGCCGTACGGAACTTCGCATTCATCTCGCTGCGCGCTCTCGTCCGCGAGGCAAGCCCAGCCACGTCGAGCCCACGCTGAGCGGCTTGCGCAAGGGTCGTGTTCGCCACATCGAGGGCCATCTCCGCAGCCGCGCCAACTGCGGCGTACTGCGCCCGGAGCAACTCCTGCGCCTTGAGTGACCACGGCATCAGCTCTGCATCAATGCAGAACCACGAAGTTTCAAACTTGGACCATAGATTGTCTTTTTCGATGGCCGCGGCAACGCGTGCAAGGACGGCGTTCGCAAGCACCTCATCGTTGAAAAAGGGTCGGCCGGTTCGGGTCACGATGGTTCCGAGCCCGCCCCCGACGATCCCGAAGCGCTTGCGTGCGGAGTTCTCGTCGCGACACAGCACGATGACGGCTCGCGAGCCCATGTGCTTTTCCTCGCACACCACCGCTGACACTCCCTGGTTGCGATAATAGCTGAAAGCCTCAGCGGGGTACTCGAGCATGCCGGGTCGGGTCGATGTTTCTGAAGGAGACATCGTCGGCGGAAGATAAATGAGCCACTTTGGGTTGGCGGCGAAACGACTCATTACCTCCAGAGCGGCGTTCGCGTTTGCCTCGCGAATCGTCACGGTGTGGTGCAAGGAGGTTCGCACGATCCGCTTACCCAGCACGTCGTCCAAATCCAGCAGGTCATCATGCTGCTGCTGGTCCGAGAGCACAGGGGCGGCCGCCTCCTCCTCCTCCTCCTCCTTAGGCAAGAACGGCTTACTTGGCTCGTAGTAGGTGCGTGCCGCCTTGACGCTGACCAGCTCGCGCTCCGGCCAACGGAGCGCGGTGAGCTTGCCGCCAAAGACACAACCGGTATCGATACAAATGGTGTTGTTCAGCCACTCCGGCTCGAGAACCGGTGTGTGCCCATAAACGACGGCTGCGCGCCCCCGATAGTCGTGCGCCCAGGGGTAGCGCACCGGCAAACCGTAGTCGTCGGTCTCGCCGGTTGTCTCGCCGAACAGAGCAAACTCCCGCACGCCGCCGGACCCGCGTCCTTGGAGAGATTCCCTGAGCCCGGCATGTGCCACGACGAGCTTGCCGTCATCAAAGACGTAGTGGCTGACGAGGCTATCGATGAAATCGACCACCCGCGACGTGAGCTCCGGTGGTTCGCGCTCAAGCTGCGCCAACGACTCGGCAAGACCGTGCGTGATGCGCACGTCCTTCCCGCGGAGCTTGCGCATTAGCTTGACATCGTGATTGCCAGGCACAGAAAGGCCGACCTTCTGGGCGGTGACCGCCATGACCAGGCGGAGTACGTCTGGCACTTTTGGACCGCGGTCTACAAGGTCGCCGACGAACACCAGCTTCCGCCCTTGCGGGTGGCCGACCTCGAACGCTTGATCGCCACCCTCCGCTCGCGTGACGACATAGCCGAGCTCCTTCAACAGCACCTCGAGCTCGTCAAAGCAGCCGTGTACATCACCGATGATATCGAATGGGCCGTGCTCGTCCTTCTTGTTGTTCCAAAGTGGCTGGCGCTCGATGACGGCAGCTTGAACAGCATCCACTGAATCCAGTGCGAAAACGTGGCGAAAGCCTTCGCGATCCAGTTTCCGCACCGATGATCGAAGCTGTTGCGTTTGCTGACGGAGGACGTGCGAACCGAACGCGCGATCGGACCGTTCCGCGTTCCTCTCACGACAAATCTTCTCCGGCACGTCCAGCACAATCGCAACCGGTAGGGCGTGAAACTCCCTCGCGAGGGCAACAAGCGGTTTGCGAGCCTCGGGTTGGACGTTGGTTGCGTCGATGACCGTGAGGAGACCTCGAGCGAGTCGCTTCCTCGCGATGAACTGCAGGACATCGAAAGCATCGCCAGTGGCCGCCGAATTGTTGTCGTCGTCTGAGACTAGACCTCGGCACGTGTCTGACGAAAGGATCTCGGTCAACTTGAAATGCTTGCGAGCGAAGGTTGACTTGCCCGAACCAGAAACACCAACGAGCACGACCAACGCCAACTCGGGGATCTTCAGCGTCTGCATCACCGGCCCTCCGCGTCCCTGCGCTCAAAGATGGCCATCTGGGTCGGCGGCCCCGTTGTGGGATCTTCCTCGCCGATGCCGAGCAAGCGCACCGTATAGCCGAACCGAGTCGCGACGTCTTGAGTCCACGCATTAAGCTCGGCGCGGGTCCATTCGAAGCGATGGTCCTTGTGGCGGAGCCTGCCATTGGCCAAACCGTCAAAATGCACGTTGTACTCCGCGTTCGGCGTGGTCAGGACGACGGTTCTTGGTCGAGCAAACTCGAAAACGACGCGTTCGAACGCGGGGAGTCGCGGAGGATCGATGTGCTCGATGACTTCAACCAGTGCCGCTGCGTCGAAGCCAGCCAAGCGCTTGTCCCTGTAGAGCAGGCTTCCGTGCAGCAGAATGGGCAGCAACACCTCACGGCTCCTGCAGCTGCTTGACGCTGCTGGCGCCGTCGCACTCGAGGACGCGCTCGGCGAGGTCCTTGAACACGATGCCGTACACATCGGCGCCGTTCGACAGGTGCTCGACAAGCGACGCTCCGAGCTTGGTTTACCGCCACCGGTGACCGTCGCGCTCAGCTCTGAC
>Ga0302321_100004264_pt1 | contig 12371 bp, 10 predicted proteins | sample Fen_T0_1_FD_202505 | JGI IMG/M metagenome (GOLD analysis project Ga0302321, IMG submission 202505) | Peat permafrost microbial communities from Stordalen Mire near Abisko, Sweden - Fen_T0_1 | ecosystem: Environmental > Terrestrial > Soil > Wetlands > Permafrost | place: Sweden: Abisko...
ATCGACGGTTCCGTCAAAGGCCGCCTCGCCGAAATCGAGCGCCAATTATCCTCACTTTGATTAACTAGACCCGAAAGCTTCCGAGAAAATACGCCATGCAGCTCAGCGCCGACGAGATCTCATCAATAATCAAGAAGCAGATCCAGAACTTCGACCGCGCCGCACTCGTAAGTGAGACGGGTACGGTTCTGACCAGCGGTGACGGTATCGCCCGCGTCTACGGCCTCGAGGGCGCCCTCGCCGGCGAACTCGTCGAGTTCGCGGGCGGCGTGATCGGCTTGGTGCTGAATCTCGAATCAGACAACGTGGGTGTCGCCGTCTTGGGTGACGCCACGGGCGTGAAAGAGGGCGACATCGTCAAGCGTACCGGTCGCATCGCGGACGTGGCCGTGGGCGAGGCGCTGCTCGGTCGCATCGTCAACGCGCTCGGTCAGCCCGTGGATGGCAAGGGTCCGATCGAATCGAAGATCCGCCGCCGCATCGAACTCAAGGCGCCGGGCATCATGGAGCGACAGCCCGTGAAGGAGCCGATGCAGACCGGCATCAAGGCGATTGACGCCATGATCCCGATCGGTCGTGGCCAGCGCGAGTTGATCATCGGTGACCGCCAGACGGGCAAGACCGCCATCGCGATCGACGCGATCATCAACCAAAAGGGCAAAGGCGTATTCTGCGTTTACATCGCCATTGGCCAGAAGGCGTCGACCGTCGCGCAGGTCGTCGACAAGCTCACTTCGCACGGAGCCATGGAGTACACCACGGTGGTGCTCGCCACCGCGTCCGAGACGGCGCCGCTGCAGTATTTGTCGCCATACACCGGCGTAACCATCGGTGAATACTTCCGGGACACCGGTCGCCACGCTCTCGTCGTCTACGACGACTTGTCCAAGCAGGCCGTTGCTTACCGCCAGATGTCGCTTTTGCTGCGCCGTCCTCCAGGCCGCGAAGCGTATCCGGGCGATGTATTCTACGTGCACTCCCGCTTGCTCGAGCGTGCATGCAAGCTCGCCGAACGCTACTACGTGGTGAAGAAGGGCCAGACGGTTCCCGCTGGCGACGCGAAGTTCAAGGGCATCGACGGCCAATCGTACTTGGGCGAGGAAGCCAAGCACGCCGCGACGAAGGCGCTCGAAGCCCGCGCGGACAAGGCCGAGCTCGAAGTTCAAAGGGATCCCCACTCGGGCGGCTCGCTGACGGCGCTCCCGATCATCGAGACGCAGGCCGGTGACGTATCCGCGTACATCCCGACCAACGTGATCTCGATCACGGACGGCCAGATGTTCCTCGAGAGCGATTTGTTCTACTCGGGCGTTCGACCGGCGATCAACGTCGGCATTTCCGTCAGCCGCGTCGGCGGCAACGCACAGATCAAAGCCATGAAGAAGTTCGCCGGTACGATGCGCTTGGATCTCGCGCAGTACCGCGCGATGGAAGCCTTCGCCCAGTTCGCGAGCGACCTCGACGCGGCCACCCGCGCTCAGTTGGATCGCGGGCAGCGTTTGGTCGAGCTGCTCAAACAAGGGCAGTACGTGCCGCTCGCGGTCGAGAAGCAGGTGGTCATCATCTTCGCCGGTACGCAGGGTTACGTCGACAAGCTGCCGGTCGAGTCGCTGCGCAGCTACGAGGAAGAACTGTACCGCTTCATCGACGAGAAGCATGCGGATCTGTGGGAGGACATCCGTACCAAGAAAGAAATCACCGACGAGATCAAGAAGAAGCTCGTCGATGTGCTCAAGACCTTCGGCAAGCAGTTCGTTTCGAGCAAGGAGTGAGCCGAATTGGCTAACCTCAAGGCTATCCGCAAGCGCATCTCGAGCGTCAAATCGACGCAGAAGATCACGCGTGCCCAGAAGATGGTGGCAGGCGCTCGTCTAACGCGCGCCCAGCAGCGCATTCAGGCGTTGCGGCCGTACGCGGTGAAGACCGCGCAGGTGCTGGCCGAAGTCGCGGGGCAGGGCGGGGGCGAAGACGCGGTCGCTGCCGAGAACGAACACCCGCTTTTGGCACGCCGCGTCGAAAAGACCGTGCTGTTGCTGGTGGTCACCAGTGATCGCGGCCTATGCGGCGCGTTCAACACCAATATCCTGCGCGCGGCCTCGCGCATCTGGCGCGAACGTGAAGCGGCCGGCCAGAGCGTGAAGATCGTGACCATCGGCCGCAAGGGCCGGGACTTCTTCCGCCGCCGCAACGCGCCGGTGCTGGAGGTCCTGTCTGGTGTTTGGGAGAGGCTCGACATCGAGCAAGCTCGCAACATCGCGCGCAAGGTGCTCACGCCATTCGTTCGCGGCGAGGTCGACTCGATCTTTGTCGTGTACAACGAATTCAAGAGCGCCATGAGTCAGCGCGTGGTGGCCGAGCCGCTCGTGCCCCTGCAAAAGAAGGATGCGGCTCCCGCGGCTGCCGGAGCTGAAAGCCCGGAATGGGCAGCCAATCCGGAGTTTCTGTTCGAGCCCAATCGCAGCGCGCTGCTCGAGCGCCTAGTGCCGATGTACATCGAGGTTTCGATCCTGCGCGCGCTGTACGAATCGCAGGCTTCGGAGCTCGGCTCGCGCATGACGGCAATGGAATCGGCCACCAAGAAGGCCGCGGAGATGATCGGTAAGTACACGCTGATCTACAATCGCGCTCGGCAGGCCGCGATTACCACGGAGCTGATGGAGATCATCGGCGGCGCGGAGGCTCTCCGCTCTTAGCGGGGGGCATTAGCCATGGCGCGTGGCGCGCGTTCGCGAGCGTCCCGCGCAGAACGTCGAATGCAAAAGGAGCGCGCTGCGAGCGCGCTCCGACACGGCTTACCCGTGCCGACCCCGGTCCCAACGCGCGTTCTCGCGAGCGTGGCGTCCGGCTCGCGCTCGAGTCCGAGTGCTTCCGCGCGCAGCCACTCTGGGCTTGCGCCGAGCTCGCAGCAATCGATGCCCCTAGCAGTCAAGTTGCTGGGTCTGGGCTTGGGCTTGCTCGGTTTGGTCTACGGTCTGACGCTGCTCCGAGACCGCGCCTCGTCGCCCGAACCGGCCCCTTTACCGGCCAACATGACCGGCCCTGCCATAAAATAACCCTTCAAAGTGGTGAGCTGGGTGATACCCGTGACACTTCTCGACACCGTGGCGACATTGCGTTGACACCTTGGATCCAGCCCGACTAGAGTTTCAAGGAACACAGACCACCGGCGCTCCAGAGCGAGCCTCGGTGGTTTGGTCTTTTGTGCCCCGAAAAGTTTAGGGTGAACTCGCGGCGTTTCGAGAGTGCTCGGGGTGCGAGGCTCCTCCGCTGCGTTTGGGGCTCGGCAAAGCGGGAGGTGTCGCGTCGGGGCCGCGCCCTGAAAACTCCTGGATCTCGAAGGTCAGCTTGCTCTGCACACGCACCAAAGCTTCGAGTAGCTCGGCGCCAGCTCGTCTGGCCGCAGGGGTGCTGAATACGGCCTTTGCATGCTCGAAGCCCGTATGGCCGCCGAGCGGGACGTAGCAAAATCCCAACACGGCGAACAGGCTGATGCCCGCTTCTACGCCGCGTCGACCGAGTACTCCGAGCACCGCAGCATCGTAGGCACAGCGCGCCCGACCGGGCCAAGTTGTTGCAAATTCAGGCCCCGCCGGGTCCACCCTGCGGACAGCGAAAAAGCACGAAGCCGGCATTTCGCCAGAGCTCGTCGCAGTGCGGGGCGAGCAGTGGGGCGTGGGGGCTGGTCAAGAGCGCGAAGCGCGCGTCTCGCTCATGCAGTGCGCGGTGCAGGGCCTCGGCCGAGCTGAAGGGGCTCACGTTTGCCGGTTTCGGATGACGGGGATCGTGCTCGTCCAGCACGCTGGTTCCGAGCGGCGTTCCGAAGCCAGCCTGAACGGCAAAGTAGCCGTAGTCGATGGTGTCGATGGCCAAGCCGAATTTCGTCTCGAGTCGTGCGGCTCTGCCCGCTTCGAGTTCCAGCATGCGCTGCGCAAAGCCCTCGTTGCTAGGCAAATGCAAGCCCTCGATGAGGGGTACGCTGCTGATTGCGGCGACCACGATGGCCACCCGCCGACGGCCGGCCGGGTCAGTCGCGCGCCTTGCGAACTCGCGCCCGGCGACCACGCAGCCGAAGAACCAAAGCGGCAGTAGGACGCGCGCTGCATGGTGGGTCGGCACGCCATCGCGGACGCTGCCCAGCATCAAGAAGGCCAGCATCGCCGACAAAGCCAAGGCACAGCGCGCGTAGCGAGGTGCGTCGACCGAGCGATTCTTCGGCGCCATGACGGCGAAGATCGGAAACAGAATGCAGAGCCCGAGCGCGTTCCAGACCAATGCCCACGGGTACTGTGCCAAGCGCTGCCAGAGCGGCGTGTCGCTGCCCCCCAGGGCGCGGCGATAAGCGGTGACGCGGCCGATGAAAAACCAGGCGTCGGCGTGGGCGTGGTGACTCATGAGCAACCACAGCGCCGGCCCGGCGAGCGACAGGGCCGCGCAGCCGAGGTAGACCATGCGCCGTCGGCTCAGTGCGTCCCAAACACAAAACCCAGCGCAAACCGCGGCGATTGGCCAGGACTCGTAGCGCGACAGGCAGGCCGCGATCAGTGACAAACCTCCCCAAGCCCGCAGTCTCGGATCGCTCAGCGCGAGTGTCGCCGCGGAAAACAGCAACAGCGCTGCGCAGGGCACTTCTGGTAGCGCTGCCACGCCCAAGAACGCCGAATAGGGCACGAGCATGCAGCTCAGCGCTGCCGCCACGACCGCGGCGATCCGGCTGGTTCCGAGCACGCGCGCGGCGATGTAAACCAAGACCGTGGCGGCCAGGGCCGAGGTGATGGCAACCGTGCGCGCGACACTCAGGCCGCTACCGAATGAGCGAAAGGCGGTGCCGTACAGCCAAAACGGCGCTGGCAACCAACTCGTACCGCTCGGATCCAAGCTCGGCTCTCGCGCGAAGCGCTGCGCGATCGAGATGCGCGCGTAGTCGTCGTCGCTCAACGCGCGAAAGCCCGCGCGCCACGCCGCTACGCAAGCCAAGCCACGGACTGCGAAGAGCACCGCGAGCTCGCGCCCGTCGGGTAGAAGATCACGCAGCCGCGTCTCGGGCGTAGCCACGCGACTCCGTGACTACGACTATTTGGAGCTACCAGCGGGCGGTGCAGATTTCGTCGGCGCGTTGGGACCGAGCGGCGAGTTCTGCTCGTGCTGCTTCTGCAAGGCCTGCGAATGCTTACGCATCGACTCATCCGTCGAAGACGACAGGTAGGCGAGCGAAATGCTCGTGAAGAAGAAAATGGCAGCTGTCGCCCAAGTCGTCTTGGTCAAGAAATTGCCCGCACCGCTGCCGCCGAACACCTGCTGTGCTCCGCCACCGCCCAAAGCGCCGAGCCCGCCGCTCTTGCCCGGCTGGATCAAGATCACCAGGATCAAGAACGCGCACGCCATGATGTGCAGGACGGTGAACGGGGTGTGCAGAAAATCGGCCATGCTGTTGTCGGGAGTGTAGTCGCGGTGTCGGGGCTCGGCTAGGGGCTGCGTCTGAATTCAATCGCCCGTGAAGGTACCCGTGCCTCCGGTGGCTGCTTCCGGACGGGTCGCTCGGCACTGGTGCACGCGAGCTGCCTTTCGGCAGGAAAATTTAGGGCGGAAGCAGATCGGGCACGGGCTTCGGGAGTTGAACTCCCTAAGAGCGGTTACTAAAACGCTTTAGGACCCGCTCTTGAGATCAGTTTTTCACTGGAGCTGCCTTGGCGATTTTGGCGAAGCCCTCGGCGTCCAGAGCGGCGCCGCCGACGAGCGCGCCGTCGATGTCCGGGCAAGCCAACAGGCCCGCCGCGTTGTCGGCCTTCACGCTGCCCCCGTACAAGATACGGGTGACTTCTGCCAGCTCCGGGCTGGTCTTTTTCAGCTGCTCGCGGATCGCCGCGTGCACTTCTTGAGCTTGTTCGTTGCTCGCGACTTTGCCCGTGCCAATCGCCCAGACGGGCTCATAGGCGATCACGCCGAAGCCTGGCTTCTTGTTCAATTCGGGCACGATGGTCTCGAGCTGTCGGAACACGACTTCCATCGTCTTGCCGGCTTCGCGCTCGGCCAGAGTCTCGCCGATGCAGGCGATCGGTTTGAGCCCCGCTGAGATCGCCGCCGCGACTTTCTCGCCCACCTGCGCGTCGGTCTCGCCAAAGTACTGGCGGCGTTCGCTGTGACCTATGATCACCCAAGAGGCGCCCGACTCTTTGAGCATCGGCGCGCTGATTTCACCCGTGAAAGCGCCGCTGTCTTTCGGGTAGAAATTTTGGGCAGCCACTTCGACGTGGCTGCCTTCGAGCTCGCTCGATACCGCCGCCAGCGCTGTGAACGGCGGGGAAACGACGACTTCGACCAAGCCGGCGACCTCCTTCGAGGCTTTGGCCACGCCGGCCGCGAGCTCCACGCCTTTGAGGCCGCCATTGTTCAACTTCCAGTTGCCAGCGATCAGGTATTTTCGTGCCACTTTATTGGTTTCCTCGCAGGGCTTCGACGCCCGGCAACTTGAGGCCTTCGATCAATTCGAGCGACGCCACGCCGCCCGCGGAAATCAAGCCGATTTTCTCGGTCACGCTGAGCCCCGCGGCAGCCGCCGCGGCCGCGCTATCATCGCCGACGACGACGGTGAACGCCGCGCTGTCTGCCAATGCCTGCGCGACGCCGACGCTCCCAGCGGCGAAGGCCGGGTTTTCGAACAGGCCCATCGGTCCGTTCCAGAACACGGTCTTGGCCTTGGCCACGGCGGAAGCGATCGCGTTTACCGAGGCGGGGCCAATGTCGAGCGCCATCTGTCGTTCGGGAATGGAGCGCACGTTCACGACTGCACTCTCGGCCGAGCCCTTGTCCGAACCGACCACGACGTCGGTTGGGAGAATGATCCGGACACCACGATCACGGGCTTGTTCCAGCAATGTGCGGGCGAGCGGCAATTGCTCTTGCTCCAGCTTGGAGTCTTTCAAGTTATTGCCAGCCGCCGCCAAGAACGTGTTGGCCATCGCGCCACCGATGCAGATGGCGTCACACTTCTTCAACAAGGCGTCGAGCAGCTTGAGCTTGTCCGAGACTCTGGCGCCGCCCAAGATCGCGACGAACGGCTTGGCTGGGCTCTCGCTGACACGCGCTAACGCGGTCAGCTCATCGCGCAGCGAGTAGCCCATGGCCTTTTCGCGCAGCAGGCGCGGCAAGCTGGTCACCGAAGCGTGCGCCCGGTGAGACGCGCCGATGGCGTCATTCACGTAGACGTCGCACATGGCGGCAATTTCACGCACGAAGCCTTCTTCGTTGCTCTCTTCTTCTTCGTGAAAGAGCAGGTTCTCCAGCATCACGAGCTGGCCGGGGCGCAGGTCGCTCACCAGCTTCTTGGCAGCGTCCCCGATGCAATCATCGGGCAGGTACACGTCTTGCCCGAGTAGCTCGCTCAAGCGGAGCGCAGCGGGTTCCAGACTGAACGCCGGATTGGGCTTGCCGTTCGGTCGTCCCAGGTGCGAGCCGAGGATCACCCGGGCGCCAGAGCTGATCGCCTTCTTGATCGTCGGCAGCGAGGAACGAATCCGTGCATCGCTGGCGATCTGCCCGGACTCGTCCAGCGGTAGGTTGAAATCGACGCGAATGAACACGCGTTGATTGTCCAAGCGAAGATCGTCAATCGTGCGAATGCCGTCGAGGGTGCCCATGCTGAATGAAGCAAGCGAGACGGAAAACGGCCGCGCGAGCCGGGGGAACCTAGCTAGCAGCACCGGGGGGGTCAAGCCGATCGCGTGCTGGTTTCGGGTGCCCGCTCGGGACCGCGGGCCTCGCGCGTCGGAAACACGATTTCCGCCGGGAAATCGCTGAACGTGCGGCGCGCTCGGGTAACCCGCCGCACGTTCAGCTGGCGCGTTGGCCCGGCGTTAGTCACTTCCGGCTCCGCTGGCTGCGTCGGCGCCGTCCCGATGCGATACCGGCGGGGCGCAGGCAAGCCGAGCCCGGCTGATTGCCTCGAGCAATGGCCACGCACCAGGCACCTGACTCTGCCGCCGTTCGGTCACGCTGCGTTGTTGCATTTCGCGCGCGCCGATCACCCACAACAGCGGCACGCGCAAGCCGTGGGCCTGCGCCACTCGTCGTCCGAGGCTTTCGCTACTGCCGTCGCACATCGCGCGCAAGCCGTGTTCACGAAGGCGGTCCACGACTTCATTGGCGTAGGAATGCTGTTCAGGATGCACGGGCAGGACCCGCACCTGCTCGGGTGCGAGCCATGCAGGCAGGCGTCCCTCGTGATGTTCCAGCAGGATCCCGAGGAAACGCTCCAAGCTGCCGACCATCGCCCGATGCAACATGGCGGGCCTGAGACGCACCCCCGAACTGTCGTCGTAGGCGAGCTCGAAGCGCTCGGGTAGCACGAAGTCGAGTTGGATGGTGCCGCACTGCCAGCGTCGCCCGTAGCGATCGCTCAATTCGAATTCGAGCTTGGGACCGTAGAACGCGCCCTCGCCCGGTTTGAGCTGGCAGGTGAGCCCAGCGCGCCGAGCTGCGTTCTCCAGTGCGCGTTCCGCGCGCTCCCACACCTCGTCCGACCCAGCGCGCTGCTCGGGCCGAGTCGCGAAGTTTACCGCAATCTCGGAGAAGCCGAGCGCGCGATAAAAATCGTACAGCGAAGTGCAGAAGCGCGCTACTTCTTGCTCGACGTCGCACTCGGGCAAAAATACGTGTCCGTCGTCTTGGGTGAACTGACGCAAGCGCATCAGTCCGTGCAGCACGCCGCTCGGTTCATCGCGGTGCACGATGCCGAATTCGGACAGGCGAAGCGGCAGATCGCGGTGCGATAGCGAGCGCTTCTTGACGATTTGGGCGTGCCCCGGACAATTCACGGGCTTCATCGCTGCGCTCTTGCCCTCGTCCGAGAAGGCGAACATGTGCTGGCGAAAGTTTTCCCAATGCCCGCTTTGCTCCCAAATCGCGCTGCGCAATAGTTCCGGAGTCTTCACTTCTTCGAACCCGGACCGGGCGGTCCAGGAACGCACGGCGCTCTCTAGCGCTCGGTACATGGCGTAGCCGCGCGGGTGCCAGAACACCATGCCGGGCGCCTCTTCTTGCAGGTGAAAGAGATCGAGCTGTTGGCCTAAAATTCGATGGTCCGAGGATTCGAGCATGACTTTTCCGTTTCGTTGGCCGGCGAAACGGAGGCTCGTTCCAAGTCCGAAAAGCCCGCGTTCTCCGGCGGGTTTTCGGTCGTTTTGGCGTTTCGCTACTGAAGCGTGCGCCGACGAGACGAAGCCCGGGAAATTCCCGTCGTCGTGGTCGTCGTGCGCGTGCTCGAAGCGAACATTGCTCGGCAATGATGCCATGCTCGCGTAGGAACGCAAGTGCCGCCCTACTTGATGAAGTAGCCCGAGACTTTCCAGGTGCCGTCGTCGCTTTGCACCGGCGTCACTGTTTCGACGGCTTGAGCATTCTTTTCGAATGCGGCATCGAATTGAATCACGACGTATCTTCCGTCAGGTGCTCCGGGCAGCGAACTTGCGTAGATAGCAGAGCGAAGCCGTCGCGAGGTTAGCCTACCGAGCGGCGTCCGCGCCCGTGCCGCGGCGGTCGACCAGCCTTCTGCAGATACGGCCCTTTGGAACAGTGGCGCGGCCGTCTGCCAGCTTTCGCGATACTTCAACCCGTCGATCAGCGAAAGCCAAGACTCGGCGGCCGCCACGGCAGCAGCAGTGCTCGGTGCGGGAGCAGCAGTGCTCGGTGCGGGAGCAGCAGTGTTCGGTGCGGGAGCAGCAGTGTTCGGTGCGGGAGCAGCAGTGCTCGGTGCGGGAGCAGCAGTGCTCGGTGCGGGACCAGCGGTGTTGTTCCCTGCAGGAGGTGACCCGCTCGCCCCGACCGCCGGGGACTCGCTGGGTTCCAGGGAGGGCGGCGGTGTGCTCGTTTGTGTCTCGGCGCAAGCAACCACGAAAGCCAGTGCAATCGTCGACAGTCGTAAGTAGGCAATCCTCACGCTCTTCTCCCTTCGAGCGCACAGATTAAGGGCTTCTTCCTGGAAACGCAAACGCGCCGCGCGCTGGGCGCAAACGATACGGCAAGTGCGTTCACAACGACAAAAGCGTGTCACAGTCTAGAGCGTCATGACCCAAAGCGCACCCTTCACGTATCGCGATATCGCCAAAATGATCGACCATTCGTTACTTGCGCCGACGACTACGACGGCGGACTTCGAAGCGGGCATCCGTTTGGCGTTGGAATACGATGTCGCCAGCGTGTGCTTGGTACCTTCGTACCTGCAGCGCTGTGTCGAAGCGCTGGCGGGCTCCGACGTGAAAGCGAGCACGACGATCGGCTTTCCGCACGGCGGGCAGGCGACGGTGGCCAAGGTCGCAGAGACCAAGATTGCACTTCAACACGGCGCGGCCGAGCTCGACATGGTGATCAACGTGCACCATACGCTGAGTGGGGATTGGGCTTACGTGCGCGCCGAGATTGCTGCGGTGTTGGCCGAAACCCACGGCCACGGCCAAAAGCTGAAGGTCATTTTCGAGAATTGCTATTTGACCGACGCTCACAAGATCCGTCTTTGCGAAATCTGCGCGGAGCTCGGGGTCGATTGGGTGAAGACCTCGACTGGCTTCGGAGCCTCGGGTGCCACGCTCGAAGATCTGCGCCTGATGCGTGCGCACTCGCCGACCAAAGTGCAGGTGAAGGCCTCGGGCGGGGTTCGCGATCTGGACTTCGTGCTGGCCGCTCGCGAAATCGGGGTTACGCGCTGCGGTTCGAGCCGCACCCGCGAAATTCTGGATGCGTGTCGGCTCAGGACTTCGTGAGGTTGTTGGTGAGCGGCAAGTAGACCGCTCTGAACTCGGGCAGGGCCTCGCAGCGATCCGTCTGAGCCGCGAGGTTCGGAAATCGCTCGCGGTCGATCAAACCGGGGTGAGCTTCACACGTGAAGCGGTAGCTGCACGCGAGCGCGATGTCCGCGTGGCTCAGGGCTTCGCCGAACCAATGAGCGGTCGTTCGCCGTGCCCGCTCAGCCTCCAGGAAAGCCAAGGATTCGACGATCTGCGTGCGGCAGCGCTCGGTCCACATCGGCGAAGGCTGCATGAGATCGAGCGCTGAATAGAGTAGCGCGACTGCCTTGTCCGCAACGCCACCCGCGAGCGCGGCCACGCGCAGAATGTCCCGGCGCGCGGTCCCGGAGCGCGGAGCGAGCGCGCGCAGCGGCGGAACGAGCTCGTCCACGCTGTCCATGATGGCGAAGGTTTCGACCAAGGCCGTGCCATCGTCGAGCAACAGGGTGGGTACCCGGCGCAGCGGGTTGTACTGCGCGATTTGGGCCGCGTTGCTCCACACCGACCAGGGTCGGTGCTCGAACGGTAGCCCGTAGTGGTGGAGCGCGATGCCCACCCGGCGCACGAAGGGAGAGTCATACTGGCCAATCAAAATCATTTTAGCCCCTTTTCCAGCCTTCCGCTCTACGGTGCTTCCTCGCTCACGTCAGGCGACGAACGCCCCGAGCTTCCGGAAGCGCTGATAGCGGTCCTCGCGAATCGCGTCGCGTGACAACGATGACAGTTCGGTGAGCGTCGAATACAGCACGCGGTCGAGCCTCTTGGCCGCATCGTCGTGATCTTGATGGGCGCCGCCCGGAGGCTCTTCCACGATCAGATCGGCGATGCCGAACTCGAGTAAGTGAGGGGCCGTGATGCGCAAGCGCGCGGCTGCATCCGGCGCGCGTTCGGCACTCTTCCACAAGATGGCCGCGCAACCCTCGGGCGTGATCACGGAGTAGTAGCTGAACTCCAAGACCAGTACGCGGTTCGCGACGCCGAGTGCCAGCGCGCCGCCCGAGCCACCCTCACCGATCACGCTGGTGATGATCGGCACGGTCATCCGTGACATCGTCTCGATCGCGGCGCCAATGGCTTCACTTTGCCCGCGCTCTTCCGCGCCCAGACCGGGGTAGGCGCCCATCGTATCTACGAACGTGAAGATCGGCAGGTTGAAGCGCTCGGCAAGCTCGTACATGCGGATGGCCTTGCGATAGCCCTCCGGGTTCGGCATGCCGAAGTTGCGCTTGGTTTGCTCTTTGCTCGTGCGGCCCTTTTGGTGACCGACCACGACCACGCTCCGCCCGTGGTACTTGCCGATGCCCGCGATCAGCGCGCCATCTTCGGCAAACCGGCGATCACCGTGTAGTTCAACGAAGTCCGTGAACAGCCGCTGGATGTAGTCGTTCGTATAGGGGCGATTCGGGTGCCGAGAGAGCTGCACCTTCTGCATCGGCGACAGCTTAGCAAAGACCTCGCGCGCCAACTTGGCCGCTTTGTCCTCCAGCCGCTTGAGTTCGGATCCGAAACGGTCGTCTTCACTCGCGAGCTCGCGTAGCTCGCGCACGCGCGTGATGAGCTCCACGACGGGACGCTCGAAGGCCAGGATGTGAGCCA
>Ga0302321_100004265_pt1 | contig 12369 bp, 12 predicted proteins | sample Fen_T0_1_FD_202505 | JGI IMG/M metagenome (GOLD analysis project Ga0302321, IMG submission 202505) | Peat permafrost microbial communities from Stordalen Mire near Abisko, Sweden - Fen_T0_1 | ecosystem: Environmental > Terrestrial > Soil > Wetlands > Permafrost | place: Sweden: Abisko...
CCGCGCGATTTGCTTTGCATCTCGACACCGACCCGCTCCGAGTGAACCAACCCTGCGTCGCGCAGCACCTTGAAGTGCTGCGACAGCGTGGACTTCGGGACGGCTTTTTCTCCCACGGTAAGGAAACTCGAACAGTTGGCCGAGCGGTTCGAGTCCGCGATCTTCGCGAAGATCTCGACACGGGTCGGATCGGACAGCGCGTGGAGGATCCCCTCCACGCTGATGTCTTCCAGTGACGGGTGAACGAGCGGCTTCATGGAAATCAGTTTAGCCACCCCTTGACGAAGTTCAATTGTTCCGTAGTTTAGAACTAACGAACCAAGCGGAGGCACTCCCCCCGCCAAAAGGAATGAACATGAGCAAGCTAGACGGCAAAGTGGCAATCGTGACCGGGGCATCCAAGGGCATCGGAGCGGCGATCGCTGCTGCGCTCAGCGCCGAGGGGGCCTCGGTGGTCGTGAACTACGCTTCCAGCAAATCCGGCGCGGACAAGCTGGTCGAAGGCATCAGGGCCCGAGGGGGCAAAGCGATCGCGGTGAAAGCCGACGTATCGAAAGCGGAAGATGCGAAAGCGTTGGTCGAAGACACCCTGAAAGCCTTTGGCCGACTCGACGTTTTGGTCAACAATTCCGGCGTCTACGACTTTGCGCCACTCGAGGCAATCACCGAAGAAAGCTTTCATCGGCAGTTCAACACGAACGTCCTCGGCGTTTTGCTCGTGACGCAAGCCGCTGCCAAGCACCTCCCCGAAGGCGGTAGCGTGATCAACGTGGGCTCCGCCGTGAGTCGTACCACGCCGCCGAACAGCGCCGTGTACACGGCGACCAAAGGCGCAGTCGATGCCATCACCGGCGTCCTCGCGCGCGAATTCGGTGAGCGAAAAATACGCGTCAATTCCATCAACCCCGGGATGGTCGACACCGAAGGGGCCCGTAGTGCGGGCTTCATCGGCTCCGATTTCGAGAAAGCGATCGCTGCGCAAGCCCCCTTCGGTCGCGCGGGACGGCCCGATGAGATCGCAGATATCGCAGTCTTTCTGGCCTCGAAAGACTCGCGTTGGCTGACCGGCGAAACGCTCATCGCCTCGGGGGGCATGCGCTGAGTCGGGTGCGCCGGCAGTTAGCCGCTACTTGGCACGGGCGGCTCGCACATAACGCACCGCTTCGGCTCGGTTGTCGAAGATATTGGGATTCAGGTGGTTTCGCAATGCCTCGGCCGCGATCACCATCTGTACCGTGCCTGGTTTACCGTAGCGGGCAAATGCCGTCGCGTACGAGACAATCTCCCTCGCCGCTTCACCGTAGAGCTGCGCAGCACAGGGCCGGATGGTCATTCCGTCGATGCAGATCACGAGCGGCACTTTTTCGTTGCGCGCCTGGAGCGCGGGAAGGATGGCCTCTTTGAATTCGCGAACCGATTCCGCGTCCTCGAGGATTACATCCTGCGCCGAGATGAGCATGACTCCCTCCTCCACGCTCCAACGGACCTCCACCTTCATCGGGGACGTAGTTCCGTCGGTGGTTCTGGGACGGTTCCGTTTGCCGCGAGCTCGCTAAAACGGCCGAGCCTCAGCTGACGCTCTAGGTTTTCACGCAGCTGAACGGCGCTCGTCGCTTCGTGCGCGTCGAGCCCCAGGAGGCGGTGCGCCACAGTGTCGGCATTCAGCGGTTGCGCTTTCATGTTCGGGTTGAACCAGTTGAGAACCGTAACGATGCCGCGCGCGATCGCGCTGTCGGTCATCACCACGGTGGGCACGCCGCCATAGAACGCATCTCCCATCAGCTCGCGCCGCTGATTGCCGTCGGGGCCGCCGCCGTACGTGCACACGAGGATACGTGGATCCCGCAGCGAGCGGTTGGCGTTCAAGAACCGCGACCACTCGAGCGCCGAGGGCGACGATTTGCCGTGAACGACGACCAGCAGCCGGCCGTCGTGCGCCCACGCCATGGTTTCCGCTGTCACACCTTCTCTACGGCAGGCCAATGACCGGAGTTTAGGGCAGCAACGAGCTTGACAAGCACAGCGCCCGCGAAATCAATCGAAGTGCTTGGGCAGAGCCTCGAGAAACACTTTGAGGCGTGCGTTGCCGCGGAGCTCGCTGCGATAGATGGCCCAGGCGGTGATGGGCAGGGACGACCAGTCGGGGAGCACGCGGCGAAGTTTGTTTTGGGCGAGCGAGGGGGCCACGAGCCAGTCAGGGAGACGTGGGGCGGCCACCAAAACCCGAGTCACCTGCGCGATGGGATCCGCCAATACCGCAGTGCTGTCGGGCGGTGGTGAGCCAGCGCGGATGGCCACGTCCACTCCCTCGCCGACCAAGTCGACGATCTGGTCCTCCAACCGCAGGTCGATCGACAGGCCTGGATGTTGCTCGGTGAGGCGCGCAAGTTGGGGCACGATCACCTCGCTGCCGAAGGTGAGCGAGGCGCTGACCACGAGTGTTCCGCGCACCGCCTTCGAGCCGCGGATGGCCTCGCGGGCGTCTTCGAGCTCACGCGGCGTGCGTCGGCAGTACTCGTACCATTGAACGCCGGCGTCGGTCACGTGTAGCCGGCGCGTGGAGCGCACGATCAAGCTTGCCCCGAGATCCACCTCCAACGCTCGCAGCTGACGACTCACGGCAGCCAGGGACAAACGCTGCGCGCGGGCAGCTGCGGACAGGCTTTTGCCTTCGACCACGCTCACGAAGGTCGCCATTTGCGAAAGCAGGCGTGAGTCCAACGGTTGGTTGTGGTTGGGGATGTCGAGCCCGCTCAATAGCCGTTCGTCGACATGACGCCGCCTCGTCTACTGCGAGACGAACTGGATCGTCGGGCTCACGTTCCGACCCGCTGCCACCCAAGTCATCCAGGTTCGCAGGATGCCCGCGTTGGTCCGGACTGCCGCCGAAAGATCGCCAAGGTCTCGCGTTCGTTTCGAAACACTGCGCGCGTGGACTGCGGATCGGCCGTGCGCCGCCGAGGATTCAATATTCTTTTCTAAGCTGAAGTTCGGAAACGAATCTTTCGATTCGTGCCTGGACTCGAGCGGCGTGGGGCACTCATACTTTCTGTGAGACCGCGGAATCGAATGGAAGTGGACAGCGCGTGTCTCGAGTCGGTACAGAGCCGGACGAAGGTTTCCGCGTTCTCTGGCAACGGATCGTTCGAGACCTTGCGTTCTCTCTCTCTCTAGATTTTCAATGCCCGTAGTCAAATGGCTGCGGCCCGGATGTTCCCGGAACTCGACGCCCCAAACTTTAGACCCCGAACTCGGAGCGCCCGTCATCATGTCGTGTCACCTAAACTCCTTCCAATCTCGGCTTTCGGCCCTCGTCGTTTATTTGGCTTTCACCGCTGCTTGTAGCGGCGCGTCTGATGCGCCCGACGGCGCGAGCGCAGGAAGCTCGTCCGGAGGCAGCGCTTCGAGCGCAGCAGCAGCGGGTAGGCCCGCAGTGGCAGGCAGCAGTTCTGTCGCTGGCGCTGGCCAGATTGGCGGCTCCGGCGGTTCGGGCAACTCGGGAGCTGGCGGGAGTTTCTCGTTCGCCGGTGCAGGCAATCAGTTTGGCGGCAGCGGTGGGACGATTGGAACCGCGGGCTCCGGCACGGGTGGTGCGGCGGCAGGCAGGGGCGGCGCCGCCGCGGGAGGCACGGGTGGCGCCACGACCGGCGGCACGGGCGGCAAATCAGGATCGGGCGGCTCATCTGGCCATGCCGGGCAATCGTCCGGGGGCGCGGGCGGGATGACGCCCACCTGGACTCAGATTTACACCCAATTTCTCACCAACTCGCAATACGGCTCGAACTGCAACGGGTCCGCTTGCCACAATCCGGGCAAGCAAAAGGGCTATGACTTTTCGAGCCAGGCCAACGGCTACACGAGCGTGAAGTCGAACACGTCGCAGTTCGTCTCGGTGTTGTCGAGCGGTTCGATGCCCCAGGGCAAGACGAAGATGCCAGCCGCCGATCTTGCAATCGTCAAAGCTTGGGTCGCAGCGGGCGCGCAAAACAACTGAGGCGCTCCCTTCGCGCGCTTTGAGCGACTGAAAACGAACGCGGCCATTCGAGGAAACTCGGATGGCCGTTCGTCTTGGGCGCCGTCGCTTTTGAATCGGACGGTTCTTGGGACCTTGGCCGCTTTACCGCGGCCTGGTCTGGATCGTCCCAATTGCGGAAGGGGAGGCGAAGCCAATCCACGCGAGCTTGCGCACCGGACGATGATGGTCTGGGCGCCAAAAAGAAAGAGGCGCGTCGATCCAGCCAATCCCCGTTCGTCGACCGGATAGAGTCGGGACTTCCCCGCTCATCACGACAAGGAACTCGCGATGCGTTTCATCATCACGTCCACCACCGCCGAGGCTGGAAATTCGAATGCAGCCGAGGGGTTCGATGAGGCGACGTTCGTTGCCTACATGAAGTTCAACGAGGACATGCACAAGGCTGGCGTCCTGGTGGCATCCGAGGGACTCACACCGGGTACGCCGGGCGCGCGGGTGGCCGTCTCGGACGGGCGACGCAAGGTCGTGGACGGGCCGTTCGCCGAATCAAAGGAGCTGGTGGGCGGTTTCTACGTCATCGACGTCCCGTCCCTGGAGGAGGCCAAGGCCTGGGCGATGCGCTGCCCGGTGGGCATGGCCTCCGCCGAGATCCTCGAGATTCGCCAGCTCACTGGCGCAGAGGATCTCCCGCAGCCCATCTTGGACCTGGCCGCTTCGGTGGCTCCCTCCTGGACGGCGGCATTCACCAAAAAGAAGTGACGACGGCATCCGCTTCAGGCGCCGGCCTCAGTGAAATTCGCTGCCCACGTAGGCGGCGAGCTCGTCCGGCGTTCCCTTGGGGAACGCTGCCTTCAGGTAGTCGAGGAAGGCGGAGACCCGCGCGCTGAGCAGGCGACGCGAGGGATGAAGCGTCCAGAGGGCGATCTCGGGTCCGTCGATGTCCCCCCAATGAGTCAGTCTTCCGGCGGCGATATCGTGGCTCACTAACGAAAGGGGGAGTTGGGCGGCGCCCACCCCGGCTCGCACCGCGTCTCTCACCATGATAAGTGACGAGAGGCTGAGTACCGGACTCACGAGTAGACGGGACTTCTTCTTTCCGGTCGTGACCTCCCAGGCCGGCAATTGGTCACCCGCTCCGCGCACGGCGACCGGCACGGGCTGATTGGTGGTGCGGCGGAGGCTCGGACTGGCGACGACCACCAAGCGATCGCGCATCAGAATTCGCCCGACGAGGCTGTCGTCGGGCTTGGGGTTGACGCGGATGACGAGATCGTAGCCCTCTTCGATCATATCGACGGCGCGATCCTCGGTCGTGACCTCGAGGCGGACCTCAGGATACTGCAGGGTGAAAGCGGCCGCGAGCTTGCCCATGGCGACCTGTGAGAAGAGTAGCGGGGCGCTGACCCTCAACCTGCCTCGCGGTTTGTCGCCACCGGAAGCGATCGCGGCCGCCGTCTCGCTGAGCTCGGTCAGCAACGCCGCCGTACGCTCGAAAAGCAGACGGCCTTCTTGAGTCAGCTTGAGCGTGCGCGAGCCCCGCTCGAACAGCCGTAAGCCAAGGTTACTCTCCAGCTCGGAGACGCGTCGAGACAGCGTGGCTTTCGGGCGACCGGTAGCTCGCGCGGCGCGGCCAAACCCTCCGTGGCGAGCGACGAGGTTGAAGTCTTCGAGGGTAAGCAGGTCCATGTGTTCCACTGGTGAGACGAACTGTTCCAGTTTAGCCACTGTCGGTTCGTTTGCGAGTCACTAAGTTCCGGGTGTCACCAACCCAAAGGAAGACTTTTTCGCCATGACAATCCTCATTACAGGCGCCACCGGCACCGTGGGCCGCCAAGTCGTTACTCAACTCGCGAAACGGGGCGCCGACGTTCGCGCGCTCGTCCGTGACCTCGCCAAAGTGAACTTCCCCTCGGGGGTCAGCGCCGTGCAGGGTGAGCTGCTCGACGTCGAAGCGCTGCGCCGCGCGCTCTCGGGCGTGTCCACGCTCTTCTTGCTCAACGCGGTCGCGGCCGACGAGTTCACGCAGGCGCTCGTCACGCTCAACTTGGCCCGCTCAGCCGGCATCGAGCGGGTCGTCTACTTGTCAGTGATCCACAGCGACCGCTATCTGAACGTGCCGCACTTCGCCGGCAAACTCGGCGTTGAGCGGATGATCGAGGACGCGGGGTTCAGCGCCACCATTTTGCGACCGGCGTACTTCATGAACAACGACGTGACCGTCAAGGACGTCGTGCAGCAATACGGCGTCTATCCGATGCCGATCGGGAGCAAGGGGCTCGCCATGATCGACGCACGCGACGTCGGCGAGATCGCCGCCATCGAGCTGCTCAGCCGCGAGCGAGCGCCCGGACCGATGCCGCTCAAACGCCTCAATCTCGTCGGTCCCGATACCCTGACTGGGGCGAGCGTCGCCGCTACCTGGTCGGAAGTGCTCGGCCGCACCATCGCTTACGGCGGCGACAATCCGGAGGCCTTGGAGGAGAACCTCAAAAAGGTCATGCCGAGCTGGATGGCGTACGACATGCGATTGATGAGCGAACGCTTCCTCTCCGAAGGAATGCTGCCCGCCGCAGGAGACGTGGAGACCCTGACGGCGCTCTTGGGCCGCCCGCTCCGGTCCTACCGCGACTTCGCGTCCGAGATCGCCCAATCGACCTGACGTTCGCGACGACCCGAACCTCCAACGAGGAGATTGCCCTCATGATCCATTCAACGGACTCTCGACTGGACGATCGTCTGGCTCCGTCGTTCCCCGTTGATCACCGACTGAACTCTGTGAATCGATTCGAGTGGCTCGCTTCGTGAAGAGCTGCGGCGTCGTGGGCTGCCCGGTGAAGGCATTGGGCAGCGCCAGCAAGCGCGATTCGACGTCGCAGACGACGGCGGGTTGGCCCTGGGTGGCGACTGTGAGGGCAATCTGTCGAACGCGGCCTGCGTGCGTGACCGACGTGGCGTCTGGCATACCGTTCGCTTTTCCAACGTGTTGGTGAAGGCGCTCGAGCGCACGGCTCCCGCCACGCTTTTGGTCCCGACTGGCAACGGTGATCTCTACGTCGGTACCGGCACGTTGGAAGGCTCGCTGCCTGGCCCGCACGGCTTTTCCGGCGAACCACGGTTGCTCTTGTTCCATGCCAGCGAAGGCAGTCCAAGCCAGATCTCGAAGCTCCCGGTGTGGATCGTCGAAGCGCTGACCGGCTTGGTCGATTCGTCCTCGAGCTCCGGTCGCAATCGCATCGGTGTGAGTCTGATCGAGCCACACCGCTTGCGCGTCTGGCCGCTGCAACGAAAGCATCCCGCCATCGGTACTCCCGAGACCTGCCGTGTCGACATCGCTCTCGATGGTCAGTTCGAGACTGATTGCAGACAGGGGCGCCTGTTTTCCGTGGGACGTGCGGGGCTGATGCAGCAGAAGCCGGACGAATTGTACGAGACCCTCGATGGGGGCGGCAGCTGGGTGAGACTCGCGCTGCCGAAGAACTTCGACTCCGAAGAAATCGCGTGTACTGCGCTCGGCTGCCGGATAGGTCCCTATTGGCGTGCGGGTTGGGGGACGCGCACCGAGCCGTGAGCTCGCCTAGCGCCGTCCGCTTCCACCCACCAAGCAAAAAAGCCAACCAACGTTGGCTCTTCCGGGACCGGCTACTGCATCTTGATCTCGAACGGAGCGATCGTGCCACTCGGGTCTATGTGGAAAGCGTGGACGCCGGCCAGGGTGCTGAGCAGCAAGACCGCGAAGCTTGCTCGCGAGTACAAGCGGAAACCGAGGATGGTAGAGGCTTCGACCACCTTTGCGTTCGAGACGTGATCGTCGAAGATCACGGTGTCGGTCGCGTGACCGAACGCCTCGGGAGAAGCCATGCGGAGGCGCAACCCGCCGCGTTCTCCGGCGAGCCAGACTACGAGTAAGCGACCTGCGAGATCGACGGCGGCGAGCGAGGCGTTGTCCTTGGCTCGTAGCTCCGTGGTCTCGTGATCGAGCTCTTTTTCCGTCACGACCGCCAACTGACAACCCGCCGACGTGCAAGTTTCGTGGGCTACACGGAGCGGCGCGGCGCGAGTAGCCCAAACCAGGGTCGCGGTCGAGCCGTAGCAACTGAGCACGCCCTCGGTGCTCGACGGAACCGGCATGCTGAATTTGCCGTTGATCCGGAAGGTCAGAAAATCATGATCGTAACCGCGCACGCGGACGACCGTTGCCTGCTCGGTGCGGCAGCCCGTCAGGTGGGGCTCGGCTTGCTGGCCCGGGCGGATCAAGCCGGGCTCGGCGAGCTCGCCGATGTCCGCCAGCTCGAACGAGCTCTTGTCCTTCTTATCGAGCGGGAGCGTGAACAAGCGCCGCTCGTTGTCCGGCGTCACCCCGCGCACGAGCACTTGATCCCAGAGTAGCTGCGATCCATAGAAGTAGTTGCCGACTCGAAAGTTCGGTTTGAGAGAGGTCCGAACGACGGCGTTCGCTCCGGCCTTTTGCGCGAGCACCATGCCGTGCTCCGCCTCTTCGTAGCCGAGTACGGACAGCGAGCCGTCCTTTGCCGAGTAGCCGCCGTAGCTGTACAGATGATCGATGGGCGTGGCTGATCCAGCGACGAAAATGCCCTCTGAGCCCCGATTCCCGGCGAAGATCAGATTGGGAGCGTCGGGATCCGAAGTGCCAAGCAAGCGCAATCCGTGGCCGTGTACGGCGGCGAGCTCACTCAGGGTTCGGCATTGCGCCTCGAGGCTATCGCGGAAACTGCACACGATGGGCGCCGGCAAGTCTTGATCATCGATCAAGACGGGCAACGACAATCCGGGATTGTCCTCGGTGTAGGTGCGGCTGAAGGAAGCACCCTTTTGGGACAGTGGAGTGCTGGCCACGATGCTGTCGACGTTCGGCACGCTGGGAGGCAACGGCTCGCTACCTTTGCGCACTGGCGCATCGTGGACCTCGTTCAGCGTGCGGAGCGCCGCCTCCGCAATTGCGGAAGCGTCGCGCGAGACCGCGCTCTGCGGTCCAAGGAACTTCCCGAGCGCGGAAAGGGTAGCGAGCTGCGTTTCAGTCGCCGAGTCTTTGAGCGCGGCTTGGGCCGCGCCCGTAGCCGAGCGGCAAGAGAACGGCCAGATTTTGACGGCGTCGGTGACGAGTTCCGCGTCCGGATGCGCGAGGGCGCGCAATTGCAGGCGCCGGAATCGCAGCGTGACGCTTTCTTTCTCGTCCAGTGGCCCGGTCAGCAGACAGTCGCGCAAGCTGTCCACCGCGCCGTCGAGCTCGCGCCGGGCGGCGCGCTGCTGCGACCACAAGGCTAAGCCGCCCGCGATCAGCGCGAGCAGCAACCCGCCGCCGCCGATCAGCGCGAAGCGACGCTGTGAGCGCGCGCGCAGCGTCGCAAAGTCCGGTGAAGAGTCCCTCGATTCGCCCGCCAAATCCGCCCCCGAGTCCGAGTTTGCCATCTGAAAGCTGCTCGGGGCCGAGCTTGTCATGGTTCGGCTTCCCGGTGAAGGACAGACGGGCTACGTTGCCCAAGTGTCGCGGCAACGATACGAGCGCTGGGCGCTTGGGCAGTTGGGAGTGTGCCTGCTTGCAAGCTTGGCGTGTGGCTGTGCCCGACCGGGTTCGACCCCGGCGGCCTCGGATCCGCCGAGCGTTGCCCGCGCGGGGGCGACGCCGTCCCCGACTGCGGCAGAACCCAAGGCCGAGCTCAAGCGTCCGGACTTGCGCTCGCTTACGGTTTTGGTGTCGGCCAAGCCGCCTCCAGCGCTGATTGCAGCGTACGGCGAGCTCGCTCATCGAACCACGCGCGCCTCCGAGTTCTTCCATGCCGCGGCGGATGGGGGCTTCGGCAGCGGCTCGCTGGTGGCTCACGGCAAGCAACGCTTCGTGGTGACGAATCGGCACGTCGTGGAGCTAGCAACGCAGGTCCAGGTTTCGTTTGCTGCCGAGCGGCCCGGCCCAGATTTGCCCGTGCTCTACGTCGACCCAGACTACGACCTGGCGATCGTCGCCGCGCCCGAGTCGAGCTCCGCTGCAGCGACGGGCTTCGTACTCGACGAGCAGCCCGCGAGCGATCAAGAACCCGTGATTGCGAGTGGCTATCCGGCAATCGGCGACACGCCGTCCTATCAAGTGACCCGCGGCTATGTCTCCAATGAGCGATTCACGCTGCTGCAGGGCGGTTTGCTGCAGAGCTACATCCAGCATACCGCGCCTATCGACTCAGGCAGCAGCGGCGGACCACTCACGAGTGAGTTGGGCAAGCTGCTCGGCGTCAATACGTTGAAGGCGCGGCGGCGCGAGAGCGTGGGTTTGGCGATCCCGGCATCCGTGGTGCGCTCGGCGATCGAACGCGCCGAGGAGGACCTGGCTCGTACCGAAACGCGCACGCCCGAGATCGCGCGTGTCGCATGTGAAACTTTGCTCGGCGCGCTTGCTAGTGGAGATGAACAGCTCGAGCACGTAGAACGCGGCTTGGGCGGTGACTTCGTAGCTGAAGCCGGATTTTCGGGTCTGATTGCAACCCACGACGATCGGGCAAGCCTCTTGGAATCGTTCACGGCCGACCCAACGGGTGCCCTATTGACGGCCAGCGCCAAGCGCCTGATCGCGCGCGCGCTCTCTGCCAAGGGCGATCCAAGGACGTGCGCTGCGCTGCCGACCCAACCAGCGGAAGCGAACGTAGCATTTACGGTACGCCTTTCGGGTCACGCCACGACCTGGGTGTTTGGCTGGGAACAAGCTCGGTTCAAGCTCCTTCACGATGCCAGCATCAAGCCGCTGACGACGCTTCAGGTACTCGAGCAACTCGGTGCGGTTCAACCGCCGAAGAGAAAGTGGAGGCCGTCGCTCAGGTGAAGTTGCGCAAACAGTCGCACGTCGGCCGCCCGAAGGGGGCGCGGCGTCGGAACAGCTACGGCCTAGCTGGGCCTGTACAATTAGGCAAACGGCGCTATGCCAAGCGGAATGCCCCTCGAAGCCGATCGTTCCGCGCTCCAGATTGTTTCGCTGGTCAAAGCCAACGGCGAACTCGAGCTCTCGGTCGCAGCCTTCTCTGTTCCGCGGCCCGGACCGGAAGAGGTGCTGCTGCGAGTCGAGGCCGCACCGATCAATCCGTCGGATCTCATGCTCTTGCTAGCAGGTGCGGATACGACCCAACTCGCAGCGATGGGCACGCCTGAGCGTCCCCGGTTAATCGGAAAAGTACCGTCCACCGCGAGTCTTACTCTGCGCCTCGAGCAACCGGTGCCCGCGGGGAACGAGGGCGCCGGCACAGTCGTCGAAGCGGGTTCGTCGCCAGCCGCGCAAGCTCTACTCGGTAAGATTGTCTCCGTCGCACCGGGCGGCGGGATGTATGCAACGTATCGCGTGGTGCGCGCGGACCAGTGCTTGCCGCTGAACGCCGGGGCCACGGCGCTCGATGGCGCTTCGGCCTATATCAATCCGCTGACGGCGCTCGGCTTCGTGGAGACGATGCGCCGCGAGCACCACACCGCGCTCGTGAACACGGCCGCGGCCTCGAACCTCGGCCAAATGCTGGTGCGAATCTGCCTGAAAGACGGCATTCCGTTGGTCAACGTCGTCCGCCGCGCCGAGCAGGTGGCCCGGCTCAAGGAAATCGGCGCCACGCACGTATGCGATAGCAGTGCGCCGTCATTCCTCAACGACCTTACGGACGCCATCGCCGCGACGGGCGCGACGATCGCGTTCGACTGCGTGGGTGGTGGCAAGCTCGGCGGTCAAATCCTGAGCTGCATGGAGGCCGCGATCAACCGGAAGGCGAGTGCGTACAGCCGTTACGGCTCCTCGACGCACAAGCAGCTGTACCTCTATGGTGGGCTCGACCCGAGCCCTACGGAGTTCGTGCGCAACTTCGGCCTTGCGTGGAGCATCGGCGGGTGGCTCGTGACGCCGCTCTTGCTGGCGCTCGAGCCGGCGCGGTTTGCCGCACTCAAGCAGCGCATCGCGACCGAGTTGACGACTACCTTCGCGAGCGCGTACACCGAGCGGGTTTCCCTCACCGAAGCGCTGCAGTTGAGCGCCGTGCGTCACTACGCAAAAAAAGCCACGGGGGCAAAGTACGTGATCACGCCGAACCCCGGGGATTGACCGGGGCTCGAGCGGCGATACTCGCCGGCAGCCTGCTGCTTACGCTGCCAAGCGCAGGCGAAGGCCTCGCCTGAGCGCCTGAGCAGGACGCGAGGTCGCTGCACGCCATCGACGGCTCGAGTCGCGGCCGACATCAGCGACGGCGCGCCTCCGCTTTTTGAAGCGCGACGGCCCCAGACGCCCGGCGGGCTTCGATTGGGCACCGCCGCTGCGAGCTGCTTTTTTTGGAGAATCCAGCTCGAACACCGATTCCTTTCGACGGTGGTGGGAGTCTACACGCTCGAGCCTAAAGGCCCAGCGATGACGCGGACTGCGA
>Ga0302321_100004266_pt1 | contig 12366 bp, 11 predicted proteins | sample Fen_T0_1_FD_202505 | JGI IMG/M metagenome (GOLD analysis project Ga0302321, IMG submission 202505) | Peat permafrost microbial communities from Stordalen Mire near Abisko, Sweden - Fen_T0_1 | ecosystem: Environmental > Terrestrial > Soil > Wetlands > Permafrost | place: Sweden: Abisko...
CGAGCATGGGAGAAAAAGGAGAATACAAGCGCCTGGAAGCAGGGTATAGGCATCATATACAGCGTTTGCGGCAAGATATCACAGATCAAGAATCTGAAATTGAAGAAAAGAGCAGAAAAGAGAAATCAAATAGATAGCAGGGGCCATTCAAGCAGCAGAAAGTAAACTTGACACCCTTTCTCGCCACATGTTAGCATGGACGAAGGTATATCCTATGATCAAGAAAACAGGGATCGAAAAGAGGACGCCGGACGACGATGAGCGAAAAAAAGATAACCTACTTAGAGGCAATAAGTCAGGCCATCCGAGAAGAGATGTTGCGTGACGAAGCCGTATTTCTCCTGGGGGAGGATGTGGGTTTGTATGGAGAAGCCTTCAAAGTCAGCGTGCTCGAAGAATTTGGCTCTGAGCGCGTTATCGACACCCCTATGTCGGAGGCGACCATTATCGGCTCGGCAGTGGGGGCTGCACTTATGGGTTTGCGGCCAATAGCTGAGATGCGCTTCATTGATTTTATTACATGTGGATTTGACCAGATCATCAATATGGCCTCAAAGATGTACTGGCGGGTCGGTATGCCTGTGCCTATTGTTGTGCGTGGTTCCTCTGGCCGCTCAGAGATTGAACCTTTCCATGCCAGCAATCGAGATGCCTGGTCTTTTCAGATGCCTGGCATAAAAGTCGTGGTACCTTCTACTGTCTACGATGCTAAAGGCATGTTAAAGGCAGCCGTACGCGATAACAACCCGGTCCTGTACCTGGAGCACAAGTTGCTGTATCGCATGCCTGAATTGAGCGAGGAACTGCCAACAGAAGACTATATAGTCCCGTTGGGGAAGGCAATAACTCGTCGTGAAGGCGAGGATATGACCATCCTGACATACGGAGTCATGGTCCATCAATGCCTCAAGGTGGCACAGATACTGGAAGAGGATGATAACTTAGAGGTAGAGGTGTTGGATCTACGCTCGCTTTCACCGTTGGACCGTGAAGCGATCATGGAATCCGTCAAGAGAACGAATAAAGTTCTGATCGTGCACGAGGAGAGCCTGACACGCGGGATTGGGGCAGAGTTATCTGCAATAGTGTCCGAAGAGCTGTTTGAGTACCTCGATGGACCTATTACACGGGTAGCCGCACCCAATGTGCCATATCCGTATGCACCGCCATCAGAGACTGTATATTCGCCGCATGCCGAAAAGATTCTCTCTGCGGCCAGAGCATTAGCTGCCTACTAAGAGAAAGAAGAAGTGGTATCGTTGAGCTATTTTATAGGAACTGACTATAGAAATGTAGAGGACGAAGGAGTTGATCTATGCCAACGTCGGTAAAGATGCCTCGTTTAGGTGAATCAGTTGCTGAAGGAACAGTAGGTGCATGGCTTAAAAATGAAGGTGATCTGGTTGAAAGAGACGAAGCTCTGGCTGAGGTAATCACAGATAAAATCAACGCAGAATTGCCATCGCCCGTTGCAGGTCGGCTTGTCAAGATACTCGTTGGCACCGATGAGACCGTGGCGGTCGGGGTAGATATTGCATTGATTGAAGAGAGCGCAGATATTGCAGCAGCACCATTTTCTGCAGGTGAGCAACCGCCAGTCGAAACGGACCATATATTGGTCATGGAACCTGGTCGAGCAGTGGCACAGAGTTTGATAATTCCAGATGGGCGTATGCGTGTTGCTGGGAGCGTAACCAGTGCTGAAGAGGATGGTGCTGATGTAGTAAGTCTTGCAGAGGAAGAGCGTCAGCGTATCTCTCCATTGGCACGGCGTTTAGCCCGTGAGCATGGAATCGATTTAAACGATATCATGGGTACGGGAACGGGGGGTCGTGTGCGCAAAGAAGACATCTTAGCATCAGTAGAGAAGCGACAGACTGCCCAGGCTATCAAGTCTACGCCCAGCAATTTTCAATCTGCAGCAAAAGAAGTTGTTTCAACACCTGAGGCTACCAGTCCTACAACGACCTCAAGTGCTGACGAAGAGCTCATAACGCCAAGCCGCATGCGCCTGGCAATTGCAGAACACATGGTGCGCAGCAAGCACACATCACCTCATGCCACTACCGTAGTCGAGGTGGATATGACCAATATCACGAAGTGGCTGGCCCAAAACAAAGAAGACTTCAAACGGAGCCAGGGCTATGGTATTAGCTATGTACCGTTTGTCATGAAGGCAGTCTGTGAAGGCATACGCAAGTTTCCGATCATCAACTCAACATGGACCGCAGACAACAAAATCATCATCAAGAAGCGCATCAACTTGGGCGTAGCAGTCGCCACAGATGATGGTCTTGTTGTACCAACTATCTATGATACTGATCAATACACCATTGCAGGTCTGGCTCGTCAGGTGAATGCATTGGCGCAGCGGGCACGAATGAATAAATTAACTGTCCAGGATATGCAGAACAGTACATTCGTTGTGAATAATCCTGGCGTATTTGGTACAATTATATCAATGCCAATCATCAACCAGCCCCATGCCGGTATTTTAAGTATGGATTCTGTCGTGAAGCGGCCAGTTGTGATTGAAGATGATGCGATTGCGGTACGTTCTATGATGTATCTGTCTTTGTCTTTCGACCACCGTATTCTTGACGGTGCTGGTGCGGGAGGCTTCTTGCAGGCTGTGCGCACAAAGCTACAGAGTTACGGGCGTGAGATTAACATCTATTAGATAGATAACAGTTTCTGCCGTCTATAAAAAGAGTGGGGCAAAAGGGCTTCACAATTTCAGCATGAGAACAAGGGAAACGTCCATGACAACCATTATTCCAGAGCGTCGTCCAGAGTGGCTACACGTGCCTGCGCCAAAAGGAGAAAACTATAAGCAACTCAAACAACTCATGCGTGGCCAGGGCTTGCATACCGTGTGCGAAGAAGCACGTTGTCCAAATATTGGTGAATGTTGGGGCCATAAGACTGCAACATTTATGATATTAGGCCGTGTATGCACGCGTAGTTGTGGCTTTTGCGCTGTAGAAACGGGGCGCCCTGCAGGGTTAGATTGGGAAGAGCCCAAAAGAGTGGCAGAGGCGGCACAGCAGATGGGGCTGAAACACGCCGTAGTAACTTCTGTGAACCGTGACGAGCTGAAAGACGGAGGTGCCGCAGTCTTTGCCGCAACAATTCGCTGGATACGGCGTCTGAATCCTGAATGCAAGATCGAGGTCCTGACACCTGACTTTAAGGGATCATACGATGCGTTGAAGGTTGTAATGGATGCCAAACCAGAGATTTTCAACCACAACGTAGAGACAGTCCCCAGGCTTTACAAACGTGTGCGTCCACAAGCCATCTACAATCGCTCGTTACAAGTACTCAAGTGGGCAAAAGAGATGAACCCGGATGTGCGTACAAAGTCAGGTTTTATGTTAGGACTGGGCGAGCACGAAGACGAGATACATGAAGTCATGCATGATATGCGTGAACATGACGTTGATATTCTCACAATAGGGCAGTACCTGCGCCCCTCTTTCCAGCATCTGCCTATACAGCGCTATGTCCCACTGGAAGAGTTTGCAGCATTTAAAGCAGAGGGAAAGAAGATGGGTTTTCGGCATGTGGAGGCGGGGCCACTTGTGCGTAGTTCGTATCACGCACACGAGCAGGCGGATGGAGCAACGAAAGAGCAGGAATAGCTACTAACGAGCGAGAAGAAAATAGAGAAAGCATGACTCAGCCAACACAATATAGCGAAAAGGATTCGCCAGTTGTCCTGGTTGTCGATGATAACCCGGCGATTCGGGATATGGTATCGTGGGCGCTTGAGCTTGATGGATATGAGGCAGAGGAAGCAGCGGAGGGGCAGGAAGCATTAGATTGGATCGACGATGCGGCTCGTGAAGGTAGGCATCCAGCAGTTATTTTGTTGGATTTAGCCATGCCTGGTATGGATGGTTCATCTTTTTTAAGTCAATTACATACAAGTTGGAATGCATTTCATATCGCCTATCCCATGCCTGTAATCGTCGTCATCACAGCTAATGCTGCAAGCTTCGATGCGAAAAGCTTAGTAGGGGTAGAGCGAGTCGTCATAAAACCATTCCACGTCCGCGATCTCCTGGATCTTGTACGCGTACTCACGAAAGACTAGCAGGAATGCATCCTATAGCCATATTGTGTGAGCATAGGAGCATCAGGGTTGTTCTGAGGTAGGGATAAGGTGCCGTCGCCGTGAGCGAATGCAAGCAAACAAAAAGAGAAGTAAGGCAGGGACGGCCCAGGCCCACAACCCCTTCAGGTAGGCCAGACGAAAATCCGGCAACCAGGGGATAGTTGTCGTGTAGAGAGCCCAGGGATAGAAACAATAGAGACCAAGCATGCTGAAAGCAAGAAGGCGCAGAAATAGGGGAAGATAGCCTTGTTTCAGGATACCTATGTTCTGGCCTATAAGTGGATCAGCAGCCTCCAGCAGCGCGAAAAGTCCAAAGAACGTCACCAGATACCAGGGCCAGAACCAGGGGGCACCGATCATACAATAGAGCAACCAGGCACAAGCCATCCAGCGTATAAGTTGTAGAGGTGAACGCAGATGGTATTGTGTGTAAAGCGGCCTCAGACAAAGCATAGCATAAAACAGCACAAAGATGATCAGGCAGATCGTGTGTAGTGTCGTTTCAGCTGGCGAGCCAATCTCTTGCGGCTTTGGGCCACCAAGAAGATTAATAAGACTATTGATCATATGGGTCAGAAACTCAGCTGGAGTATTAATATTGCGATATGTACCCGGGTTGACATGGACAAGATTAAGAATTGCGCCATTCCCCCAGAATGGTAGATAGAGAGCAACTATAGTGGCGGCGTAGCAGACCAATGCGAGAGCTATGGACTGCATACGCCGCTTCTTCGTCCATAAGAAGAGCAGATAGCCAGGAAACAGCAGAACAACATTCACTTTCAGGCAGGTAGCCAGAGCGAGCAAGATGACAACTAAAACAGCTGAGCGCAAACTGAATGTTGATGGACGTGTAATCAACCAGAGTGCCAGGAGAAGAAAAAGTAAGAGAACTGTATCATTATGTGCATTCGTACAAGCTTCAAAAAGTAACAGGGGGTTCCAGGCAAACGCGAGGGTCGCTAGCATTCTCTGTTGTGTGTTCTCATGGGAGTGCTGGAGGCGGCCACCTATAGACCAGACAAGGACGACTGACCAGAGATGTGCAACGAGACCCAAAAGGCGCAGAGCCACAACCATAAGGGTAATACTAGCTCTATCAGATAAGGCTGCCAACCACTGCAGCGTGCCACTAATAACAATCCATATTGGACCATATGCAGATGGCTGATCTTTCCAATAGATATATGGATAGACCAGATCGTGAGGTATTTGCAGGGGAACAGTCGTAAGTGGATTGAGATGATAGATAACGCCCATACGAACATAAATAATGTATGAAAAAATATCTGGCGACGTGACCACCGTCATACATACACATACCATGCCAAGAAGCGCTGTAGAGAGTACAAGATAGCGCTTTGTAATGGTGGCAGGCAAAACGTGGAGTGCAATTAAATAGGTAGCGAGAATCAGAGCGAGAGCGAGCAGGAGCAGCCCTGTTTCGTACAGACTGATGGGAATGGGCGGGGGCACATTTGCTCGACCGTTGAGAGAAGATACAAGTCTCCAGTGAGGGAAAAGAAGCTGGGTCGGGAGCAGCAGCCATTGTTGCGAGCCAGTTATCAGCTGTGCCGAAGTAAAGCCAAGCCCGTACAACGGTAGTATTGCATCAGTCAAAATATAGGCGGCCAGAGCAGTTAGCAGGATGAAAAAAGGTAAAAACCGTGTAAACCTGCCATCTGATGACGGAACGGTTGCTCTTTTTTGTTGTATTTGAACGGGTGCCGTATCCAATAAAATATATCTACCTCTGGATTATCCATTTCACTATACACCTGGTTTGCGCATGAAGCAAGAGCAAACTATTAAACCATCTTGAAGATTTCTTGATTTCTACTTGTTAGAATAGAGTTGTGAAGATAAATAGGTGCATATAATCGTCTCTATCTTATAGTTCATCATACTGCAGCTATTTCTTCCTGATCTTTTGACTGATCTTAGAAAAAGGAGCCTCTGGCATGGAGATACATGAGCAACCGACGGAGCAATGGGAGCCAGAAAAAGTAATACCAGCGGCACTCCCACAACAGAATGCAGTGCAGCCGGCTGGAGAAGCAAATATCCCGCAGCACAAAAGTTTATCGCGGCGAGCGCTGTTTGCAGGAGTGTTGGGTGTAGGCGCAGTTGCAAGTGGAGTTGCTTTTGAGCAGTGGACATCGCATGGCGGTTCAACATATCTGGGAGCTCCAGCCACAACCGCAAAAGTTGGCCATTTATTGCGTCGTGCAGGTTTTGGCGCTCAGAAAGATGAACTGACTGCCTATGCTGCGCTAGGTTATGAAGGTGCAGTCGATCGTCTGATCAATTATCAGCAGGTAGCAGACGACGATGCAGAGAACCGTCTGAAAGCGCTGAAACTTGATCTTACTAGAGTTCCGGATCAGCAACGTTGGTGGCTACTGCGTATGGCATGGACGCAGCGCCCTCTCTTAGAGAAGATGACCCTCTTCTGGCATGGAGTCTTAACGAGCAGCTATCGAAAGACAGGCGGGAAGGAAGCGATACTCATGAATGTGCAAAATGAGTTTTTGCGCAATCATGCCTTTGATACCTACGATAACATCTTATTGGGCATTACAAGTGATCCTGCTATGCTTTACTATCTGGATCTTACCAAGAGCACGAAAAAATCCCCCAACGAAAATTACGCACGCGAAATGATGGAACTCTTTACACTGGGCGTGGGTCATTATACACAGCAAGATGTCTATGAAGCAGCGGCGGCGCTGACAGGTTGGCATGTACGAGGACGGGCTGCTCTGAACCCGGTCGCAGCATATAATCCACGTGATCATAGCGGTAGAGAGATAACGTTTCTGGGCCAGAAAGGTGCTTTTGATTACAAAGATATCGTACGTATTCTAGCCAACAATCCTGCTACGCCCTGGTTCATTAGTCGAAGGCTTTTCACCTTCTTTGCCTATGAGAATCCCAGTAACGACGACCTTAAACCACTTGTAGATACCTATGTAAAGAGCAATCACAACATGGGTGAAGTCATGAAGACCTTGTTGCTCTTACCACAGTTTAGCTCCGCAAAGGCCTATCGAGGGCGTGTAAAGTCGCCCAGTGAGTTTATTGCGGGTGCATATCGAGCCCTCAACATAACCAGTGATGGCAAAGAGTTGCCCGGCCAGGCCGTTGTGATGGGGCAGACCCTGCTTGATCCGCCCAATGTAGCTGGTTGGCCGGGCGATAAAATAAGTGCGCTCTGGATAAATAGCGGAACGTGGATGGCCCGTCTCAACTACATCAATCTGCTTTTAAATGGGGGACGTAGCGGTGGCAGCGTCTACAAGCCTGTGGACCTACAGAGCATGGTAAACACAAATCACATTGATACTCCTGAGCATTTTGTAGATCACTTTGCATCCTACCTGTTAGATGGGAACCTGGAAGCAGATCGTAAGGCACAGCTTGTAGACTACTTCAAGGCGCAAGATAGCGGGCCAGACAAAGGAAAAATTACGCTAACAAATGGTCAAAGTTACTCGCTTGCCAAAGTACGGGGCACCGTATACTTAATGATGGCGTCGCCGGAGTACCAACTCAATTAGAAGGGGAAGAAGTATGAAACTATCACGCAGAGCTATGATAAGAGATGGTATGTTGGTCGTGTCGGCCGGTATGGTCATGCCCGCCATCTTTAGCCGTGGTGTTGCCTCTGCCAAAGCGTTAACTCTGGATGGCGCACGATCCTCATTCGCCGCAAGTGACCATACGCTTATCGTCATACAAATGGCCGGGGGCAACGATGGACTAAATACCGTTGTACCATACGCAGATCCAACCTATCGGAAGATGCGTCCGACGATTGGTATCGCAGAAAACCAGGTGATACGGCTCGATAATCGTGTAGGGCTGCATCCTAATCTCGCTCCGCTCAAGAGTTTTTGGGATCAGGGACATATGGCTGTTGTCGAAGGGGTTGGTTATCCCAATCAAAGCCTATCACACTTCCAGGCGATGGATATATGGCAGACGCTCGATCTCAATGGGAACGGGAGTGAGGGCTGGCTGGGCAAACTAGTTGCCGGTCTGGTAGACAAAGACGGCCATCCATTTCAAGCCATGGATATTGGTGTCCAGACCGCTCAGGCACTCTCCTCAATCTCAACACCAGTGCCGACCCTGACCAGCTCGCAAACGTATCGCTTATATCCCGACCCGGTTGAGAATGATGGTGGAAACGCCCGCATGCAGGCCTTGATGAAGCTGTACAATACCTATCCTAAATCCTCCCCGTATGCAGCACTTTTAGATACCACATCGCTGGGAGCGCAGGAAGGAAGCCGCCAACTGCGTCAGGCCGAAACAGCGTATCAGTCAGCAGCAACCTATCCTCAGGGGCCGTTTGCTGCGGGTCTGAAAGTGCTGGCGGAGGCGATTGTACAAGGATTGGGCTTGCGTGTTGGCTACGTCACACTGGGCGGATTTGATACACATGCCAATCAGCAGGCCACGCATGCTACACTTATGAAGACGCTTGCGGATGGACTTTCAGCTTTCTATACCGATCTCACAAAACACAATAAGGCAGATAACGTCGTTGTGATGACCTGGTCAGAGTTCGGACGGCGTGTAGAAGAGAATGGCAGCCTGGGGACTGACCATGGTACGGCAGCTCCAATGTTTGTATTGGGGAATGCAGTGAACAAAGGCATCTATGGGGAGCCGCCCGTCCTGAATAGTCTGGATAAGAATGGCAACTTGAAGTACACCGTTGATTTCCGCTCGGTCTACGCGACCATGCTGGATCGTTGGATGGGAGCATCTTCCAAAGATGTATTGGGTGGCTCCTTTGACACGCAAAAATTTTTAGCTTGATTGCTAGTCCCGGTTGCCTCTGTACCGCCTTTGCTATAATATGAATCAATACATAAAAAGGTTTAGGATCGGGAGCAGAGGCAAACTATGGAACAAGCAACAAAGAAGCGCCGCCTATTATCACCCAGAACAGGGACAATTATTGGCATAATCGTCATCGTGCTCGCTGCACTCTCTATTATCATCTCCGGGCCAAGAGAGGCTGAGCACGATTCTTTATTTAGCGATGATCCCACACCAACAATACAAGTCACAAACCTGCTGGCAAAAGCGAACGTAGACCGAGCCATCGACTATCAGGGAGTGCATATAACTTTTGGGCAAGCGATGCTGGCTACAAAGTTTTCTGACGATAGAAAAAGTGTCGGCAGAGTGGGAAGATATACAGTACGCGTACTCATGGATACAAAGAATAGCAACCAGAGTAGCGTCGGCATAGAATACGCATCCCTGATTCACCTTATATTGCCTAATGGAGATGAGATCCAGCCAAAGCTCCTATCGGTGAAAGCCGTAGTATTGCCAGGTCAACCGCAGAGCGGCTTTGTTGACTTTCCTGTACAAGAGAAAGTCGATCTTGCAACCTTAAAGCTGCGTTTTGACAGCACGCAATTTTCTATGAACTAATTATAACTAACGCTTCTCTCCTACTTAGCGAGAGAAGCGTTAGTCATCATCCAGAGGCGAACCTACACGTTCAACGCGTTGTTGTACATCGAGAAGAGCCTCAACACGTGGGGAATACTTCTCATCCTGTTCTTCCTGGATAGAGCTTTGAATGAGCTCTTCCAAAACGAGATAGTACTCCACCAATAGGCGTTCGTTAACAGTGAGATGGTTCACGCAATCCTCTAATATTGTCTCTGCTTCTTCATACGCATTCAAATGCTCTTGTGCCTGTTTGAACGTATCCTGAGTTCGTTGTACGCGTTGTGCAAGCGCTTCTCGTTCGCTACGGCGTAAGCGAGGTGCGCCAGCATCCTCATGCTGTAATTCTTGCAACGCGAGTGCAGCTTCCCCCATTGCACCATTAGACTCTTTTTGTCGCCGCAACAGCCATGCACGCATGGCATGCAGGCGGACAAGCGGGTTGGCATTCTCTGGTAAACGTAGATTATCATCGGAGAGAAGCTCATCGCTTCCTTTCTCTTCTGTATCTTGCAGATCCTCATCATTGCTATGCATCGTGTATCCTCTTTACTGATTGGCGTAGGCAATATCTTTTCATAATGGTAGCATAGCTATGCAAGCGCAAGGGATACTTCATAGCCGAAGTATCCCTTACTTTTGTATGTGATAGACTTGGTCTGTACGCTTAGCCGAGCGCTTCGTGCCCGATCTCCGGACCCTCGACAGGCGCGAGCTCCTCTACGTAATCGGATGGAGATGTAGCATCTTGCCCTCGTTTGGCCCCAATCGCCTCAAAGACAGGGGTCAGAACCAGCGAGATCACAAGATTGATGACAAGAGCCGTTACTGCCGTATACGCCAGCCCGATGCCGGGGAGAGCAGCCGTAGGTTTATTTCCAACAGCAATAAACTGCCAGGTACCAAAGATCATTGCCAGCAGCCAACCAGTCAATAGTGCCCAGCGATTGAACCAGCGCGTGTAGAGTCCCAGGAAGACCGCTGGTAGCGTCTGAAGAATCCAGATGCCACCAAGAAGCTGGAAGTAGACCACCTGAGTAGGATTGACATACACAATAAAGAGCAGAGCCCCAAACTTCACCACCAGAGAAGTAATTTTCGCCGCCTGCGACTCTTCTCGATCGGTAGCATTTTTCTTGATATACTCTTTGTAAATGTTACGCGTAAACAGGTTACCGGCAGCAATAGACATAACGGCGGCCGGAACCAGCGCCCCAACGGAGAGAGCTGCAAAGGTAAAGCCTGCGAACCAGGACGGGAAAACGAGATTGATAAGCGCAGGAATAGAGCCATTATTGCCAAAGCCAGGAATGAGCTTCACCTTTGCCGCAATCGCCATATAGCCCATAAGAGCAAGGAAGGCCAGCATCAACGAATAGATTGGCAGCAGGGCCGCGTTTCGTTTGACCACTTGCCGACTGCTACTACTTAGGATACCAGTCAGAGAGTGTGGATACAGGAAAAGCGCCAGAGCCGAGCCAATCGCCAGCGTCGAGTATGCCAGATACTGGCTGGGCGGAGGAAGGTCCGTAAACAGTTTGGGATTGGCGACAGCTTTTTGATGGGCTGCACCGAAGATAGCGCCAAAACCTCCAAGTTGGGCAGGAACGATAAGAATGACTGCAAAGATCACGATAAAGATCATAACATCTTTGACCAATGCGATCATCGCAGGTGCGCGTAGCCCACTGGTGTAGGTATATGCAGCCAGGATGACAAAAGCAATCAACAATGGGAGATCAACGTTAAGGCCCAGGATAGAGACCGATAACGGTATACCCAGTGCGGCCAGCGAGACCTGGATACCATACATCTGAAGCGCAATATAAGGCATCGTAGCCAGGATACCTGTAAACGCCACAGCCAGCGCTAATTCACTGCTTCCGAAGCGGTCGCGCACGAAGTCTGCAGCCGTAACATAGCCACGTTGCTTACAGACCGTCCAGAATTTTGGCATCAAAACGAAGACAAGTGGATAGATAAGGATTGTGTAGGGGACCGCAAAGAAGCCACTGACGGCTCCTGTACCATACATAGCGGCGGGGATGGCGATAAACGTGTAAGCTGTATAAAGGTCGCCGCCAAGGAGAAACCAGGTAATTACCGTGCCGAAGCGTCGGCCAGCCAGCCCCCATTCATGCAAAAGATCGAGGTCACCCCGACGCCAGCGTGCTGCGACGAAACCGAGAACCGTCACAAGAAGGAAAAAGAAGATAAAAACTACAATAGCATCTAATTTCATTGATGCACTCTCCCTTCATTGATAAGTGATAGATGATGCTAAGGACATCAAACCCATGTCTGGACCCTTTGCTGCTATGCTACGGTGCATAGTTAGCAAGCTTATGCCCCTACAAAGTAAACCACGGCAGTGATAATAGACGTAAGAATAATCCAAAGCATCTGGAACCAATAGAAAAAGGGAATACCGATGAGGGAAGGTTCACTAAAGCTGTAGAAAGGGGGCCAGAGCAGGACAATGAAAGGGATAATGAGCAGAAGTAAGAACCAGCGTCGGCTCTTCTTCTCTGGACGTGTTACCATTGAGCTTCTCCTTTACTGTAGGTATCAGATATTGAGAATGACATGCTGACCAAAGAAGTGAGACCAGTCAAAAAAGTGATCTCAGCAGGAGGAGACCGTATGAATGAGAGTAGCTGTGAATGTTAACGTAGGCAGAACACTATTTGATCATACAAGCGCTTTATTGCTACTTTCATATGCAAGGCGCCTCAGCCACTTAAAACAATCCTACGGTATTTTGTATA
>Ga0302321_100004267_pt1 | contig 12365 bp, 8 predicted proteins | sample Fen_T0_1_FD_202505 | JGI IMG/M metagenome (GOLD analysis project Ga0302321, IMG submission 202505) | Peat permafrost microbial communities from Stordalen Mire near Abisko, Sweden - Fen_T0_1 | ecosystem: Environmental > Terrestrial > Soil > Wetlands > Permafrost | place: Sweden: Abisko...
CTAAGATTTTCTGTGTATTATCTAGCAGGTATTCTTCTCCAAATCGATCTCTGAAGTACCTCCATCACTACAGTATAGCATAGAACAAGTAAGCTGTATATTTAAATATATCAATTAAAATGAAAGTTGTAAAACGAGATGAGATTAGCATAAGCTGATTGAGATGCGCGACGAAGCCGCTTTTGCCCCCAATCTGTCGGGAGAAGTCGTCATTGATCAAAAAGAGGCGTGATAAAGGTAGCAGGTTTGTACATGCCTTTAGACATCAAAAAACCCATCCATGGCAGCTTCTTAGTGCTATGAACGGGCCTCTCAAGTGGGTTTAGATGGGCGATTAGGGATTCGAACCCCAGACCTATTGCGTGTAAAGCAACCGCTCTAACCAGCTGAGCTAATCGCCCCTATTTCGTCGTTTTGTAAGAAAAAGCATCCGATCCGTTGCCTTTTCGGATGCCCCAATCACGGTGCCCTCGAGTGGACTCGAACCACCACGCCTCTCGGCACAGGCCCTCAACCTGCTGCGTATACCATTCCGCCACGAGGGCATTTCGTTTACGTACTACGCGGAACATATTACATCGCCACGGCTATTTTGTCAACTGTTTTTGACTCAGCTTTTAAAGTTGCTCACCTTTCGTAATGTAATGCTTTCAGCCCGTCCTTTCTGTGCTTCTGTCCTGGTAGCTGGCTCTCTCGTTGGCCGGCAGGCGGATGATGCCTATCATTTCAGTTGCAGCCTCTTGTACTCCTGGCTCTACTGGTACGAGCCGCGCTCGCTTCAAGACGGTGTCATTATTTCCACTGCGTCTCTCTTTGCCATCATGCCTGGCAACAAAGGGCGTCAGAGGTACTGTATTCACCTCGCTAGCACGACTGGCGACAAAGGGTGTCAGTGGCACTGTGCTGATTCCTCGCAGCAAGGGTGTTGCTGGTATCCCGTCATCATTTTTTAACGGGCCTGTTTCGCGCATCATTTCCTCTCGCCCCTTTGCAACAGGCGAATATTGATTGAAGAGCAATGGTGGGATGAGTATAAGCCTGCCGGTTACTCTCTCGGTCCTGGCTGCTGTATGCTCTCTGCGCTTCCGCCTGATACCTATGAATGGGAGTATAGCCAGGATCGTGGCTAAGAGTGCTACAACAATAAGAAACTGTTGTATATCTGCGGTGAAGATCCCATTTGCATGCTTCTGTACGGCTATGGAGTTTCGCCCTGGCTTATTCCGTGCAATATGGCTGCCTGGTTGCATCACGCCCTGCCATAGCCCAATTGTTGTCGGCCGGTGTTGGGGCTTGAGGATCTCCTGCTTGTGCTCGCTGGCCGTGACAACTTTTTTCTTATCGGGCACTCTGACAACTACTGTAGGAATGACTTTTGTATTGGTAACGCCGTTATGTATAATTGGCTTGGATTCTGGTTTGGGATTGTGGTTGGGGCGTGGAGTGGGGGGAACCGCCGCTATGGGGGCGCTCGTTATAGACGTTCCGCCGTTATAGCGCAACATCAAATTAGTGACCTTGTTGGCCCAGGACATTGCTCCAGAAGTCCCAACATAGGGATAGCATATTGTGTAGACCGATGTAAGTCCCTGGTTCACATACCTGGTGCGCAGGAGGGTAAACCAGTCGCCGATTGCAGCTGCATAGGATGGATAAATAGTGTAGCCATCAAATGCCCTTGGATAGCCTGCGCTCCCTCTGACACTGCCAGGATTGCGGTCAGCCCGCCCGACGCCTGCCGCCCCATCATTCGTCTCGGTCCACCAGACGGCGAGAGCAAAGGCGTCATCGATATTGGCGCTCCGCGCCGCCTGCTCGACAATCGCTCCTGTCCCTACCATTGGACTGCCTGCGCGTGCAAATATCTGTTCGATTGAGGCGGCTGTTAGAGTGGGTGCTCCTACTATATAACCTGCGTTCGCCTGACTATGCTCGCTCTGTTGTGCTTGCCACAGTAGAGTAAGTGTACCTCCTACGAGTACAATAAGTGTGCTGAGCGCTAGAAATATGTAAGAACGCTTGTTGTTACGTCGTCTCCATGTACTTATCATAACTGAAATACCAATCTACCTCTACTTTAAAGTTTACTATTCACAGTATAACCATGGGGCCATAAAAACCATTTTTAGCGCCATCATGAATACAATGCATGAGCTGTATTTCCCTGTTTTAAGGGGAAAAATACTCACTTTTCCTCCATATGCCGTCTAAATAGTGCGAATTTTGACGAAAGAACGTTTTACATAATGAACAGTACTTACGTCAAAATATGTATACGGCAAATTCTTTGTCGCCAGATAGGTGCGAAACGCTAGCCGCGTAAGTTTCGTTTCTGAATAGAGAGGGAGTAGATGGGGGTGCTGTTCGAAAATACTTCGTGTAAATACAATCTACTTTTCTGAATATGTAAATATTTTGATGACATACTTGTAAATATTTTGAATTATTCTGTTACTTATATTGCTGCTACATAACCGAGGTTCCTAGTAAGTAGTTCCTCTCAACAAGGGTATGTTATACTGGGGTGCAGCTATTGTATCAGGGACAGATGTAGAGAATAGATGGGGGTTTACAATCAACGGCCGCTTGAAAACACAGACCGGCTTTTTGGACCGGCGCACCCTACTCCATAAGCGCTACCACATCCAGAAGATGATTGGTCAGGGGGGCATGGGTGCCGTATACCTGGCTAAGGATATTAAGGACCAGGGTCGTTTATGCGCTGTGAAAGAGATGAGTCTTTCGATGGTGCCTCGGGAAGAGCAAGGGCAGGCCATTCAGAATTTTAAGATTGAGGCAAAGATCCTATGGGCTTTGAATCACCCTAATCTTCCCGCTCTTACCGGTTTCTTTTTCCAGAATCAGCGCTACTTTCTGGTAATGGAATATATCGACGGCAGTACTCTAGAGGAGTTGCTTGAGCGTAATGGAGCTCCCTTTCCGGAACGCCGCGTGCTCGCCTGGGCGCAGCAACTTTGTGATGTGTTGGAATACTTGCACAGTCAACGTCCACCGATCATTTTCCGTGATTTTAAGCCTGGCAATATTATGCTTACTCGCAATGGTCAGATTAAGTTGATTGACTTTGGCATTGCTCGCTTTTTTCGCTCAACGTCTTCGCAGGATACGCAGGTGCTTGGGACCCCCGGCTACGCTCCTCCCGAGCAGTATGGTAAATCGCAGACGGATGAGCGTTCAGATATATATGCGCTTGGGATGACATTGTTCCATTTGTTGACGAATACGCTCTCGGAGAAGGGCTTTGGCCTGGATGATGTGCGTGCGGTCAACCCTCGGGTCTCTCCTATGGTGGCTCGTGCTCTGGAGAAGGCGACGAGGATTGATCCTAATGAACGCTATGAGAATGTCTCTGCGTTCCGTCGTGCCTTGCTAGAGGTGGGTACATTTGTGTTCGAGAGTGGTGATGTGGCGACGACGCCAGATGAACTGGCCCAACTTTGCGCAAATTATCCGGAGGAGGCGGCTGAATATCTGCACGATAAGGAGATTGAGGCCTGGCTACGCGATATTGGCGAAAATGAGCTTGCCGATGTTGCTTTGTATCTCCATACAAATGTGCGCGACCCGCTAGAGGCAGTTGAGCAGTTTATTGATGCCGCGATGGGCAAACATGTGTATATACCACGCCGTACGGTCTCTAGTGCCAGCGGGAGTATACCCGTGCATGATCCACGTCAGGCTGCTGCTCTTCCTCCTGTGCAAACTTCTATACCAGAAGTGAACAATGGTAGCCCACATAGCTCTATTCGTTTGCATTGGCCGACTCCCAGGCGCGGCATTCCTCTCCAGGTTCGCCCTCATAAGCTTGACTTTGGCACTGTCTATCCTGGTGGTCTCTCTGCTGCCCTCACAATCTGGATCAGTGGCACACAGGGCTATACGGTGTATGGGACTATCTATGCGAATGAGCCGTGGATTCATGTTGATCTGGACCACTTTGATGGGGTGACTACTGAGGTCAATGTGCAGATTAATAGTCTGAAGCTGCAAAGAAATACGCATTATACCGGCCAGATTATTATTACTTCGGCTGATGAGGATCGCAATGATGTTGTTGTAGATGTTGAGGCAGATATTCAGGGCTATGTGACGCGCCGCAATCTGCGCCATCCGGGCCGCACAAATGGAGCGGATCTGGATGATGACGATTTTGATGATGATGACGACGATATTTCACCTATCTTGCCCGATCCTACGACCGGTCAGATTATGGTTCCGCCTGTACAACAGAATACGCAAGCTCAATATGCGCTTCCTAATCCGCTTCGTGATAAATATACTCCTGTGAGCTTAAATGGCTCTACCACTCCGCGCTGGGAGCCCGGCCCTATTACGCGCAGGCAGTATAAATGGCAGCGCAGAGCTTTAACGTTCACGGCGTCTTTTATGGCTGCTAGCTGGGTCTATACGGTGTTTTCGCAGATTAAGCCGCTGCCATTGCCGCCCAATCCGTTGTTTGTCCTGCTGCTTGCTGCTATGTTGCCAGCAGCAACCATAGGGGCGCTAACCGTGCAGTGGAATAGCTCGCTCTCTTTCGACGAGCTGCTTGCACGCGCCTCTACTGGCCTTGGCTGTACATTGCTGGGTGTTTCAGTGGTTGAAGCTCTCTGGCGGCTAGCTGTGCATGTTCCGCTGGTGTCTGTACAGCTTTTGCTTGTGCTTGTCGTTGCTGCTTTGTCGGCTTCATTTGGTACACATGGGCCGCCATGCGCTGCGGTTATCGCCGCATTGAGCAAACTTCATGCAGGGGTTGGCAGTGCTGGCTGGCGGGCTATTGCGCTGTTTACGCCCATCGGGGCTGTGCTGGGTTATTTTTTAACAATCGGTTTTGAGCCAAGTATCTTTACTGCGTGTGGTATTTTGTCTGGAGCTTTGATTGGTGGGGTCCTGATGTGGGTGGTGGATTATCTGTTGAAGTCCAATAGTGGTCAACATGCCTGATGCGGGAGATGCTGTGGCTGTGCGCCCAGATCTGGTGGTTATCCTGGGTCCAACTGCGTCGGGTAAGAGCGCACTGGGCATCGAACTAGCCCTGCGTTTTCATGGTGAAATTGTCTCAGCCGACTCGCGCCAGGTCTATCGTGGTCTTGATATTGGTACTGCAAAGGTAACTTCTGCTGAACGAGCCCTGGTGCCTCATTATCTGCTGGATGTGGCGGAGCCCAACGAGATCTATTCGGTCGCACAATTCCAGTTAGCGGCTATCGCGGCTATTGATGCTATTCTTGCACGTGACCGCCAACCTTTTCTGGTCGGTGGTTCTCCCCACTATATCCAGACGGTTGTTGACCATTTTGCAATCCCGGAGGTGCCTCCACAGCCTGCTCTGCGTGCCCAACTCGAAGCCCGCTCGCTGCCCGATCTCCTGCAACAATTGCAGGCATTAGATCCGCAGTGTGCAGCGGCGATCGATCGCGATAATCCTCGCCGTGTGATTCGTGCATTGGAAGTCTGTCTTGTGACTGGTCGGCCCTTTTCGCAGCAGCGTGGTATCTCTGATCCGCTGTATCGCTCGGTGCTTCTTGGCATCCACTGGCCTCGTGAGGTACTCTACCAGCGCATTGATGCTAGAATCGACGAGCGCATGCAACAGGGCTTGTTAGAGGAGGTGCAGGCTCTGTTAGTGCAGGGTATCGCCCATGAGCGCCTCGACGCTCTAGGCCTCGAATATCGCTTCGTTAGTCGCTTGCTACGGGGCGAATTTGCCAGTTCGGCAGAGATGGTCCAGCGCCTCAAATATGCCAGCCATGATTTTACGCGCCGTCAACTCAGTTGGTTTCGACGTGATAAACGCATTCATTGGCTTGATGGCGATCTGGACCTGTCTACTTCGGCCGAGCAGCTGGTGCGAGATTTTCTTTTTCCGGTTGAGAGGGGAATGTGAAGCAGAAACAACTTCCTTTTGGGATATATCCCATTTGTTTAATGATGGAAGTATAGTGCCATTCACTGGATGAAACAGACACAAGTTGAGCGAGTAGTATATAATAAATTGAGTCTTTACAATGTGGTGTAGACAGTGATAGAGAAAGGCGATACATTTATGGTAACTGCTCTTGTTTTAATTAATGTGCAGCGGGGCGCTGTCAATGATACAGCGCAACAGTTGCTGGAAATTGATGGTGTGTCAGAGGTTTACTCGGTGACCGGTGAATACGATCTCGTGGCCCTCTTACGCTTGCGGGATTACGAAAATCTTGCGGATGTTGTGACTGGACATATGTTGCAGATACCGTCGATTACCCAGACTCATACATTGATGGCTTTCAAGTGCTTCTCACGTGAGGATCTACAGCAAACCTGGGATATTGGGGGAGAGTAGCCAATCAATGATCCTATCAACCAGGCGCCTGCTTCTGCGCGAGTTTGAGGAGCGTGATTGGCGTGCGTTACTTGAGTATCAGTCGAAACCTGAGTACCTGCGTTATAATCCCTGGACATACAGGACGGAGATCGATGTGCGCTCTTATTTACGTATGTTTATGGATTGGCGTGATGAATCGCCGCGCAAGAAGTTTCAGCTTGCTATTGTGCTGAAAGAAGAGAATAGGTTAATCGGGAATTGTGGTATTCGTTTGCCTCAGGCGCATGCACACAGCGCCGATATAGGCTATGAGATCGATAATCGTTACTGGCAGCATGGTTATGCCACTGAAGCTGCGTCTGCTTTGCTTGCATTCGGTTTTGAGCAGCTTTATTTGCACCGTATCTGGGCACAGTGTGTACTGGAAAACACGGCCTCCGCTCATGTCCTTGAAAAAATTGGTATGACCTATGAGGGCTGTCAGCGTGAGAGTGAATGGATGAAGGGTTGCTGGTGGAGTACGAAGCTTTATTCTATGCTCGATCATGAGTGGTCTGCCCGTTATCTCTGATATCATGTCTGCGTAATCTAATGCGTTTATATGCTATAATATATCTTAGATAAATTTTAATTTCTATGATGCTCTTAATCTCTTTTTCGCTGATTTCGCAGATTTGCCATGCTTATAATTACCACCATATACATTTTGCATCTTTACCTTGTTATTGCGTTATGCAACGACAGGTAAAGATGCAAAATGTATGTAAAACCTGACTCTTCTTGAATCTTGTCTTTACAAGACGACTGTCCTCTTTTCTTCTGCCGAGGTATAGGCGCCAAGGATGATCTTAAGGACATTGATGCCTTCAGCCTCGGTATTAATTGGTCGCCGCTTATCACGCAGGCAGATGATAAAGTCTGCGATCTCAGCATCAAATGTATTGACCCCGGGCAGCTCTATCGTTTCTTGTTTGCCGCCGCGTACTTTGTAAAACAGGTCGCTGCCATAGCTGTGCATATAGCCATTTTCTCCGACGACCGAGAATTTCTCGGTGATGGATGCCGGTTCGTATGCCCAGCTCGTGACGATATTTCCTACAACTCCATTGGCAAAGCGTACTAGTACCTGGGCTGAGTCTTCGCCGTCCATGAAGTGCAGGCGGTGTTTGCTGAGCATGGCCGTTACTTCTATGGGCTCGCTACCTGCCAGGTAGAGTAAGAGATAGGTTGGGTGATAGCCTGTATCAATTAATTCGCCGCCGCCGATCATGGAGCGTTGTCCACGCCAGCCGATGGTGCTCAGGTCGAAATTATGGTAGAAGCTATCCGTTGTGCGTATCTCATAGACCTGGCCTATAATGCCCTGATCTATCATCTGCCTGGCACGTGCAACCGGCGGCATTGTCAACTGATTATGTGCACACATCAGGGTGACGCCGTTCGCGCTGATTGCTGCCTGAACGGCCTGGGCTTCGTCCATTGTCAGGCACAATGGCTTCTCACATAAAATATGCTTTTTAGCATTAGCCGCAGCCACAATTGCATCTTTATGCAGATGGTGGGGAAGACAGATATCCACTGCATCGATATCTGCCTGTGCTAGCATGACGTTATAATCACTAAAAATCTGTGCTCCCCCAACCTGCTGGGAACGCTTCTGTGCATTCTCCGCCACAACATCACAGACTGCACTTATCCTGGCTTCTTGAGCTACCTTAAGATAACCATTAATATGTGGTTCTGCAATCCCGCCACAGCCAATCAGACCAATCTTGATAGTCATGTCTCTCTCTTCTCTAGTATATCAATGCGTCAATGCATCGAGACGTACGATGTGCCCCGCACGTGCGGAAAGGTTTGCAGCCTCCATGAGGCGTGTGAGGTCAAGCGCCATCTGAATATTTTCGGTTGCCGTACTTCCGTGCTGGATATGTCCTACCCATTGCTGGAATGCGCCTGGCAGCTCAGCTGGAAGCTGTGTTTTATCATACCACTTGTCGCCATCTGTTGGCTCCATTTGTGTACTGCGAATGAGGAGTTTATCCTCTGGTGTGCCGTACAGCAAGCTGCCCTCAGTGCCGTGTGCCTCTATAGTAAATGGTGAAAAGCTATTGACGAAACCAGCTTCGACGATTCCCAGCGCCCCGTTGGGGTAGCGTAGCGTTGCTACCGCATTATCCTCCACTTCGCGTCCGGTGACGTAGCCGTAAGAGGCACTTACGCTCTCGGGGAGGCCCAGGAAGAGGCGTGTCAGGTACATTGGATGGCAACCCAGGTCAATCATTGCTCCGCCCCCACACAGCGCCAGATTGAAGAAATAGTTAGGTAGCCAGCCCTTACCCACTGCCCCATTATGTGAGAGGCGCACTCTGACCTGTGTCGTCTCGCCCAGCAGCTTGCGTTCCAGTATGTCTTTAATCGCCAATGTATAGCCAGCATTCAACCTTGGCAATGAGACGGTGAGTTTGACTCCTGCCTGCTCGATAGCGGCCAGAATCTCATTGCACTCATGGAGTGTTGGGGCTATCACCTTTTCGGTAAAGACATGTTTTCCAGCTTTTGCTGCCTCAATAATAACGGCGTGGTGCATTGTTGTGGGGGTATTTACAATGATGCCGTCGATGTCGGGTTGTGCCAGCAGGTCGTCCAGGCGTGCATAGAATTGCACGCCCAACGCCTTTGCTCGTTCTTGACCTCGTTCTACATCTTCATCCCACGCTGCTACAATCTCGGTCTCTGCATGCTCGGTCGCTTGCTGTGCGTAGTCGCGCGCATGCACGTGCCAGAAGCTAACCATTGCAACGCGAATCATGATATATGTTCCTCTCCTACTTTTTCAGGTACCAGTCAGTCGTTGACCTTATGGTCTTCTTTGCGACGCCAGCAGGTGGACCTGGAAAATTTACAACTGGATGCCCCTGCTCAGCCATTAACATAGTATCATGCCAGATTGGTGCAGCGCCATCGACGCCTGTGATATTCACCATTGCTGAGTTGTCATTATTGCCAGCCCAGACTCCGACTACAAAGTCGCTGGTATATCCCATCGTCCAGTTGTCGCGGAAATCGTTGGAGGTTCCAGTTTTTGCGGCCGATGGCCGTATCGTGCCTGGCTTGCCTGCATAACAATTATTTGTTGTGCTATCGTACAAGAGAAGTGCACTGCATTTGCCAAATTCAAACACACGTGAGTTATTATCGCTGAGTACGCTGGTCGTGAGAAATGCTGTTTGCTTGCTAATGACTTGCTTGCCTTCAGGGTTTATGCGCAGTATGCTACGCCCTTTGGTATCGGTAACAGTGTCGATTGCGTGATGCTGTACGCGTACGCCCTGGTTGGCGAATGTCCCATAAGCTGTGGTTTCGTCAAGCAGGTGTACACCGAGCGTACCCAGCACCATCGTATAGTTAGGCACCCCGACGTAGTCGCCAATACCCATGTCCTGGGCCGTTTTTAAGGCGGGATCAACTCCTGTTTGCATTAATAGCTTGACTGCGGGAATGTTAAAAGAGTTTTGCAGGGCATAACGATAGGTGACTGCTCCATGATATTTCAGATCGTAGTTGCGTGGTGAGTATGAGGGTAGACCACAGCACATTGGTACGGTTAGAGGCTCATCAAGTACGATATCGCCTGGGCTTATGCCCTGCGCAAATGCTGTAGCATAAATGAAGGGTTTGAACGACGAGCCTGGCTGCCGGAAGCCCTGGGAGGCTACGTCAAAATCGCCATCTATAGGGCTGTTCGGGTCAATATTGCCGAGCATTGTGCGAATTGCGCCTGTGTGGTAGTCAATAACAACAACTGCTGCATTCGACATATGGTGCGCTTTTGCCAGTTCCGCTATGTGCTTCTGCGCATCTTTAAGGACCCGGTTTTGTAGGTCCAGGTCGAGCGTTGTCGAGACGACCAGACCGGAGCGGGATAAATCGGCTATCTTTACATGCAAGTCGCTGGCCAGTTCTTTTAAGGCGTAGTTCATGAAATGGGGAGCCAACCTGTTGTTTATTACGCCGCGCTTAAAGAAATTTGGCTGCTGCATCTCCTGGATGGCTGCGGCTTTCTCGCGTGCACTGATATATCCTTGTGCATAGAGTTGTTGCAGTACTTCTTGTGCCCTTGCGTTGCCTGCATGTGGGTGCAGTAGGGGATCACGGGCGATTGGAGAGCTTGGAATACCAGCGAGCATGGCTGATTGGGCTATATCCAACTGCTCGGCCGCTGTGGCTTTGGGGGTATCTTGTAAGTTAAAGTAGGTAAATGCTGCTGCCTCAGCTCCATATGCTTGTTCGCCATAATAGGTTGTGTTGAGATACATTTCAAGTATCTGTTCTTTGCTGTAATGTCGTGTAACATCGGGTGCGAGGATGAGTTCTTGCAGTTTGCGCAGTGCCGTTGTCTGGTTGCCGACGATTGTGTTTTTGATCAGTTGTTGCGTGATTGTGCTGCCTCCTGAGACGACACGATTATGGGTCAGGTCGTCAATGGCGGCGCGTACGATGCCTGTAACGTCGTAGCCGGCGTTGTTATAAAAATTTTGATCTTCAATTGCGATCTCCGCGTGTGCCAGATGCGGCGATATCTTGCTTAAAGGGACGCTTGTCTGGAATCCCTGATCAGTCATTTGATAGATAGGTTTGCTATGTATGTCGTAAGCTTTTAGACTGTCTTTTGGTAGAATATCTGCGAGTGTGGTGATTGAGTTTCCGTATTTTTGACTGGTTGCATTAATAAAACCAGTTATTGTGATAAATAAAATGACGGCAACCAGAAAGACGGAGAAGATGGTGCCTGCCATGGGAAGCATCGTGCGCGTGCCAAGCTGCTCAACTTTGGCCAATTTTCCCATCGTCTCGCGTAGATTTTTGCGCTTGATATACCGCTTGGTGCGCCAACCATTTGGATGTGTGCGTAGATGGGGGTTATCATAGTGTACTCCGTGTACTGGCTGCTCTGGTACATCGTTTAAGCGCTGTGCGGCCGCAGCTTGACTGTACTCTGGCAATTTGGCTGGCGTTCTCTTTTTGTCCACAGTGCTCAGGCTTTTCTCTTCTTTGCCTTCTCCAGGTCCGTCTGGAGGATTTCCTTTGGTGAGCCGGTCGGTTTGCATTACTTCTCAAACCTCTTTCTAGTAATAATATGCAATCTACTTGTTCTTAATAATCTTTACTTATATGATTTCTTACGCACTACTCTGTGTTGCTATCCGATCCTCTCCTTTTCACTTGCCTCTCCGCCTTTTTCTTGTGCATATCCATATATAATTATACCCAGTGAGATATAGGATGGAAAAAACTTCATTTTGACATCGATATATATAGAGACTAAGCTGGTCTCTTTCTGTCTAGAAATCAAGGCCCGATTTCTATTTGTATTATAGAATGCTCATTGTGGTATAGAGAAGTTGTCTATTGGCCCACGAGTTAAAAGCAGGAAAAGTGCTTTATTCCCGTTTGAATTACACAGTGATGAGTGCTGTTCATATACATCGTGTCTCTCTTTAGAATGATGCTCCTATATTCTAACGCTATAGACAAAACAATGGTAACTTTTTCACTCTTAATAGAGAATAGTGATGATCTATAAATAGTTACCCCAACAGGTGCTTTTTTGTACGTTTTTCATGCAAAATATGCCCCGCAAGCTTTGAGAGGGCATATAGCCTGGACCTCTTCAGGCCAGGCAGGCAGATGGGCTACTTGATCCCTTTACCACCATGTGCCGGTAAGCGAGGCTTTGCCAGCTGGCGGGTTGAAGGCATAATTGAAACTGGTGCAGTATGGGCGTGTCGTGACAGGCTGTATCTGCTGATTATCGTTGTTATTGTTGTCTGTGTTTGTATTCTCGTCCATTGGTGTGGGTGTTGCTTTCAGGTTGTTGAAATTTGGATAAGTGCCGGGCAAGAACCAGTCGCTTGTATGCACTCCATCCGGGTAGGTTACGGCTCTATGTTCAAGTCCACCAGGGTTGCGAAAACCTTGAATTGGGTGCCCTTGTTCAGCGGCGAGCATCGAATCGTGCCAGATTGGTGCGGCACCG
>Ga0302321_100004268_pt1 | contig 12365 bp, 4 predicted proteins | sample Fen_T0_1_FD_202505 | JGI IMG/M metagenome (GOLD analysis project Ga0302321, IMG submission 202505) | Peat permafrost microbial communities from Stordalen Mire near Abisko, Sweden - Fen_T0_1 | ecosystem: Environmental > Terrestrial > Soil > Wetlands > Permafrost | place: Sweden: Abisko...
CTTTTCGCTCTTTTTGGCCTCTTCGTTCCATTCGCTCTTTTCGTAGGTCAGGTGGATGGGGAAGGCAATGTGGTTGGAGTACTTCTTGATGACTTCCTTGAGCTTCCAGCTGGAAGCGTAGTCGGCGCCGGCTTCGTTGAAGAACAGTGTCACCGACGTGCCGAAGGCGTCCCGGGTGGAGGGTTCGAGGTCGAAGCCCGATTTGCCGTCGCTGGTCCATTTCCAAGCCTTGTCTGTGCCGGCTTTGCGGCTGACCACCTCGACCTTGTCGGCCACCATGAACGCCGAATAGAACCCGACGCCGAACTGGCCGATGAGGTTGGAGTCCTTTTTCGCATCGCCGGAGAGCTTCGAGAGGAAGTTCTTCGTCCCCGACCGGGCAATGGTGCCCAGATGGGCGACAAGGTCTTCGTCGTCCATGCCGATGCCTGTGTCGGAAATCGTCAAAGTCTTTTTTTCCTCGTCGAGGGAGAGGTCGATGCGCGGTTCAAAAGCCAGGCTCTTGTAGGCGTCGTCGGTGAGCGTCAGGTACTTGAGCTTATCCAGGGCGTCGCTGGAGTTCGAAACCAGCTCCCGCAAGAAGATTTCGGGGTGGGAATAGAGGGAGTGGATGATCAGCTGGAGGAGCTGACTGACTTCAGTTTGGAATTCGCGCTGGGCCATGGAGGGTCTCCTGTAAGAGGGGGTTGGTTTGGTTTCCGGTGGATCAATGTATTAAAAGCAGGCCGCGTCGGCAAGGGGAGGAGTCAGGGGCCCCGGGGGAGGGCCCGACGTTCGACGAACAAGGTGTCTTGGGTAAGGATGGTTTTGAGGAGCGTTCCTGCGACGTAGCTCTGTTCGTGCTCCTCTAGTAAATGGATGGCGTAGGGAACCACGTGCATCACCACCGCCTGGACCACCCACTCCAAGGTGTTGCGGATGACCCGGGGACTGGGGTGGCGCCGGCTCAGAGCCTTGGCCCGGCGAAACTGGGCCTGGAGCCCGCCCTCAAGGTAGGCCTCGGCTTCGAAGGAGTCGAGGGCGAACACGTCGGTGGCGTCGACTCGAAACATCGTCGACTGCTGGGTATCGGCAAACGGTTGGGTGTATCCCAGGCGCCGAATGCTCCACCGGGCCACGGCCAGGACCAGGAGCAGGAACAGGTTGATCGGGATACCATAGGAGGCGTACAGGCGAAGGATGCCCAGCATGTCGCGCTTGTTCCAGACCTTGATGGCCAGGTCGTCACGGCATCGGATGAACCTTACCGACGAAAAGTTCTGGCGCGGACACTCCAAAAGCGACAACTCAAGGTAGGCGACGAAGGCCGCGTCCCCAGCGGTGGGGGCGGCGAACGAACAGACGTCGATTTCAAGGTCGCTCCAGCGGGGGAACTTTTCGGAAAACCTGAGCGCTAGGAGAGGGGCCACCAGGCCGCCGAGGCTGTGACCCGTGAAACGAAGTCGAGGTTTGAGCCCGGCGGCTGTGTCCCCATCGAGGCGACGCTTCAACTCCTCGTACAGCGGCCTGCCGCCGTCCTTCAGACCCTCGTGGATGGACAGAGCCGTCGCCGCTGCCTGGGAAATCTTTCCTCCTGTGGGAGAACCGGGCCACGGCACCTGGGTCCCCACGTCGAAGTCTTCCCGGAACCACGAATCCAGTGACAGGGGATTGGTCCCCCGGACCACGACGGAATACAGCGGCCCCTCGTCCCCTGGTTCAACGACGAGGAAGACCAAAGCGAAGTTGTACCGATGGTGGTCCTGGGAAACCGCGAACCATTCGATGGTCCCCCGGATACCGAAGAACTCCAGGGCCCGGCCTACCGCTACTTTTCCAGCTTCAGAGTTGTGTCCCTTGAGCGAGGCGTAGGCTGAAAACGAAAGGCGGAGCATGGTCGCGTCGGAAGGGGATCCTGGGGATGGCATGAAGCCATTATAGGTCGGAAGGGACGATGCGACGGATTTCCTTGGCGAAGGTTCGGGTGTTGATGGGCTTGCGGATGAGGATGGAATCGGGGAAGGGATCCAGTTCTTCCAGTCCGTCGGCCATGACCGAGGCGGTGACAAAGACGATGGGAATGTGATGGGTCACCTCGTTGTCCTGGAGGACCTTGGCGGCATCCGAGCCCCGCATGTCGGGTAGACGCATGTCCATAACGATGATGTCGGGTTTTTCCCGAAGTGCAGCTGAGATTCCCAGGGTAGCAGTCGCGGCCACAAAGACGACAAAGTCGTCCTGTTCAAGAAGGTCCGTCCCCAGGAGGAGGTTGTTTTCGTCGTCGTCGACGATTAGGGCGATGGTTTTCATAATTCTTGACCTCTTCTTCCTCAATCTAGGGTAGAGGGAGAAAATAATCAATTAGTAGCTATGAATTAGCTAAAAAAGACTTGCACAATAGCCAATTAGTCTGTATGTTGATTTCAAGAGGTTCCCAATGAACAACGTTACGAAGAAAGTTTTGGGAGGGATCGCCGCCATCGTGCTGGCTTCCTTCATCGCGTCCTGCAGCAACCCCGCAGCCGCGGCCACCTCGGCCCGGTCCGCTGACGCCACGACCAACGTCGTGGTCACAGGCACCAACGCCGCCGCCGTGGCCCCCGTGGTCAGCGGTGGTGGCCTTATGAACATTGAAAACAATGGTGGCTTTGTCGCCGCCACCCAAACCGGCCTCGGCACCATCAACATCGTGAACAACGGTGGCATCCTGACCGCCACCAACACCGGCACGGGAATCATGACCATCAATAGCGACGCTACTGGCGCCGTGACCGTGACCAACACCGGAAGCGGCAGGGTCACCGTGAACGCCACCGGCGCGGCCGCCATCGCCATCGTCCACACAGGGGACGAAGACTTCGTCTACCCCGCGGTTCCCGTTGTGAGCTTCTCGGTCTCGAGTCTGGGGGCCGCTGTGTCGCACATCGTGGTTTCGGGCACCACCGCCGCCGACGTCGCCCCTGTGGTGACCGGTGGAGGTTACATCAACGTGACGAACAACGGCGCCCATGTGGCCGCCACCCAAACCGGCCTCGGTACCATTAACGTGGTGAACAACGGGGGGATTCTGGCCGCCACGAACAACGGTACAGGCATCATGACCATCCACAGCAACGCCACAGGCGCCGTAGCCGTCACGAACACCGGCAGCGGCAAAGTCACTGTGAACGCCACCGGTGCCGCCGCCATCGCCATCGTCCATTCCGGCAATGACGACTTCGTCTACCCCTGATTGATGCCTGCAATCTAGTTTGAAGCAAAGGCCGTCGCAAGACGGTCTTTTTCGTGCCCGATGAAATTTGACCCATGTCCGAGCTGTTCCTATTTTATTAGCAGGAGAGATCCATGCCACCACAATCACCGTCCCGTTCTGTTGTCATCACTGGAGTTTCCACAGGCATCGGTTGGGCCACCGCCAAGGCCCTGGTCGCCCGAGGCTACCGGGTCTTCGGCAGCGTCCGCAAGAACGAGGACGGCGAGAGACTGACCCGGGAGTTCGGGGCGAATTTCGTCCCCCTGGTCTTTGATGTCACCGATTCGGCCGCCATAACCGCCGCCCGTCAGCAGGTGCAAAAGGCCCTGGGCACCGAGGGGCTCGGTGGCTTGATCAACAATTCGGGAGTGGCGGCCGGCGGCCCGTTGCTTCTCCAGGACCCAGCGTTGTTCCGTCGGAACTTCGAAGTCAATGTGTTTGGCCTGCTCGCCGTCACCCGGGAGTTCGCCCCTCTGCTTGGCGCCACCGAATACCCCCAATCCCTGCCGGGCCGTATCCTGAACATCAGCTCGGTGGCCGGCAAACTGGCGGTCCCCTTCATGGGGGGATATGTGTCCTCCAAGCACGCGGTAGAGGGGCTATCTCACGTCCTTCGCCGCGAGCTGTTGCTGTACGGAATCGATGTCATCATCGTGGGGCCCGGCGCCGTGAACACCCCGATCTGGGACAAGGGCGACGATATAGGACCCTACAGGAATACTCCGTACTTCAAGCCGCTCGCGGGGTTCCTTGCGTATTTCGTGAAAGAAGGGAAGAAGGGCTTTCCGCCCGAAGAGTTCGGCGAGAAGATCGCCACCATCTTCGAGGCCGAGAAGCCCAAGACCCGGTACGCCTTGGTGCCCCACAAGTTTGCTGGTTGGGTTTTGCCTCGGTGGTTACCCGACCGAACTCTCGACAAGCTCATTGGGAAGCAGACGGGGTTGCTGAAGTAGACGGTTCGGGCCCGCGGCCCGGACCTCGCTTCCCCAGCGCATGATCCGAAAACAGACCAAAGGTCAAAACAAGAATTTGAGCGACGTCGCCAAGGGACGGCAGCCTTAAGCCGTCGGGCTCGAATCGGCCGCGTTGGGGAAATGGGATCTGAGGGCCTCATCCACGGTGCTCACTTTGGGCACATCAAAAGAGGTGTTGGGCAAAAACGACCCGGGTTGCTTCAGAAGGTGGGGGTGGAAGCCGACAATCGTAGGGTTGAGCTATATACTGATCCTTTGAGGTAACCTCTCCCGTGAGCCGACCTTCCATCCGTACCCTGGGCCTTGTCGTTCTCCTTTCGTTGCTCGGCGGAGCCGGGTGGGCCCAAAACCGTATGCCGGCCAACACCAATTCGTACCTCATTTCGGCCTACCGGGGCGCCACCGATTGGTGGGGCGACTACGACAAGGTGACAGTGTTGTTCTTCGAGGTCGATGACACGGTTTCGCCGACCACGCCTCTCTACTTTGGCGTCTACGACCCCGGCATGGACATCACCGACCAACCGACCAATCCCGGGCCCTGGGTCTCGGGTGATATGGACTATCGGGTCTATGGTGGGACGGGGGCGTACACCGACCCCAACGCCCGACAGCTGACCTACGCCGACGTCCGAACCCCCCTTACGGGAACCCTCCTGAATGACCTTTCGATTTCTGCTGCGGCTTCTTCCAGCTACAAGAACGCCTGGTTCTATTCCGCCGGTATCTTGCCCACCCAAGGCGAGCACGTTGGCAACAAGTACATCTTCAAGTACGTGGTCATCGGCGCTAAGTCTCCCACCACGAACGTCTACACCAACACTTCGGAGAATTTCATCAACAAGTTCCAGGTGGCCGTCTCTAACACGAACTCGGGCACCCCTCCCACCCTTTCAACCGTGAGGGCCTTTTCGTATGAACTGTGTATTGACCAGGAAGGGACGGTGGCCAGCGGTACTGTGTGGGACCTCTACCCCTACGTCCCTGCGGGAACGGGGACAGGCGTCTTCATCCGTCCCGGCAGCTACGACGGAGACTATCGCAACAGTGGAAACACCAACGCCACGCCGTCGGGGTTCTATTGGAATTTGGAGCGGTGGGACGGGACCACGTATTCCACAGCGGGACCCTTGAACGTCAGCGACGACCAGGTCAATACTCCGGGACCCGGAGACGGCGGGGGTACCGGGCAATTCCCCGGGGCTCAAAACGCCTACACGGTCAGCAATTCTGTGTACGCAGGCAAGACCTGGCATTGGCAAATGAAGGGGGGCGGGGAAACTTCCGCTCTCGGGGTGTCCGAACCCAACCCCGTCGATGTTTGGGCCGGCACCGACACGGTCAGCACAAACTTGGCTACCGCCAACAACATCAACGTTGGTGGAGGGACGGCCCTGCGGATCTACGCGGCCCCCTACGTTTCGCCGACCGCCGACCACGTCATCTTGGTCCCCGCCGCCAAATCGGTGAACTCGGGAACCTCGGCGACCGTGTCGTTGCAGGTGCTCGACGCTTCGAACAACATCGCGCTCAGCGTTCAGAACGTCTACGTTTCTGCCACCGGCGGGACCTCACCCGTGATCAACGGAGGCACGGCCAACGCGTTACTGGCCACAGGAAGCGAGGGGTTGGTGAACTTCACCGTGACGAACACCGGACCGGGGGTGGTGACTCTGACTCTGACCACGAACGGAACCAGCGGTTCCAGCACCTTGGCGGGGACAAACGTCGGCGGCACGGTGACCTTCGTGCCCCCGGCCCCGACGCTTTCGATGGCCACCAACGTCACAGGAACCGCCGGCAACACGCTGAACCTCCCGAGCCTCACGGTGTCTTCGAACGGTGGAACGCAGATCACGGCCTTGGGCGCTTCGGGCGACATCCGCATCTCTTTGGCGGGCACCTCGGCTACCTGGGCATCGGTGCCGACGGTGGTGCTGTCGGGGACGGCTTCGGCCAATGCGTCGACCTCGGTGACCTACCCCGATTCCCAAACAGTTCTCATCGACGTGACCTCAAACTTCCTATCCACAGACACCCTCACCATCAGTGGCCTTCAAATCGTCTCGGCCACCCCCACGTCCGGAAACTTGACCCTGGCCTACAACGGCACGACTCCCACCTACAATGTGACCGACGACAAGGTGATCACGATCAACCCCCAGGTCTACGTCTGGAACGGCCCGGGAACGGTGTGGACCTCCGGCGCCAACTGGGTGGGGGGTATTCCTCCTGCCGCGTCGGGGTCCAACATTCAGATTCCCTCGGGACTGGGCGCCTACCCTTCGAGTACGGCCAGCCTGAGCGTGGCGAACCTTGAGATCCAGTCGGGTGCCAGCCTTCAACTCACGGGAGCCGCCACCAACCTCAACGTGACAGGGACCTTTGTGGTGGGCGGTACCCTCATCCTCGACGGCGACGAAACCCTGACAGGCACCCCTCTGCCGACGGACACCGGAACGGTGAATTTCACAGGAACGGCCACCACCGGTGCCGGTTTGACGGCGTTCCACAGTTTGACGGTGAGCGCCGGGACGTTCACACCGTCGACGTCGTTCAGCATCGCGGGGGACTTTCTGCAGTCAGGGGGTACGGTGACCGCCGGCACGAACGTGTGGTCTGTGGGGGGGAACTGGTCGCGGTCGGCTGGCACCTTCACCGCCACGGGGTCGACGGTGTCGTTCGTCGGTTCGGGGGTCACGGTGGTGGCCAACAATACGGTGTTTGATGGCCTTTCGGTCACCACCCCCGGCAAACAGGTCTTCTTCACGGCATCGTCCACTCAGTCCGTCGGAACCTTGACTGTCACAGGGACGGCAGGGAACCCCGTGGTCCTCAAGAGCACGACATCGGGTACTTCGTACACCCTCACGAGGGTCGCCCCGAACGTGGCCGCAGTTTCGTACGCTTACATCGCCCGCGCCACCATTAGCGCCGCGACCACGGCCAACAATTCCACCGACGGCGGCAACAACAACGCCAACTGGACGTTCAACGCCCTGAAAACCTGGAATGGAGGAACCGCCGCCTGGGCGACGACGACGAACTGGACTCCCAACGGGGTTCCAGGGGCTGCGGCCACCGTCTATATTCCGGTTACCTCCAACAACCCCCTCCTCTCGGGGGCCACGAACAACCTCGCCAGCCTCAGCATCGCTGCTGGCGCCAGCCTCGACCTAGCGGGAAACGTCCTGACCGTCACCGGGACCGTGAGCAACGCGGGCACGATCAAGATGACAGGAGCCGCGGCCCAGGCATTCACGAACGACACGACCCAGGGCACGGTGGAACTGACCTCAGGGACGAACGGCACCGGCGGCTTGACCTCGTTCTACAACCTGACGAACTCCGGAGGCACCCACACCGCCGCGGCCGGGGTTACCGTGAACGGCAATCTATTGGTCAGCGCTGGAACGTTCAAGGTGGCCAACGCCGCCTCGACGGTGGTCGGTACTGTTTCGGGAGCCGGCACCCTCGACCTCTCGTCGCTGACCGGCGGCAACGCCCTTTCGGTCGGCGGGAACTTCAACATGACCACCGTAACTCCTGGGGCCGGGTCGACGTTGGTACTGACTGGCGCTTCAGGGGCTGGACCCTACACTTTGACGACCAACGGCCAGAGTTTCGCCAACCTCACGATAAACTCGCCCACCCAGGCCTACACAACGGCAGGGACCCTCACTCTGACGGGAACACTAACGAGGACCGCCGGTGCCCTAGGTCTCGGTGCAAACGCACTGAACGTTGCCGGCGACGTGACCTTCACGGCGGGGACTCTCACTTCGACGGGAACGGTCACCCTCAACGGCGCCACCCAGGCGTTGAACTTCAGCGGGGCCAGCCTGACTACGGTGGTGTTCGGCGGAAGCGCTACGGCTTCTTTGACGGGACCACTGCAAGCGTCTATCCTGACCCTTTCGTCGGGCACCCTGAGCCTGGGAACCCAGGCAGTGACGGTATCGGGGAATTGGTCCGGCGCCGGTACGTTGAACGCCGGCACAGGGACTGTGGTCTTTTCGGGGACCGGTACCACCAGCGGTTCCAACTGGACGTTCTACGACCTCCAGTTGACGGGAGGAACCCGAACAAACGGCTCGACCGCGGGGTGGACCATCCAGCGCAATCTGTCGCTGGCGTCAGGGGCGCTGTACACCAAGAACGGAAAGACTCTGACGTTCACCACGGCCAACGTTGCCTCCCTTACCGACAACAACGCGGGCTCCCAAGACCTGGGCGCCGTGACAATTTCGGGGACGAACAAGAGCCTGACGACCACAGCGTTGGTCACTTCTTTGACGCTGTCGGGAAGTCTGGCCAAGGCCGCTGCCGCCAACTTCACGGTCTCGGGCGCCTTCGACATGACCGGCGGTAGCCTCGATGTTGGGGGTGGTGGGACGATCACCGTGGGTGGTAACCTGACCCTGGGCACTGTCACGAATGGGCCAGGATCGAGTTGGTCGCTCAACTCCGCCGGGTCCCAGACCCTGGCCGCCTCGGGGCAAACCATCGGGGCCCTTTCGACTGTGGCTCCCACCACCGTCACCCAAACTGGCACCCTAACTGCTTCGACCCTGACCGTCGTGGCCTCGACCATTTACCGCCTCGGGAGTACGGCGGCGGCTACGCTTAACCTGACCTCAACGGCAGGGGTCGCGGGTGAACTCGACCTCGACGCCAACGTCGGGGCCGTGGTGCTCCAACTAAACTCCGGGCAAACGCTGAACAACACCGGTACCTTCAAGGTGCTGAACTCGGGGACCAACAGCGCCACCCTCCAAGCCGCTTCGGGAACGGCGTCGTTCACGGGCACCGACGTTGCGTGGGCGAACCTGCAGACCCTCACCCTCTCGTCCATCCTGTATGCTCCGGCCCTCAACCTGCTGGCGACCACAGCCAAGGTGAAACTGGGCAACGGAAACACCACCTTCACCAGCGTCACCGTCGGCACCGGCACCTTCGATGCCAACGGCCAGACCTGGTCCCAATCGGGCAACTGGGACAACAGCTCCACGGGCTCGTTGCTCAACGCCACGGCGGCGGCGACCTTCACGGGTACGGGGGTCACCATCAACGCCGGGGGGGCCGCCGCCAACAAGCCCTTCGGACCCGTGGTCGTCTCGGCCACCGCCTCGCTCACGGGTACGGCGCTCCAGACCGGAGCCCTCAGCGGGGCGGGAACCCTGACGACGAACAGTCTCGCCCTGACCGCGGGTGACGTGACCATCAATGGACTGATAGCCAGCGCTTCCGAGACCATCAGCGTAGGTGGCAATTTTTCACCGACTGCCTTCACCAGCGCCACCTCGTTGGTCACCCTGACCGGCACGGGCAAGACGCTGTCTCCGGCCGGCGCTTTCTACGACCTGACCATTTCAGGGACGATCACCACGCTGTCTTCGGGGCTCACGGTGACCCGCGATCTGTCGATCACGGGCACGGGTGGTCTTTCCAACGGCGCCGGTGCGGTGACCGTGGGACGAAACTGGTCGAATGCGAATACCTTGGCAGGGTTCACGGCCGGAGCGGGCCTGGTCACCCTGGCGAACACGACCTACACGGCGCACACGGTCACCGGCAATACGACGTTCAAGAACCTGAGCATCGACGCCTCGGCGACGGCCTCGGGCGCCACGGTGACCTTCGCCGTGGGTTCGACGACCTCCCTTCTCACAGGCGGTACTGTGGTTTTGCATGGGGCGATCGCCAAATTGCTGGTTCTGACTTCGGCGGGAGCCTGGACCCTCGACAGGGCGGCGACCGTGACGCTCAACCCTGTGTTCGTTTCCGTGGCCAACGGGACGGCGACGACCAACACCGTCACTGCTTCGTCGTCCTACGATGCGGGTTCCAACAGCGGCTGGATCTTCGGGGCGTCGACGCTGGCGTGGACGGGCAACGTTTCGACGGCCTGGGCCATCGCCGGAAACTGGAACCTCGGCTATGTGCCCAACGCGGGCGACACCGCGACCATTCCCCTGGCACCCACGAGGGTTCTCGACCTGGGAGGCCTGACCAACGCCACCCAAATCACGAACCTGACCATCAACGGCACCGTCAACGCCACTTCGGCGGGCACTCTGCGCGTCAACGGCGACCTCACGGTGGGCGCCACGGCCACCGCCTTCACCAACCCCGCCAACGCTACCTGGGAACTGCACGGTGCGGCGGCCACGGTTACCTCTTCCCTTGCCACCTCCTTGGGCAACCTTGACATTCAACCCGGCGGTGGAAACACCGTCTCCCTCGGTTCGAGCGCGACGGTCTCGAGCGCAACCCTGACCAGCGGCACCCTTGCGGCTGGGGCTTTCACCCTTACCGTGGCGGGGGCCTTTACGGGGACCGGCGCCTTCAATGCAGGAACGGGAATCGTGGCTTTCTCGGGGACAGGCACCACTAGCGGCTCCGACTGGTCCTTCTATGACCTACAGCTCACCGGCGGTACCCGGACGAACGCCTCGCCCACGGGTTGGACGGTCCAGCGCAACTTCTCCCTGACCAATGGTGCCTTGTACCTCAACGGCAGCAAGAGTTTGACTTTCTCGACCACCAATACCGCTACTATTGCCGACAACAATGGCACCTTGCAGAACCTCGGTGCTGTTCTGGTCTCGGGGACGAACAAGAGCCTGGGGACGAACGCGACACTGACCGCCCTGACTTTCAGCGGATCCGGGGTTCTGGCAAAAGGGACGAACACCCTCTCCGCCACGGGCAACATCAACACGACCAACGGAACGTTGAACCTCGGCGCCACCGGTACCCTGGCCGTCGGGGGCAACCTGACGGCACCGGCGGCAACCCTGACCAACGGCGCCGGTGTCACGCTGACCTTCAACGGCGCCGGCGCGCAAACCGCTACCTTTGGATCGGCACCGACGGTGGGAGCGGTGACGACCACCGCCACGGCGGCGGTGACCCAAAGCGGCGACCTGACGGCAACGTCGCTGACCCTGGCCTCGAACACCTCTTGGACGGTGGACGGCACCGCCAACTCCTCCACCCTCACCTTGACAGGAACCGGCGCCTCCACTTTGAGCGTCGGTGCGGCCTCGAGCGCATTCAAACTCAACCCGGCGGGGTTTGCCTCCACCCTGGCCTTTACGGGGGCCGCTCCCCAGATCGCGAACCAGAACGCCACAGGTTTTCAAGTCACCTCGGGAGTGGCCGCCGCTTCGATCACCTCGTCGGTCGGCATCGTTACCCTCAACGTCAACCCGCTGACCCTGGGCGGCCACGGCCTGACGGTGAACAACCTTTCCACAGCCGTTGCCCACACCCTGGGAGCCGCCGACGCCCTGACCGTCACGGGCACCGACACCTTCTCGGGTGGCCTCACTTTGAATGGAGCTGGGTCATCGGTGGGAGTCGGGACGGCGCAGAGCCTCACCGTGTCGGCCTTGACGGTCACGAACGGAACCGTCACCCTGGGGGCCAGTACCCTGGCGGTCACCTCGGCCCTGGGCATCGGCGCCTCGGGGACGATGACCGTGAGTGCGACGCCCGTTTCGTTCACAGCGGGTTCGCTGAGCACTTCGGGCACCTGGACGAACACCGCGTCGAACACGCTCACCGTCTCGGGCAACGCCACGGTCAACGGCACCTTTGGGTCGAGCACCAACAACACCTTGGTCCTCACTGGGGCCACGCCGCAAATTTCCGCCACGGCCAACCTCGGCCACCTCACCTATTCGGGAGGGGGGACTCTGTCGGCCCTCACGGCCCTGAGCGTCGACGGTAACCTGCTTGTCAGCTCGGGTGTTCTCGACCCGGCAGGCCACGCGGTGACGATGAACAATGCGGCCCAGTTCGGCGGGGTCGTGACCAATTCCACGGGTACGGCCACCTTCACGGCCTCGGGTACGCTCACCCTCACCGCCAACGCGGCGGTGACCACCCTGGGCGGCAACGCTTCGTTCGCGGCCGTCACCGGAGGCCAATCCTTGTCGATCACGGCGGCTGCTGGCGCCGTCTCGTTCTCAGGAACGGTGGGCGCGACGCCTCTGACGTCGCTGACGGTGGTGTCCAGTGCGACGACTTCCCTGGCCAGCGTCACCACTTCGGGGGCCCAGGCCTACACGGGGGCGATCACGACCAATGGATCGCTCACCACGGCGCTGGCTTCTGGAGCTGGAATTGCGTTCAACGGTGCCGTCGTCCTG
>Ga0302321_100004269_pt1 | contig 12363 bp, 12 predicted proteins | sample Fen_T0_1_FD_202505 | JGI IMG/M metagenome (GOLD analysis project Ga0302321, IMG submission 202505) | Peat permafrost microbial communities from Stordalen Mire near Abisko, Sweden - Fen_T0_1 | ecosystem: Environmental > Terrestrial > Soil > Wetlands > Permafrost | place: Sweden: Abisko...
ATCCGTCGAGAAGACCACCGCGGCTGGCGGCAGCGCCAAGGCAACCGCCGGGCAAAGCACCTACGGTTCGATGATTGTCGACACGCTCTCCGAGTCGATCTCCAAAGGCGGCGGCCTCGGCCTCGCTGACGTGATTGCCAGGAGCATGATGGCCTCACATCCCAGCCTGCAGAACCCCGCGGACGCCGCAAGCGGCGCCCCGGCCAGCCCGGGTGGCGCCCAGGGTCGCCCGGTGCCAACGCTCAAGTCTCTGAAATAACTCGCGTAAGTCCCCTGTCTCAATTTCTTCTAAAGCCTCCCCAATGACAACCGTTCCTCTTTTCAAGAATTGTTTGTTGGAGTTCCTCTCCAGCGTCGGTTCCGTCCGGAGGAGTTCATGAAAGGAATCACTGGCAACCCCGTCCTCGATGCCTATCAGCGAGGCGGTGTGTCCAAAGTTGGCGCGGCTAAACCGGTTGAGCAGACCGGAGCGCCGGCCCCTAGCGCCGGCAGCGCCAGCACCTCGGCTGTCGAGGTGTCCATCTCTTCGCAGGCCAGAGACATGGCCGCGAACATAGGCCAGCCCATCAATCACGCCAAAGTGGAAGACGTGAAGAACAAGATCTCTCAGGGCACGTTCCACATTGATTCGAAACTGGTTGCGCAGCGTCTGTTGAGCGCCCTCGGGTAAGTCCCGTCGATCTTGATCGACCGAGACCGCCCGAGCCGCTCTCTAATTAGGAGAGTTTGCGGTGGAGGCACGTACACATCATGCGCTGACGGAAACGCTGTCCGAGCTCGAGGCGCTGCACGAAGCGGAGTGCCTCGTCTTGACGACGCTCGACCGAGCGGCACTCGACGGCATCACCGAGCAGAAGCTGGCACTGTGCGAACGACTCCAAGCCCTCGCCGCCGAGCACCCGCCGATCGCCGAGCAACGAGGCAGCCTGGAGCGGATCCGGCGGATGGCGCTCAAGAATCGACTGCTGGCGTTGCACGCCCGGGACGCCGTGCGGACGGTCTTGAGCGAGGCAGGTTTGACGCCGCCAATTTCGCAATTCGGCTCGCAGCGGCCGAGCGCCATTCAAGACGGCGTGTGCGTCAATTGGAAGGGTTAGACCGATGGCTGGACTAACTCAACTGCTCAACGTCGCCCGCGACGCGCTCACTGCACAGAGCTACGCGCTCAACGTCACGGGCCAGAATATCTCGAACGCGAGCACGCCCGGCTACGTACGACGCGTGGCTCAGCTCGAGACACAGAATCTCGGCACGCAATCAGGCGGCGGAGTGGTCGCAGCTGGCCTCAAGCGCGTCACCAACGACTACATCGAGCGCCGCGAGTACCAGGCGACGGGCATGTCCTCGGCGGCGTCGTCGCGCGACCAAACTCTGGCCTCGCTCGAAGCATTGTTCAACGACGGCGGTGGCACCGGGCTCGGCGCAGCGCTCAGCGGCGTCTTCGCCTCATTTTCGGCGCTAGCGTCGAACCCGAACGACACGACCACTCGAGCCAATGTGCTTTCAGCGGCTAGCGCGTTCGCCGAGCGAGCGAACCAGACCGGCAACACCATCTCGCAAATGCAGATGGACCTGAAACAGAAGGCGCAAGACACCGTAGACCAGGTGAACCAACGGGCCCAGGAGATCGCCAAGCTGGATCTGCAGATCGCCCAGGCGACCATGCAGGGCGACGATGCGTCGGACCTAAAGGACCAACGCACTCAAAAGATCCTCAACATGTCTGGGTTGATCAATACCCACACCTTCACGGACGGCAAAGGCAACACCGTCGTGCAGGTCGCGGGCACCACGATCGTTGACGGGCAGCACGCGGGCTCGCTCTCGCTCGACCTCAACGCCGACGGCTCGCTCAAGCTACTCGCCGACCAGTCCGGCGGCGGCGGCAGTGAGATCACGCAGTTCTTGACTGGTGGCACGCTCGGCGGCATCAAAGAGGCGCGCGACAAAGACATCTTCGACGTCTCGAAGCAGCTCAATCAATTCGTGTTCGACGTGGCGACGGCCATCAACACTCAGCACGCGGCAGGCGTCGGCGCCGACGGCAGCACCGGGCGCAACTTGTTCGACGTGGGCCCGAGCACGACCGCTGCCCGCGACTTGCAGGTCTCGGTGGACGTGTTCGATCATCCCGATCGCATCGCGGCGGCCAGCAACGTCTTTTCTCTACCAGGCGGCTCGGACAACGCCGTTGCCTTGAGCAAAATCTTCGACGTGCCGATCGCCTCCGGCGGGACGCGCACCGCTTCGCAGGCCTACGGGGACCTGGTGGGCTCGGTCGGCAGCACGCGAGCCAGCGCCCAACGCGACGTCGACACGCACAAGGCCATCTTGCAGCAAGTGACGGCCATGCATCAATCCGAGAGCGGGGTTTCGCTCGACGAAGAGATGGTGAACCTCACCAAGTTTCAAAGCTCTTACCAAGCCGCCAGCAAAATGATCGGCGTCGCCGACCAGCTGATGCAGACCTTGCTCGGAACGGTAGGCCGATGAGAGTCACCGAGCAGATGCGCTATGATGGCGTATCGACCAACCTGAGCCAGCTCAGCACGCGCCAGGCAAAGGCAGCGCTCGAAGCTCAGACCGGCTTGCACGTCAATCTGCCGTCCGACGATCCGATCGCTGCCTCCGAGCTAGCTCGACTGAGCGCTTCGCAGAGCCAGATCACCGCGCGACGCGGGTCCATCAACGCGGTGCGCGGCGATGCGGAGCTCGCGGAGTCGTCGCTTCAACAGGCTTCGGATTTGCTCGCGACCGCCAAGGACCTGGCCATGCAAGGCGCCAACGGCGACCTCGGCGCCGACGAACGCTCGAGCCTGGCGCTGCAGGTCAAAGACCTTCACGACCACCTCGTCGCGGTCGGCAACACCAAGGGCACCGCCGGCTACTTGTTTGGCGGCAGCGCCACCGACGCGCAACCGTTCGACACCACGGGGACTTTCACCGGCAACGACGAAAGTCACGTGGTCGACATCGGCAACTCGACGCCGACCAGCGTCGGTGCCAGCGGAGCCAAGGCATTCACGGTAGCGGGCGGGCGTGACGTTTTTGGCGATCTCGACGCGCTGTACACGGCGCTCTCGACCAACGACCAGGCGGGCGTCGCAGCGACGCTCGGGCATTTGGACTCGTCCCGCGCGCAGATCACCAACGCCCAGGCCGCCGTTGGCATGACGATCAACAAGCTCGACGCGAGCGACAGCATCCTCGGTGCACTCGATCTTCAAGCGTCCAAGCGCACCGAAGAAGTCGGCTCTGCCGATCCGGCCAAGGCGTACGCCAACCTGACTCAGCTGAACAACGCCCTCCAACAGTCGATTTCCGTCTCCAAGACGGTGTTGGATTTGGCCGCATTCAAGCAGTTCTGAGCGGTCCGCCCGGCCCGGCTCGCCTGGCGCTTGGACAGTTGGCATGCGGCGTGCACACTAGAGCACAGCCATGCTCATCGTCACACGCCGCAAGGGACAGCGTATTGTGCTCGGTCACGACATTGAAATCGTGATTACCGACATCACGCGGAGCGGCGTGAAGATTGGCATCGTGGCCCCCAACTCGCTCACCATCCTCCGAGGTGAAGTGCGAGACGCGGTAGAACAAGCCAATCGCGACGCATTGGAGAGTAGCTTCTCCGACGCGGCAGATGCGATGACAGCCGCCGGCAGCGCGACGCCGTCTCCGCTCCCCGCGCCCGAGCCCTCGGCGACGAGCGCTGACGCGACTGCCCCCGTGTTCACCGACCCCTGAGTCGTTCGTCAACGAAGTGTCAGGCCCCGTCGTCAAGACGCCGACGCTCTCGTTGCCCGACTGGTGGCCGCCCTCGCGGAAAGCGAGGCTTTGGCTTCGCACGGCCCAAATCTAGCGATTCTACGGCACATTTCGACCGTACCGGGCCTGGCACGATTCATGGATTGGGGTTCACGCGGGTAACCGCAGTCTCCCAATGTCTCTCGACTCAGCACAACTCCAAGCGCAATTCTTCGACGACAACGTGTTGCGCTCGACCCTCGCGCCCGACACGCTCTCGCGGATCAGAGAAGCAACTCAGGTCGCGCGAATCGTCGAGCTGGAAGACGGCACACCAGCGCTGGTCCACGGGACGCAGCTCTTGGGAGCGGCCTTCGACCCGGAATCCTTGCTCGAAGTGGCAACGCGGGCCGGAAGTCCAGTCACGTTCGTCGTCTTCGGACTCGGCATGGGGCACACCGTGCGCGGCCTCCGTGCCTTCACTTCCGCCCCACTCGTGATCTTCGAACCCGATCCGGGGATCGTGCGCAGCTACTTCGAAAGCGGCCCGAGCGATCTGGGCGATGTCCCGATTGTGTGCACGCTCCACGAACTCTCCCAAATTTGGCCGAGGCTCTCCAATGGTAAGCAAAGCGTCTCACTCGTCAATACTCCCGGCTATGCAGAAGTCTTTCCCGAACAAGCGACTGCCGTTCGCGAGGCGGTTGGCGAGCTGGTTCAGCGCAGCGGTGTCAACGACGCGACACACCGACTGCGGGCCCGGGTCTGGATTCAGGACGTGTTCGCGAACCTCGACTTGCTTCGCGAGCATCCGACCTTCTTGGCACTCGCTCGGCAGTATCAAGGTGTTCCGGCGTTTATCGTCGGTGCCGGCCCGTCGCTCGGCAAGAACGGTCGACAGCTCGCCGAAGCCGCGAAGAAGGGGATCGTCATCGCCCTCAACTCCAGCGCCCGAGCCCTCGATAGTTACGGAGTCGAACCGCAAGTCTTAGCGTGCATGGAGTCCATCGATGTCTCGCACCTGTTCGAGCACGTCTCGTACATCGATCGCGTCGTACGAGCGATCAGCTTGACCGGGCACCCGCGCACCCTGCGCGCCGGCGGTGGACCGCTACTCCCGATTTTCGAGGGGATCTCGCAACAGAATGCACCGCTTCAGGCGTTGCTCGGCTATCAAGGCCTGCCGGTGTCCGGGAGTGTCTCGACCCTTGCGTTCTCCCTCGCCGAGCGTCTCGGCTGCTCGCCGATCGTGTTCGTGGGCCAAGATCTCGCTTACACGGACGGCAAGGCGTACGCGACGGGGACGCCCTATCAGGAGTCGCGCGTGCGCCTGGCCGCCGATGGCGCGACCTTGGAGCACGACTGGTGCGAAACGCTCAAGACGACGCACAACCAGGGCGACAACAAGATGCCCGAACGAGAACCATTGCGTCAGGTGGTCGCCTGGGGCGGCAGTGGGCACGTGATGAGCACGATCGGCTTCTCCGCAGTGCGCGCGTGGCTCGAGGGGGCGAGTGTGGTGCTGCAGCGAGAGCGCCCCGACACTCGGCTCGTGAACGCCACCGAGGGCGGCGCGCGCATCGAGGGCTTCGAGGAATTGCCGCTCGCCGAGCTGCTCAGCTCCTTGCCTGAGCGAAACATCAGCGCGGCATCGATTCGCGACGACGCCCTCCGCGCCAAAGGCCCGCTCAGCAGTCGGGAGCTTTGGACCTGGTGCACCGAGCAAGCGGCCCTGGCCCGTGGTGTGCGCGAGGCAGCGCGGCGCATTCGCCGACTCGGAGACGCGGCCCTGACGGCTCTCGACCGCTGTCAGCCCGGCAAGATTGCGCGTTGCTTCGAGAAGCTGGAGGTAGCGGAGCTTGCGCTCAAAGAGAGCGTGCGACGCATGCCGTTCGTGGACGCCTGGGCGCACGCCGACATCGACCGCGTTGTCGCTGCGAGCGGTCCGCTCTCCCGGGACGACCAGGCCAGTGCGCTCCAATCCGTCACCCTCGAATTATCAATCGCGCGAATCATCGAACAGGCCGCCCGCGAAATCGAGACCGACCTCAATCGGCTCGCAAGCGGCTTCCTTACGCCCCATTCCGCGCCGAACGGCGCAGAACCCGCAGATTCTAGGACATGACCGAGTCGTGCTCCGAGAAGCAACACGCAACCGAAGAAGGAACCCGTCATGATCAATATGAAGTCCAACGTTCAGGCACTGGACGCACAACAACACCTGAACTCGACTCAGATGGCCGTCAACAAGAGCTTCCAACGGCTCTCGAGCGGTTTTCGCATCAATACTGCCGCTGACGACGCGGCTGGGCTCGCAATCAGCGAGCACATGAAATCGCAAATCCGCTCCTACACGGTGGCAGAGCGCAACGCGAGCGACGCGATCTCGATGACGCAGACGGCGGAAGCCTCCCTCGGCGACATGCACGACATTCTCGGCCGCATGCGCGAGCTCGCCATGCAATCAGCCAACGGTGACATGACATCCGTCGATCGCGGCTACATCAACACCGAGTTCCAATCGCTGAAGGCCGAGATGGGGCGCATCGAGGGCTCATCGAAGTTCAACGGACGCCAGCTCGTGTCGGCGACCGCGGCCAACGTCACGTTCCAGATCGGCTTGGACAACACCGCATCCGACCAGATCACGCTGACCTTCGGCGGGCTCAACCTGACCTCCATCCTGTCGGCTTCGTCCGACGTCTCTGGCGCAACCGCCGGGGGCGCCCTAGCGGCGCTCGGGATCATCGACACGGCCGTCGAGCGGATCTCGACCGAACGCGCGAAATACGGCGCGACGCTCAATCGCCTGGACATCACCATCTCGTCAATCCAGACCATGCGCCTGAACATCACCTCGGCCAATTCGCGCATCCGCGACGTCGACGTGGCGGCGGAAACCGCGAATTTGAGCAAGAACCAAGTGCTGGCTCAGGCAGGCGTCTCGGTCTTGGCCCAGGCGAACCAGCTGCCCCAGCTGGCCCTCAAGCTACTCCAAGGCTGAGCGAGCGGAACCCAGCCTTTGGCCCTGAGCCAAGGGTAATCTCGAAGATGACCACGCAGGGCCCTCCGCGGCGCCCGCGCAGATGTAGGCAGAACACGCCCAAGCTCCGCTTTGAGTGCCAGAGTTTCGCGCGTGTTTTAGCTCAAGCCTTGGGACGAGACTCCGTTCCTTGTGGGTGACGGGCAATGACGCCCCGACGAGCCAGCAACCCTGGTCTCGTGACCTCCAAGAAGGAGTATTCCCATGGGCATCAATATTCAGACGAACAACGCAGCACTCTCGGCGCAAAAGAACCTCGGCATGAGCCAAAAGCTGCTGGCTGGCAGCTTCCAACGCTTGTCGAGCGGTTTCCGCGTCAATTCCTCCGCTGACGACGCGGCGGGCCTCGCGATCAGCGAGAGCATGAAGTCTCAGATCCGCAACGGAATGCTTCCGATGCGCAATCGATGGCGCAAACGGCGGAAGGCGCCCTCGGCGACGTCCATGACATCATGGGCCGTATGCGCGAACTGGCGATGCAGTCGTCCAACGGCGACTTGGGCAGCACGGACCGCGGCTACATCTCGACTGAGTTCAAGTCGCTTCAGCAAGAAGTGACCCGTATTCAGGGTTCTGCCAAGTTCAACGGCAAGCAACTGATCAACGCGACGGCCACCACCACCGTTTTCCAGGTCGGCCTGAACAACACCGCGTCCGACCAGATCTCGGTGACCTTCGGTGGTGTTTCGCTGACCACCATCGCTAGCACCGCTGGTGCGGACTTGAGCACGGCGACCGGCGCTCTAGCCGCTTTGGCGACCATCGACACGGCGATTCAGAACATCTCGACCAACCGTTCGAAGTTTGGTACCGCGATGAATCGCATGGATTTTGCCACCAGCAACATCCAGACGATGCAGTTGAACATCACGGCAGCGAATTCGCGCATCCGTGACGTGGATGTGGCCTCTGAAACCGCGAACCTTTCGCGTAATCAGGTGCTCACGCAGGCTGGCACTGCGATTCTCGCGCAGGCCAACCAGATCCCGCAGATGGCGCTCAGCTTGATCGGTCGCTGAGCGATCGAGTTGAGAGGCAGGTTCGGGCTGCTGACCCCTTGGGTCAGCGGCCTGTCCTGCTTTTGTCTCGCAGCACTGCAGTGCCTCGCGAGGGCCGCTGCCGCGCGTTGGGGAGCTCTGCGAAGCGCCAAGCGCCCACACCGAGCGACCTCAAAGTGGCCTAGAAGAACAGAAATTGCTGAGGAACGCCTGAATCCGGCCGTTCAGGATCCATGAGCCATGACAGCAGCCAATAGCCTCGGAGGCGTCGGATCAGGGATTGACACCACCGCCCTCATCACCGGCTTGGTGAATGCCGACTCGGGGACACTCGACGCGCTGAAGAAGAAGCAGAGCTCGACCAGCTCGGCGATTTCGACGCTGTCGGACATCAGCAGCTCGCTCGGTTCCTTGCAGAGTGCCGTGGCGGCGCTGAGCACCAGCGACGGCGTCGGTAGCTACACGGGCACCTCCAGCTCCCCCGCGATCGCGATCAGCACGACGGGCAACGCCCAATCCGGCGCGTACTCGATGTCAGTGACGCAGCTCGCTCAATCACAGCGGACCTATTCGAACTCGTTTCTATGGGCTAACCAAGCACTCGGTTCGAGTGGGACCCTGTCACTTCAGGTGGGCTCGGGCGCAGCCGCTTCGATTAGCATCGGCAGCTCGGACACGCTCGACCAGATCGTGGGCAAGATCAACGCCTCGGGCACGCGCGTGGGCGCCTCGGTGCTGTATGACGGCAGCGAGTACCGACTGCAGCTCCGTGGTCTCGACACCGGGAAAGACAACGCCATCACCATCGGGCAAAGCGGCGGCCTGGACCTCGGGCTCAACGTCCCGGCGAACACGGTTCAAAAGGCGCAAGATTCGATCGTCAAAATCGACGGCTTCGACGTGCAGCGGTCGACGAACCAGGTGGTTGGGGCGATTTCGGGCGTCACACTGGCTCTGACCGCCGTGACCACCGCGCCTGTCGACGTGACCGTGGCCTCGGACTCGCACAGTCTGGCCACGAAGATTCAGTCGATCGTCACTGCCTACAACTCGGTCCTGAGCAAGGTCAATACCGCCGCCGGACACGGCACGACCAAAGCGACCAATAGCGAGCTGGCGAGCGACTCGACCCTGCGCGGCATCGTCAATCGCCTGAGCACGACACTGCAGACGGTGTCCGGAACGGGCAAGTACAACTCGCTCGGCTCAGTCGGCCTCAGCTTGCAGAAGGACGGCACGCTCGCGCTCGATTCGACCAAGCTCGCCGCGGCCGTGACGGCGGACGCCGCAGCAGTGAGCGCGCTCTTCGCCGGCAACGGCACGAGCACGGGCGTCATGAGCTCGCTGAGCAAGGCGATCAAGACCTATACCCAGACAGGCACGGGCCTCTTGGTGCAGCACACGAGCGACCTGCAAAGTCGCGTCACCTCGATGACCGACAGCATCAACCGCGAGCAGGACCGACTCACGCGCTATCAAACCCAGCTCCAGAAGACGTTCTCGGCGATGGACACCAAGGTCACTTCGAACAACTCCGACATGGGCTACTTGGCGAAGCTTTATGGCACCAGCACCGGTTGAGGAAAGGGTCAGTTAGATGCTTGAATCCGCCGCAGCCGCTCGCTACACGCTGGTCCGAGACACGACCTCGACCCCGGGGGAATTGCTGCTTGCGCTGTACGACGGCATGTTCCGCTTCTTGAACGGCGCCAAATTGTGCATCGAGAACAAGCAGCTGCCGCGTGCCCGCGAGCTCTTGTCCAAGACTCACGCCATTCTCTCAGAATTGACGATAGCGCTCGACCACAGCGTCGCGCCCGAGCTCTGTGGCCAGCTCGACGGCCTTTACGGCTTTTGCATCGACCGCATCCAGGTCGCGAGCCGTAAGGGAGACGTCGTGGCCATCGACGAGGTGACGCGCGTGCTCACTCCGCTGCGCGAAGCCTGGGCCGTCGCGGTCCCCAAGGCCATTCAAGAGGCCCACGCTGCGGCCCAAAAGAAAGCATGACTGCCACGCTCGTCCCTTCCCAAGCACCGCCCCTCACAAGGCCGGCGCGCGACCCGAGTTACGAATTCGCGCGGCGTGAGGCCGACGTGGTGGCGCGCTTCCCGTCGGGCAAGCGCGTCCCCGTCACTCGAGAGCGAGTGCGCGCCTATCCGGGACTGACCGGCGCGGCTCCAAGCACGCTGGCATTTTACCAAGCATTTGCGCCGCTTCTCCAGGGTAGGCACGTCCTCGATGCCGGCACGGGCTCCGGTGCTGGGGCGCGCGTTCTCTCCGAGCATGCCCCGCACGTGACGGCCGTCGACAGCGACGCGCGCGCGCTCGCATTCGCTCGCGAGTACGCGCCGAGCGTGGACTTCTTGCATGCCGACCTGTGCCACGGCACGTCCGTCGATCGCGCGGACGCCGCCTTCTTGGTGGACGTCCTTGGACACTTGGCGCGTCCTGAAGCTGCGCTCAGGGGACTGCGCGCCTGTCTGCCCGTGGGCTCACAGCTCTTCGTTGCCGAGCCCCGAGCCTACGCTTCGCAGCGTTTGCTCGCGCCGGCTTGCCGTGCGTTCTCGCGGCCAGCACTCAGCCGCCTGTTGCTGAGGGCAGGGTTCGAGGTCGACACGTCGCTCACCCCCTCTACAAACTTCGTCGCGCTGATTGCCCGACGCGCGGTCGACCCATCGGTCGATGCGCTCGCCGAAGGACTCTACCAGAGTGCGCGCGGCCAATTTTCGGGCGCGGCCAAGGAGCTCGCTCGCGCACGTCACAGTGCGCGCGCCGACGTGCAGCTCGAGGCGCTGCTCGGAGAGGCCGAGCTCTCGCTCGCCGAGGGCGACGGTGACGGCGCGGTTCGTCGCTACTTCGAAGCCAACGAGCTCGACAACGGCGATGGCCGCGCGCTCAGCGGTCTCGCACACATCGCGCTGCGAACGGGCAACAAGGACGACGCGCTTCGGCTGGCGCTCGACGCGCTCAAACGCGAGCCGACCGAGCTCTCGGCGAACGCAGCCATGGCGATCGCCGCCGAACAGCTGTCTCATCCGGACGCCTTCAACGCCTGGCGCGTCGCCGCAAACCTCGCGCCGCACGACTTGGACGTGGCCGCGGGCCTGGCGCGCGTGTCGGCGGCGCGCGGAAACTTCGCGTTCGCCATCCAAGTCTTCGAGCGGCTGCGCGGCTACGGCGCGGCTTTGGGGATGGAATTCCACGTGACGCTCGGGTGGCTCTTGCTCGCCGACGGCCGAAAGCGTGACGCCAGCGTCGAGGCCCGCTTCGCAGCGGTCATCGCGCCCGAGAGCGAAGCCGTCACCGAGCTCGTTCAGGCCATCGAGACGCCGTAACAGGCGGCCGGGGCAGCCGGAGCTGAGATGCGGAGGCGGTGTGCGAACGGCGCGCCGCTGCGGCGCGCCTGCTCAACTGCCGGTTTCGGCGAAACCCGGCGCGCGCTCAGCGACGAGCGCCGCCTCCACGATTTCACAGATGCCATGCCAAGCCAAGATGTGCAGCTCTTGGACGCGTGGCGTTGCTGCCTCGGGCGCCTTGAACGCAAGCTTGGCGGCCTTGGCAATGGGCCCGCCATTTCTACCAGTGAAGGCGATCCCGAGCGCACCCTTCTCGCGCGCTGCCTCGAGAGCGCGAACCACGTTCGGCGAGCGACCACTCGTGCTGATGCCGACCACGATGTCGCCCGCACGCGCGTGCGCGCGCACCTGCCGCGCGAAAACATCCTTGAAATCCCAGTCGTTGCCGACCGCGGTCAGGATCGAAGTATCGGTCGTCAATGCCAACGCCGGATACGGCTCGCGCTCGATGGCGAAGCGTCCCACGAGCTCGGCCGCCACGTGCTGAGCGTCGGCCGCGCTTCCGCCGTTCCCACAGAACAGGATCTTGTGACCGGTTCTGAGCGCGTTGGCTAGAACCTCCGCGATCTCCGCGAGGCCTGATAGGGACTCGGCGAGCAGCTTTTCGTGCGCGCGAATGCTGTCCTCGACGATGCGCTTCAGGGCGCGCTCGTGAGCGGGGATCCGCCTCTCTGCCGCCCGCGAGCTGAGCACCAACTCCACGGCCTCGGCGACCGCGCCCTCACCTCCGCGCGCCTCGAGCACGCGGTGCGCCTGGGAGCGCGCCGCGAACGAGGCATCGGACGGGCACAACGCCAATCCCACAGTAGCAAATGCCAGCGCATCGCGATCGGCGTCGCCCACGAAACAAATCGCCGAAAGCGGCACACCGCTCTCTTCCGAGAGCGTGCGCAGGGCTAAAACCTTGTCTTTGGCCCCGGAAAGAACGATGTCGGCGTTCAGTCGCTCGGAAATGGCCGCCTGCAAGGCGCTCGTCTCACCGGTCACCAGCGCTAGCTTGAGGCCCTCGCGGCGCGCCCTGGCGAGCGCGTCCAAGTCCCGAAAGGCGATGCCTTTGGTCTCCTCCCCGTGAGCACTGACACTGACCTTGCCATCCGTAACCACACCGTCGATGTCGAGTGCCAAAAGTTCGATCGAGTTTACCAACATGTTCGGCCTCCATCCACGATCAGATTCGAACCGGTCATGTATGACGATGCGTCCGAACACAGGAAAACCACC
>Ga0302321_100004271_pt1 | contig 12361 bp, 13 predicted proteins | sample Fen_T0_1_FD_202505 | JGI IMG/M metagenome (GOLD analysis project Ga0302321, IMG submission 202505) | Peat permafrost microbial communities from Stordalen Mire near Abisko, Sweden - Fen_T0_1 | ecosystem: Environmental > Terrestrial > Soil > Wetlands > Permafrost | place: Sweden: Abisko...
CAGGTTGTCGGTGCTGCGGTTCTCCTGAAAAATGATGACGACGTGCTTGATCTTGCCGGGTGGCGGTGGATTGTGGTTGCCCTCTCCGCTGACTCCACCACAACCGTTCAGGCTGATTAGAACGGTCGCTGCGGAAAAAATCAGACTCAGCAGCAGCACTACCCTTAACTGAACCATACGAACCTCTCTCCAGAAGAAAATGGACCAGTGGCGAAATCTTCAACGAATTGAACTGTCCACGGAGAGGCGACGCCGCGCGATCTGCCCGGGCATGCGGCCTCAGGAATGGCAGCACATTTCTTCCCCAAGCAAACTCTTCCCTGCAATCGTGACCGATTGTCTAGATGGATGCCGGACTGCCGTGGTTAGGTTTGCTGGGAGGGCCTCGAATTTCCGTCGCGGTTAGGAAGGAAGATCGGTTCACCGAACGGTTTCTCTCCGGCGTATAGGCGAATCCGGAGGGAGACTGGTAAAATCGAAAACATCCACTCAGCGACCCGCTGCCGTGGGGCTGTAGCTCAGCTGGGAGAGCGCATCGTTCGCAACGATGAGGTCGCCGGTTCGATCCCGGCCAGCTCCACCAAACCTTAGATCTTGTTGGGCAGAGTCGGTTGAGCCCTCGTCGTTATCGTGCCTTCAGGATCTTTGACCGTGAACTGAAGGCCGTTCCGCCCGTCCATGGCCACTGCTGTTTCCGCCGAAGCGGGGGTTGCAAACTTTTGCCTAGTTGCGAACAATCGAAGCAGCCTCCAGTCGCTCGTGAATTTCTGGTGAGATTGCATTTGGAGTTCTGCTAAACTGGCTCGACTACGGGACTAAGCACTCGGATCGCTCGCCCCCGGCTATCCGGTGTTGGATCCTGGCATGCCTCTCCCTGGGTAACTCCGCCACTGCCAGCCAAAATCCCGCATAGATAGAGGAGCGCGTTTGAGCGACCCGGTTGTCGTAAGAGAAGTGCGCAGGCGGCGGGCCTGGTATCGGCGACGGCTGCGGACCCGGAGAACCGTGCTCGCGGCGGGTCTGATGCTCTTGCTGGCGGCCGCTTGCTGGCAGAGCGCGGCCCGGCATTTCGGGCTTCCCACCGTGCACTCCACCCAATTGTTGCCGGAATCTTTCTGGGCACGCAGCGATGTCCGCGGCAATGTCGCCCTGACCGCGGCGCAAACCGGTTCGCGGAAGGCCCCATCCGGGAAGCGCCGGGTTTATCCCTATTCGGTTATTCCCGGCGGAGTCGAGGATGCGAACCAACTTCGCGAAATGGCCGCGCGCGATTACGTTGTTGCCCGGCATTTTGCGGGCTTCGAGTATCGTCGCGCCCGGCTGATCCGTGCCCGTGCCGCGCGCGCGGTGTACCTGTCGTACCGCATGCATAATCGTGTGTTCTGGACTCACAAGAAGGTTCTGCTCCCGGCGGGCGATCTGCTGCTTACGGACGGAAAGATCACAGCCCGGGCCCGCTGCGGCAATCAGGTTTCCGAGGCCGAGCAATCTGACGTTTCCCCCGACGAGCCATCGGAAGACGTTCTCGACCAGCCCGTCGCCGAACTCATGCCCCTCGATCGCGCTCAGTTGTTCCGGTCGGCACTGAACCGGCCCAACCTGCCCGGGGCGCAAGCGATGCCGCCTTCGGCTCCCCGGCTGTTTTCGGGTGGGTTCAGCTTTCCCTATGTATCGTTCGGTGCTCCGGTTTCCGGACTGTGCGAGAACCCCAAGGACGCCGACAAGAAACACTGCCATCCCAAGCCGCGGCCTCCGGTGATTCCCGAACCCACAACCATGCTGCTGCTCTCGACCGGGTTGGCAGGAGTGTTCTGGCGCTACCAGCGGACGAAACGCAACGCCACCGCCAGTTGAACTCGATCTCGGACGCGTTCATTTTCCTGCGTCCCGCGATTTGGTTCTACGACCTCCGGCATGAATCCGAACCCCTCCGCAGGCTGCTAAACTCCAGTCAGGTGCTATGTTGCGACTCGGATCCATGCTGGTGATCGTGTGTTCGTTGACGATCCCGCTTGCTGCGCAGGAGCCTGCCCGCGTCGGGCACGTCTCGGTGCTTGGGAGCAGCGCAGCGATCGAAGTGGAGATTCAGACCTCAGGCACCGTCACCCCTCAGAGTCAGATGCTCGCTGGACCGGATCGCATCGTCGTGGATTTTCCCGGAGCACTACCCGGCGCTGATCTTCGCGCGATGGTCGTGAACCGCGGGGCACTGAAAGCAATCCGCGCCGGACTTTTTGCCAAGGACCCATCGGTGACGCGCGTCGTGCTCGATCTAACCGTGCCTCAGTCTTATCAGGTATTCGCAACCCGCAATGCCGTCATGCTGAAGCTGAGCCCGATCGCGGCTGGCGGACAAGCGCAGCCATCGCCAGCCCCGCCCGCCTCGACCGAGCCGCTCCCGGTCTCTCCGCCGGAACCTTCGATGAACGTAACCTTTCACAACGGGATGCTGAGCATCCACGCCGACCGGGTCACGCTGGCGAAGGTGTTGTTCGAGGTGCAACGGCAGACGGGTGCAGAAATCGCGATTCCGGCCGGAGCCGAGGCGGAAGAGATTGCGGCAGACCTCGGGCCGGCTCCGGCTCGCGAAGTGCTGGCGTCGTTGCTCAACGGCTCACGCTACAACTTCATCTTCGTAGGCAACGATCGCGGACGCACGCTGCAAAAAGCCATCCTGAGCGTCCGGTAATCCCAGTTCCTAATCCAGAAGTTATTACGCGGAAAGTCAGTAGCCCTACGGCGCCGTGATCAGCCGCACCGGCACCGGAGAAGCGCCGTTGCCCATTATGACGTTTGTGCTGGCGGTATTGCCGCAACCTGCCAAGTTGATGATGGTGGCCGGAACGTGGTCGCTGGGCGTGACAAACCCCGTCGGATTCAGGAAGAATTGCACAAATCCGATGACCTTGACGGGGTTTGTGGCAGGGAAGTCCGCGCCGGGAGCTACATCGACCACGGGCACGGTCACTAAGGAATCGCTCACCATCACATGGGCTCCTTGGGCGCCTGTTACCGGATTGTCGTTGCCTCCCACATACTGAAAGGGCTGTCCCGGAGACCAGAGCGGATCAATCTTGTCCCCAAAGTTGTTCTGCGAATGCGTCAAGCAGGTCACGGCGACCTGGGTGTCGTTGTTGGTCGCGATCGATGTCGTGTCTAAGTCCACCCCGCTGTTCAGTCCGCATGAGACCGGTTGTTGTACGCAGCCGACGACACTTTGCTGGTAGGAGGTGAGGCCCTGGCCGCATGACGGCAAAGACGTGGTCGGCGGAACTGGGAAGCTGGTTTGCTTTCCCGGAAAGAATCTCCAGGATTGCGCCGTTTGCGGCGGGCTACAGCCACCGGGGCAGGTCAAAGTCAAGCCGGTTAAGCCTCCTCCGGCGTCGACGGTTAGCCCCAGAAGGCCGGTATTCTGAATGGCTCCCGTGTTTTCGTCAAAAATCTTCTCTGTAAGAGAAGTCATGTTTGGCAGCACCCACGGTTTCACGCAGATCGGGGCAATCGGAATTGTCGGCGGATTCAGCGCATCGGCACCCGATGGGTTGTACGCCTCAGCCGTCGCCGTCGCCTTGACCGTTGCCGTGGTGCTCCCCCAAATCCGAGCGAAGAAAGTCGGCAGATCGGCTCTCGTCACCACCACGGTCACATGCGGATTCGTGCCGAAGCTGGGGTCACCGTCATTGAAACTAACGACGACCTCGCCGTTGCCCGCGATCAGGTTCCTGCCTCCCACGCCATTGTTCTGGGCCACTTGCTTCGCGACCGCTTCGGCAATTGGCCTCGCGGCATCGCTCAACGAGGTATTGGCGGCGTCGGAAGTCATCCCGGAATTGGCAAGAACCCGCGCCCCTGCCAGCGCCGCCCCGTCAGCCGCAAGTTGTGCTTCGCTGCGCGCAGTATAGAAAGTGACCACGTCGATCGCCAGCGCGGCCATCGCGGCCACGATGAAGAGCAAGACCACCGCCACCAGCAGAACGACGATACCTTGTTCGCCCTGTCGCGCTGATTTGGATTTTCTGCGTCTCACTCAACCTCACATCTGATTGTGAACGGTTGCCGTCTCGCTGATGTTGGTGGTGGCCGCATATATGGCGCCCGGCACCAACAGCTGAATCACGCTATTGAATCGCCAGTGGTACGGGTAGCTCACCGTCACCTGGGTTCCCACCGTCGTCGGTGGCCCTCCCACCGAAGTCACCCAGCCACGGTCGATCGCGATCACAAGAGAATCCGGAGTACAGCCGGTGATGGTAAATGACCACTTCAATTCACTGAGATGGTTGTGGGCGACCGCGCAACTCGCCCAGGTCCCTTGGGGCAGCACATTGTCGGCAGACAGCGAACTAAAGACAACTTCCAACACAGGTTGGAGCGAGTAGGGGTTCGCGGTCGCTGGGGCCGCTGGGTCCATGTCCGTCATCGGCTGTGCGCCTGCGATGACCGCCGCTTCCTGCGCCGCATGCCCAATCTTCTGCTTCTGATTGAAGGCTCCGCTGAAGTCATAGATGCCCACAAGAAAAACCACGAGCAAGGGCAGAGCAATGGCGAACTCGACGAGGGCGGAGCCCTCCGTCTGCCGCGTCAATGTTCGGCGTCGCCGCACTCAGTTCTCCATCCGGCTCTGCGCCTCTGCAGTCAAGTTGACTTGTTGCATGCTGAGCGACGTGAAGGGAAGGTAAACCTTAAACGGATATTGGAAACTGACAATTACCCCACACTGAGCCGGAGTGGACGGGCTATTCAGCCACACCGAGCGGCAGATCGTGATTTTGCTGGTGCTCGCCGAACATCCGCTCGGCGGTGTTGGACAGAAAGTGGGCGTGGTTGAAGGAGCGTGTGGCATGATCTGGTTCCGGTCGAGGTTCGAGGCATCCGTCACTGAATATACGGAATTGTCGACGGCGCTATCGAGGGGGAAAGTGTTTCCGGGGCTGCAGGTGGCGCACGTGGGTCGCGCCGCCGTTGCTGCTCCCCTTTCCGCTGCTTGCGTGATCGTCGAATAGATATTGAAGGCGCGGCCGAACCACACGATCCCCAGAAGAAACATGAATACCAGCGGCAGCACCAGAGCAGCCTCGGCGATCTCGGCTCCTTCGACACGTCCCAATACCCGGACAATTCTTCGCATCAAGCGCCTACCATCTTCCCACGGCTCCGCCAATGCCAACCAGCAATACCGAAAGGGCCATCGCCACGCCGAAGGGGATCTTGGTGGATTGTGGGCTGTCCAGCGATACTTCCGACCCCGGCATCCGCAATGACGCGAACGCTCCGAGCATGTGGACCATATTGCGCAAAGTCTGAGTAAACCGCCCTTTGTAAATCACCACAATCAGCGCCATCACTCCCGCCAGGAGAACCGTCCCCATCAGCACCGCAATCAGCTGCCGCGGACCTACACAGGCTCCCAGTGCCCCGGCCAGTTTGAAATCTCCCGCGCCCAGGCTGCGGATCAGAACGAAAGGTAGCAGGAGTCCGAGTCCCAATCCAGCCCCCAGCAGCGCGGTTTTCAGGCCCGGCCACCGGAATAGAGCCGTGTTGACTACCACGCCCGCCGCGAATCCGGAAACCGTAAGCCAGTTCGGAATCCGCCGAAAGCGCCAGTCCAGCACGCCGGCAACGCTCGCGACCAGCATGGCGGGGATCCAAGGGCCAAATTGAAGCATGGTTGCCGTCGGCAGGCAGACCCTCCGAGGGCCGCTGCCAGTACTCTAGGGCTTTTCCGGAAAGCACTCAAGGGGGAAGAACATCTACCACGGAGACACGGAGTCACGGAGAAGGGTTTAGGCACTTCTTTGCCGCTCCGTGCCTCCGTGGTGAAATCGGAGTCCTCAAAGCAAAGGCCCGGAAACCGTCCCGGGCTTTGGAAGCTAAGAAAAGATGCGCCTAATGCGGCAGGCCCACTGCATTCCGCTCCGCGATGACTTTCCGCGCGTTATCCGCCAGAGCTCGCGCCTGGGGCAATAGCTCCAGTGCCTTCATAACCTCCGGATCGGTTTCCGCCCGCACCTTCAGGCCTTCTTCCTGCCCGAAGGAATCCACGAACAGTTCGCTCTTGATGTTGGAGCGCAACCACTCGTGGTTCTCGATCAATTCGGCTTCGGTGAAGGGCACCTTCTCTTCGTCCAGGAATTTGCGGAAATCCTGAAGCACTGTTTCATCCGCCTCGAAGCTCTGCGTGACCTTGTGTCCGATCACGTAGCGCTTGGCGAAATTGAAGAACGCATAATGCTGCAGCAGCGTCTCCTGGAATTTGTTGGACTTGAAGGGCGCAAGCTTCACGTCCGGAGTGATGCCGCCGCCGCCGTACATGGTGCGGCCGCTGTCGGTGAGCTTCACTTCGTGATTGGCGTTGTTCTCTTCCTTCTCCCGATTGTAATAGTAGTCATAGAGCGACAGGTTCGAATAGTCGCGCTGGATCAGGCGTCCGCTGGGGGTGTAGTACTTCGCCGTGGTCAGCGCCAGGCCGGTGTTCTCAGCCAGCGGATAGACGGTTTGTACCAGCCCCTTGCCGAAGGTTACTTCGCCCACGATCAAGCCGCGATCGTGGTCCTGAATCGCACCGGCAACGATCTCCGATGCCGATGCCGTTCCTCGGTTCACCAGCACTACCAGCGGGTAGTCCTTGCCGCCATTACCATGCGCGGCCGAGTAGCGTTTTTCGGGAGAGGTCCGGCCGTGATGCGAAACGATCAACTGGCCCTTCTTCAGAAATTTGTCGGCGACTCCCACACCCTCGCTGAGCAATCCGCCCGGATTCTGCCGCAGATCGAGAATCAGGCCCTTGATATCTCCCATTTCATCGAGCGCCTGGGCGACCTCGTGCTCGGTGGTTTCCTGGAATCCGGAAACGTGCATGTAGCCGATGCCCGGCTTGATCAGGAAGTGCAGATCCACGCTGTAGCGCGGGATCTCGTCACGCACCACGTTGAAGTCGAGCGGCTTTTCCGAGCCTTCGCGCAGCACTGTGATTTTGACGGTCGTGCCCTTCGGTCCCTTGAGCAGATCGGCCACGTCCGAAGTGCTCATGTTGTCGGTGGCCTTGCCGTCCACCGCCACAATGATGTCGCCGGGGTGAATTCCCACCCGGTAGGCCGGCGTTCCCGCAAACGGTGCGATGACGATCACCTTGTTGTTCCGCGGTCCCACCGTCATGCCCACGCCGTAATACTTGCCGCGCTGTTCTTCCCGCAGCAGGGAATACGATTTCGGATCGAAGAAATTCGAGTGCGGATCGAGCGAATGCAGCATGCCCGGAATGGCCCCGTTGTAAATGGCCTTGTCCGCGCTCACCGGCTCGGCGTAGTTCTCCTCCACCGTCTCGTAAACTTGGGTGAATTGCTTGTAGCTGTCCCGGACGTCGGAATCGCTGCTGGGCGTTGCCGAAGGGCTGACCTTCTGCGCGAACAGCATTCCCAGGAAGCCGAACAGGGCAAGCACGAAAACTACCAGGAAGAGAGAGCGACGAGCACTACCGGCCATGTCTCGAAATCCTTGGGCAGGGCATTATTGTGGAGGGAAACCTGCCACATCTGAGCGCAGTATAGCATGCAAGCGCTCCCCCTCTATTAGACGCCAATCGTTGCCCGAGGTTACTCCTGTTCCGCACCCTCGGGGGCATGAATTCAGCTAAAAAAACTGCGTTATACCTTCTTCCAGCACCCGTACCCGGTCTTTTACCCCGGCCTTTTCGGCCTCCTGGCCGAGCAGTTGCAGGGGTTCGTCCACCGGTTCATGCGACAGCCGGAAGGTTCCATAGTGCATCGGGACCATCCAGCGCGAGTTCAGATCCAGAAAAGCCCGCATCGCGTCGGCAGGGCTGGTGTGCACGTTGCGAAACTGCGGCGGGTTATAGGCCCCGATCGGAAGCAGCGCCAACTCCGGCTCCAGGCGGCGGCCGATCTCCCGGAATCCCGAGAAATACGCGGTATCGCCCGCGTGATAGACCGAATGCTCCCCAGAGCGCAGGACGTATCCACCGTAGCCGCGATGCGAGTCCTTAAGGACGCGTGCGCCCCAGTGCCGCGAGGGAACGTGGGTGATGTCGAGCCCACCGTGACGGTAGTGGTTCCACCACTCCAATTCCACGATGTCGGGAAATCCCAAGTCGGAAACCAGGTCGAAGACATGGTGCGGCACAACCAAGACCGGCGCCGATCCCTTCTGCCGCCGGGTTTGGCGTGCAATCGCCCGCAACGACTGCCGGTGCAGGTGATCGAAATGCGCATGCGTCACCAGCACCACGTCCACCGGAGGCAGATCGCGGACGCGCAAGCCCGGTTGCCGCAGTCGCTTCAGCACGAAAAGCCAGCGCGCAAAATTGGGGTCAATGACGACGCTCTGTCCCCCGATCTGGAGAAAAAAGCTGGAATGCCCGATGAACGTAAGCCCAAGTTCGCCGTTGGTGACCAGTTGCGGCTTATGGGTTTCGCCGGTGCGGGGAGTGACCGCGGAGTGTCTTACCAGCCGCGTGAACTGGCTTGCCCGCTTGCGCAGCGCCGGATTGTTCAGAGAATTGTTTAACATCGATGCAATAGGCCCTGGCAGTCAACCCGCGAAAAATGCGGATCGCAGGCCAGTTCTACCCACACTCGCCACTACCCCTTATAGATAGATGCTCGCCAGTCGCTCGCGGTCACACCAACTGCGCGAATCTTCGCAGCAGTGATTCGGTCAAATCTGCCCGGGCTGCGTCTTGTGGCGCTGGGTGCTTGATTCAGTCTAGAACATCATCATTCATCTTGACCGTGACTTTCCCGGTCCTATCTAATCGAGAGTCTGGAGGATTCGAACCGAATGCGTGTTGCCTTTCTCGGAATGGGAATCATGGGACGGCCGATGGCCGCCAACCTCGTCAAAGCCGGACATGGGGTCACGATCTGGAACCGGACTCCCGGCAAGGATGTGGAAGGCGCGCGCACCGCATCCTCTCCGTCCGACGCCGCTCGCGGCGTGGAAGTCGTCTGGATGTGCGTCTCCGACACCAAGGCGGTCGAGAATGTGCTCTTCGGTCCGGGGGGCGTGGAAGAAGCACTCGCGGACGGCATGACGATCGCGGACTCCAGCACCATCTCGCCTTCCGCGACGCTCCGCTTTGCCGAGCGCGTGAAAGCGCGAGGCGTCGCTTACGTTGATACTCCGGTGACCGGATCGAAAATCGCGGCAGAAGGCGGCAGCCTCATCTTCATGGCTGGCGGTGACGAAGCCGCGTTGGCGCATCTCGATCCGCTGTTCAAGGCGATGGGCAAGCAGGTCTTTCACATGGGGGAAACCAGCAAAGGCCAGGCGACGAAGCTCGCCATGAATCTTCAGATCGCGCTGATCTACGAAGGCTTTGCCGAGGCGCTTACGCTGGCGACCAAACTCGGCGTGGACATCGCGCGGCTCATGCCGCTGGTGCAGGCGTCGATGGTGCGCTCGGGGGTTGTGGACTACAAAGCTCCCTTCGTTCTGAAGCGCGACTTCTCGCCCAATTTTCCCCTGCGCCTGATGCTGAAAGACATTCGCCTTGCGCTCGATGCGGCCAAGGAATCGCGCGTGCGCCTGCCCGGACTCGAGGCGGTTGAGGAGGTTTATGACCTTGCCGCCGAAGAAGGTCATCAGGATCTCGACTATGCGGCCACTCTTACGTTGCTGGAGAAGTGGGCCGGCATCGAAGTGAAGGGCGCGGCGTGATTGACGGGGGGCGGGCATTTCGAAACGCCCCCGAAGTGACGATAGTAACTACCCAGATCTGCTACTGGGCGGATGCCCTGCCACTCGTGCTATATTGATCAGGACGCTTTTTCACGGTTTGCTCGTGACGCGGTGGTCCTCTACGGACCAGATTCATCTCCGCATTTCCTGCCCGCCGTTTAGTTCAGCGTAAATCTAAAACGTGAGCGGCATGAAAACAGCAGACGTGTGTCTGAGTGTGTAACCACAAGCCCCTCCAGAAAGAAAATTCTCGAATGACAACATTTACCGAGCTACCCCTGTCTTCTGCCCTTCAGCAGAAACTGGCGGCCGCTCAATTCATTACCCTGACACCCATCCAGGAGCGTGCGATTCCTCCTGCCCTTGAAGGAAAAGACGTAATCGGAACCGCCCAGACGGGCACTGGCAAGACTCTTGCTTTCCTGATTCCAATCATCGAAATGCTGCGCCACGACGAATCGCAGAAGGCAACGGCTCTGGTTCTATTGCCCACCCGCGAACTGGCCATGCAAGTCCACGAGGTATACGAGAACCTGCGCAACAAGACCATGCCCAAGGCGTCGCTGGTAATCGGTGGCGTGTCGGAGAAGGGCCAGATCGAAGGTCTTCGCGCAGGATCCCGGCTGATCATTGCCACTCCGGGCCGCCTGCAGGACTTCATCACCCGCCGGTTCGCCGACTTGCGCAGCGTAAGAATACTCGTGCTCGATGAAGCCGACCGCATGCTGGACATGGGCTTCCTGCCGGCTATCCGGCGCATTCTGTCGGTACTCCCCCAGCGGCGGCAGACGCTTTGTTTCTCGGCCACCCTGGAACAATCCGTGGCCGCGCTGGTGAATGACTACATGCGCGAACCGGTGCGGGTGGCTTTGGGCTCTGTCCTTAAGCCTGCGGAGAGCGTGCAACTGAAAGCATACGAAGTGCGCCCGGGAGAAAAGTTGGACACCCTCCGGCAATTGCTCTACGAAGAAAAAGGGCAGACGCTGATCTTCACCCGTACCAAGCGCGGCACACAACGCCTCGCTAAGGAACTGGTGCGCGACGGCTTCAACGCCGCGATGATTCACGGCGACCGCACGCAGGCCCAGCGCAACGGCGCGCTGAGCGGATTTCAGGACGGCCGCTTCCAGGTGCTGGTAGCCACCGATATCGCCTCCCGTGGCTTGCACGTGGACGACGTGGCTCACGTGATCAACTACGACGTTCCGAAAATGGCCGAGGATTTCATCCACCGGGTTGGCCGCACCGGCCGCGCCGGGTCCCTGGGCCGAGCCTCAACGTTGGTTTCCGGCGCCGAGGTTCTGGAACTGCGTTCGATCGAGCGCACGCTGCAGTTGCGCATCGAGCGCATGCAACTCGATCCATCGGGCGAAGAACGGCCCAAGCGCATTGTGGAGAACACACTGGCATCACGGACGTTGACCGCGCTGCCGGGTGAGGTTTTTGTGTAGAAGGATGGATGGAGTCGCCGGAGCTTACGCTCCGGCGCATCTCTGAGGTTGGCTAACGATCGAATCCCTTGTTGCCGTGCGGTGTAGCGGATAATTCTTCCGGTTCCGGTTCGTCGGAGCCGATGCCGAACAGAGCGGCCTGGGCCGCGGCGTGCTCGCGCATCTCGCGCAATTCGTCTTCACTGTCCACTACGCTATCGACAGCCCCTTCCGGTTTGTCCTGCTTGCGCAGGGTCCGGCGCTCGGCTTTGTCTTTTTGCTTCTGTTGCCGCGCATGTTCCTTCTGACGCTTCGTAAACGTTGATCGGCCTCGTGGCATTCCCAATCTCCCATGTCTATTTTATCGCTTCCTGGCCCGCGGCAGGTGTCGCTCACTGCACGTCGGGCGAATCGGCGGAGCTACCAGCGGGGCTCGCGCGGCTGACGTGCATGCCCCTGATAGTCATCGCGTCCGCGTCCCCCTCCACCGCCGCCAAACTTCTGCCCGCCGCCCTTGGGCCGGTCCGTCTTGGGCTTCGCTTCGTTGATTTTCAGAGCGCGCCCTCCCAGTTCCGTTCCGTCCAAGGCCGCAATGGCCTTATCGGCTTCGCCGGCGTTGGTCATTTCGACAAACGCGAAACCCCGGGCTCGGCCTGTTTCACGATCCGTCACGATGCTGACTTTCTCTACCGCACCGTGTACCTCGAAGGCCGCGCGTAACTCCGCCTCGGTCGTACTGTGGGATAAATTTCCAACGTACAGGTTCTTCATAGCATTTCCTCTCTTTGGAGTAGTTCATTCAGGGCTTGGGATGCGGCTGCCGCCCGCTTGGACCGTGGGGTTTCGGGATCCCGAGGCGGCTCGGGTCTTTCTCGCATCGCCTTGGAGCGAGCGCCGGATACAGATCGGACAACAGAGATGCGCTGGCAGGCTTCCAGGATTCCCCAGCGTTGGGCTAGGCTTCCAGAAACATCGTTTGCGGCGGCTGCCGGTACGTTGGCGGGAAGTCCGCCCGGTTGCTGGATGAAAGCCGCTCCGTCCATATTCGGTGACGCAGCGAGGTACTCGGGTTTGCCCACCAGGAAAGCGAGTTGCTGGGGTGGGGTTGCGCCCCGAACGTCTTCGCAAAACTTGTCGCGGTGTCCCAGATCGTTTTCCGTGTGAATCAGCACCAGGTTGTACAGATCCGCCCGCCACCAGGAACGCGCTTCGCCGATATCAGCGGCGCAATCGAC
>Ga0302321_100004272_pt1 | contig 12361 bp, 12 predicted proteins | sample Fen_T0_1_FD_202505 | JGI IMG/M metagenome (GOLD analysis project Ga0302321, IMG submission 202505) | Peat permafrost microbial communities from Stordalen Mire near Abisko, Sweden - Fen_T0_1 | ecosystem: Environmental > Terrestrial > Soil > Wetlands > Permafrost | place: Sweden: Abisko...
AATGCTGCTGTTCATGATGGCGAGCGGTCTGACCCTCATCTTCTCGATGATGGGGGTGCTGAACTTCGCGCATGCCAGCTTCTACATGATTGGCGCCTATTTCGGTTTCGAGATTTCCCGCCGCATCGGCTTCTGGCCGGGATTTGTCGTCGCCCCGCTGCTGGTCGGCGCGCTCGGCGCGCTGATCGAGCGCTACGGATTGCGCCAGGTCCATCGCTTCGGCCACGTCGCCGAACTGCTCTTCACGTTCGGGCTCGCCTTTGTCATTGAAGAACTCGTCAACATGTTCTGGGGCAAGCTGCCCGTCGATTACCGCGTGCCGCCGTCGCTCGATTTCGTCGCCTTCCGCCTGTTCGACACCACCTATCCGGCCTACCGGATCTTCATGTTGCTCACGGCGGTGGCGATGTTCGCTTTCCTGCTGATCGTGCTGAAGCGCACCCGCGTCGGCCTGATCATCCAGGCCGCGCTGACTCATCCGAACATGGTCGCCATGCTTGGCCACGACGTTCCCACCGTATTCATGGCTGTCTTCGGCGTCGGCGCGGCCCTCGCAGGACTCGCCGGCGTCATCGCCGGACCGGCGCTGGTGACCCAACCCTCGATGGCGGCCTTGCTCGGGCCGATCCTGTTTGTCGTCATCGTGGTCGGGGGACTCGGCTCGCTCGGCGGCGCCTTCGCAGCCTCGTTGTTGATCGGTCTGGTGCAGACCTTTGCGGTCGCGATAAACGTCTCGCTCGCGGACGTAATCGGTCCATTCGCGGCCTCCGCGTTCGGTGAGCTCGGCCGTGCGCCGCTGGCACAGATCGCGCCCGTCCTGCCCTACCTGATGCTGGTACTGGTGCTGGTCTTCAAGCCCACCGGGTTGTTCGGAAACAGAGAGACATGACCGAAAGCCTGCGTATCTCTCTCGCCTTTCTGGCGCTTGCGGTGCTGTTCGTGGTGGCGCCCCACGTGATCTCCTCGGGCGTCGCGCTGACCATGATGAGCCTGATGGGCGTCATGATCATCTTTGCGCTCTCCTACAACATGCTGCTCGGCCAGACCGGCCTGCTGTCGTTCGGTCACGCCGTCTATTACGGGCTTGCCGGCTTCTGCGCGGCGCATGCCATGAATTTGATCGCCAGCAACAAGCTTCCGATCCCCCTGCCCGTCATCCCGCTGGTCGGCGCGGCGGCCGGGCTGGTCTTCGGGATCATTTTCGGCGCCATATCGACCCGCCGCGCCGGAACCGTGTTTTCGATGATCTCGCTCGGCCTCGGCGAACTGGTCGCAGCCTTCGCACTGGTGCTGCATACTTTCTTCGGTGGCGAAGAGGGTATCCCCACCAATCGCGTCAAGCTCGCACCGTTCCTTGGCTACAAGTTCGGCCCGCAGATCCAGGTCTATTATCTCATCGCCTTCTGGTGCTTCGTCTGCGTGGTCCTGATGTACGCGCTGACCCGCACGCCGTTCGGCCGCATGTGCAACGCCGTGCGCGACAATCCGGAGCGTGCGGAATTCGTCGGCTACTCCACCCAGCGCATTCGCTTCCAGACCTTCGTATTGTCGTCCATGTTTTCGGGCGTTGCGGGGGCGTTGGCCGCGATCAATTTCGAGCTGATGAATTCGCAGTCGATCGGCGCCGGGACATCAGGCCAGGTCCTGCTGATGACCTTCGTCGGCGGCGTCGGTCATTTCGCCGGTCCAATCATCGGGGCCGTGCTGATCACGTTCCTGCAGATCTCGCTCTCGGACATCACCAAGGCCTGGATGCTGTATTTCGGGCTGCTGTTCATCCTGGTCGTCATGTTCTCGCCCGGCGGCATCGCCGGCTGGCTTGCCCTGCATCAGCCGCTGCTGCGCGGCGGGCGCATCGTCAGATTGATTCCGGCCTATGCGCTGGCCGCCATTCCGCTGGCCGCCGCGCTGCTCGGTGGGATCTTGCTGATCGAGCTGGCGCATCACATGCTTGTCGAGGCGCGGAGCGGCGGTTCGAGCTTCATGATGTTTCGCATCACGATGGACGGCGCCAGCGTGTGGCCCTGGCTCTGCGCGGGCGTGCTGTTCTTCGGCGGAGCGCTGGGTCTTCGCGCCGTCTGGCCCAGCATAGGCAACGCCTGGGCGCTGGCGACGGCGGATAGCGCAGAGAAGGTCACGCCATGACGCCCGCGATATCGCTGAAGGATGTGCGCAAGAATTTCGGGGTCACCGCGATCATTCGCGGCCTCACGCTCGACATCAGGCCCGGCGAACGCCACGCCATCATCGGTCCGAACGGGGCCGGCAAGTCGACCATGTTTCATCTCATCAGCGGCCGCATCAAGATCTCCTCGGGGTCGATCGAACTGAAGGGCGAGGACATCACGCGGCTCGAACCTTACGAGATCAACCGCCGGGGCCTGTCGCGCAGCTTCCAGGTGACCAATATCTTCCCGAAGCTGTCGGTCTACGAGAACATCCGCTGCGGTGTGCTATGGTCGCTCGGTTATCGCTACTCGTTCTGGCGTTTCGTCGACCGGCTTAATGACGCCAATGAACGTGCCGCCGAGATCGTCGAGTTGATCGGTCTTTCGCGGAGGCGCGACGTTCCCGCAGGCGTGTTGGCGTATGCCGAGCAGCGCGCGCTGGAGATCGGCATCACGATCGCGGGCGGCGCCGATGTGATCATGCTGGACGAGCCGACAGCCGGCATGAGTCACGCCGAGACCGATGCTGCGGTGGCGCTGATCCGGAAGATTTCCGAGGGACGCACGCTGATCATGGTCGAGCACGACATGAGCGTGGTGTTCGGTCTGGCCGACAGGATTTCCGTGCTGGTCTACGGCCAGATCATCGCGTCCGACACGCCGCAGGCGATCCGCGCCAACGCGGCGGTGCGCGAGGCCTATCTCGGCGAGGAGGCGCATGCATGAGCGCTCTTCTCGAAGTGGACGGCCTCAATGCCTATTACGGCAAGAGCCACATCCTGCACGGCGTCAGCTTCCATATTGATGCCGGGGAGATTGTATCGCTGCTCGGCCGCAACGGCGTCGGCCGCTCCACCACGATCAAGGCGATCATGGGTGACGTCCGCCCGGTCGGCTCGATCCGGTTCAAGGGGCGCGAGATCGCGGGCCTGAAGCCGCATCAGATCGCGCGGCTCGGGCTCGGTTATGTCCCCGAGAACCGCGACATCTTCCCCTCCTTGACGGTCCGGCAAAACCTCACGCTGGGCCAGAAGTCGGCCAAGCAGAGCGGCCGCTGGGCCATGAGCGACATGTTCAAGATCTTTCCGCGGCTGGAGGAGCGCGCCGACACCATCGCGGGCGTGCTGTCCGGCGGCGAACAGCAGATGCTGACGATGTGCCGGACGCTGATGGGCGACCCCGATCTCGTCATGATTGACGAGCCGACCGAGGGCCTCGCACCGCTGATGGTCGAGCTCGTCGGCAAGCTGCTCGCCGAAATCGCCGGTCGCGGCGTCTCCATCCTGCTGGTGGAACAGAAGCTGACCATCGCACTCAAGATCAGCCACCGGCTCTATGTCATGGGCCACGGCCGGATCGTGTTCGAAGGCACGACGGCCCAGTTCGCGGCCGATACCAAGGTCCGTCAGGAGTGGCTGGAAGTGTGACGCGCGGCGGCAAACGGGGTAAGCCTTTGTTTGTCGATGAATCCGCCGCTGTCTCCGGTGCCGCCCGGCGCATCCAGTCAGATGTCCTCATGAGGGATGGTTGAAGCCGCGTTCCGACGCTGCATGGGGCATTGCCTTCAGCCAGCGCTTCTGACGGGTTGCCGCAGAATTGTCTTGAGCTTTTGCGGGGGCGTCTTGCGCGCATCACTCAGATAGATCTCGTGATGCGGTCCTGCAAACGTCAGCCCCCTTTCAGGCATGATCTCGTGATGAAGCCTGGTGAGAGTCGGGCCTTCATCGTCATAGCTGCCGATATGCAGCGTCTGCAGGCATTGACCCTCGTCCAATGGCTCGAGCCGCAACGAGACCGGGGGCTCTCCGAGTTTCTCCCGCGATTTTGCCACAGCAGCGTCGTAGACGGAGCGCTCAACGAAGTCGGGCACCATGATCATCATCGTCCATTGCCACAGATGCTTGCGGCGCCCGACAAAATCGTCGGGATTGTCAGCCCACCAAAGGCCCTCGAGTGGCGGAACGACGTAGTCTTGTCCCGTTTGGGTTCTGACGGCGAATTTCATCGCGTAGCTCATGGAATACAACCACTCGATCGCACGTTTGTAGGCTCGATCATGATTGGGGTCGCCTTTGCCATCGATCTTGACGAATGCCATGACCGGCACGTCAACAGCCGCAAACCTGCCGTGAGCTGCGCTGTACAGCGTCGAGAGCTTCTTTTTGAAATCGATCTTGTCCATGTTCGACCCCGCCGGGCTGGTGATGCGCCGGCGACCGGCAGCGGCGTACCTGTCGCATCAAGCTCGGACTGCTCCAACCATAAGAACTTAGGTTGCGCCATGCGTCCCGCCACGTGCCGAGGACGATGTACGGCTTGACAGCGCCCGTCTTTCGGCTGTATGCGCGTACGCCATGATCCTGAACCGGACCAACCGCCGCGCAGCTTTCCGTCGTCGCACCCGCGACGATGATGTGCTGCGCCGAGTCCGACGACCACGCTGACCCCTTAAGCTCAGCACCGGTTTCGAGAAGGCCGCAGCCCCAGGGGGTGCGGCCTTTTTCGTATGCCCGCTCCTATTCAAACCCAGACCAAGAGGAGACTGACCATGACCATGGCTATTCATCCCTATGATGCGCTGATGAACATCACCACCCGCCCGAACGTCGTCTTCGTCCGCGGCGAAGGCTCCTGGCTGTGGGACGACAGCGGCAAGCGCTATCTCGATTTCATCCAGGGCTGGGCCGTGAACTGCCTCGGTCATGCGCCGCCCGCCGTAGCCGACGCGCTGGCGACGCAGGCCAGGCGGCTGCTGACGCCGAGCCCGGCCTACTACAACGACATGAGCCTGCGGCTGGCGAAAGCGATGATCGCAAACAGCTGCTTCGACCAGGTGTTCTTCACCAATTCAGGCGCGGAGGCCAATGAAGGCGCGATCAAGCTCGCGCGCAAATTCGGCGCACTGCATCTTAATGGCGCCCATGAAATCATCACCTTCGAAGGTGGTTTTCATGGCCGCACGCTCGCAACGATGTCGGCCTCCGGCAAGAAGGCGTTTGAGCCCCTGTTCGAACCAAAAGTGCCAGGATTTCCCAAGGCGCTTTTGAACGATCTCGCCTCGGTCGAGCGGTTGATCTCCGACAAGACCACAGCGGTGATGCTGGAGCCGATCCAGGGCGAAGCCGGTGTCTGGCCTGCGACCGATCAGTTCCTGCAGCAGTTGCGCGCGCTGACGAAAGCGCACGGCCTGCTGCTGATCGTCGACGAGATCCAGACCGGCATGGGACGCACCGGCAAACTGTTCCACTATGAGCACGCCGGCATCACGCCTGACATCATGACACTCGGCAAGGGCATCGGCGGTGGCGTGCCTCTGGCCGCACTGCTCGCCACTGAAGAGGCCGCCTGCTTCGAGCATGGCGACCAGGGCGGCACCTTCAACGGCAACCCGCTGATGTGCGCGGCAGGCCTTGCGGTGGTCGACCAGGTTGCGAAGCCGGACTTCCTGAAATCGGCGGCAGAAACCGGGCTATTCCTGGAGAGCGAACTGCAACGGATCTCCGCGCGTCACGGCCTTGGCGACGTGCGCGGCCGGGGCCTGCTGCTGGCGCTCGATCTCAAGCTGCCAGTCGCGCCGGCGATCGTCGCACAGGCCTTCGAGCAGGGGCTGCTTCTCAATGCGCCGCGGCCTGACACGCTGCGCTTCATGCCCGCGCTTAATGTCAGCCGCGAGGAGACCAGCCAGATGATCGAGCAGTTGGACGCGATCCTGATCAAGGCAGGGACAGCAAGACGGGTCGCGTGACAGCTTCCCCACTCCACCTCCTGACGGCCGCGCCGAACTCAGAAGTTCGCCGCGGCCTGAATTCATTTCATCGGGGGAGCCAAGACGAAACAGTCGCGTGGACGACGAAACCAGTTATGCTGGTCCACGCAAAACCCTCGAAACGGGCCGGCGCCACCATGCATGACGCCGACGCATCTGGATGCACAGGTGGCGACCGGAGAAAACGTAAGGGAGTACCGGCCATGCTTGCCGAAAAATTCTTCCTGTATCTCGAGACCCTGATCCGAAGCCAATCTCATTCGGACGGAAGTCCGCGCGTCGTCAGCACCTCGCCCCACGTGCCTCTCGCGCCGCAGGGAGGCACCGGGAACCGCCGGGATGATCGAGGGCTTGGGCGCCTCACCCGCCCTTGACCGCCCCGGCGGTGAGCCCGGCCACGATCTGGCGCTGCGCGAACACCGTCAGCAGCAGAACCGGAAACGTTACGATCAGGGCAGCGGCCGCGAGCGGACCCCAGCTCAGTTGGTCGAACGAGATCATGTTGTAGACGGCCACCGGCAGGGTGCGGGTTTCGCGTCCCGCCAGCACGATGCCGAACACGAAATTGTTCCAGGAGAAGATCACGGCCAGAATGAAGGCGACCGCCAACCCCGGCTTGGCGATCGGCAAGGCGACGTGGCGGAACACCTGCCAGCGCGTCGCGCCGTCGATCAGGGCGGCCTCCTCCAGTTCGAGCGGCGTCGTCTCGAAATAGCCGATCATGATCCAGATCACGATGGGCACCGTGACCACGAGGTGGATGATGATCTGCGGCACCAGCGTGCCGAGCAGTCCCAGCCATTGGAACAGCAGGAAAAGCGGGATGAGATAGGACAGCCCGGGCGTGATCCGCGCGATCAGGATAACGACGGCCGACTTCCGCGCCGACATCCTGGCAATGCCGAAGCCCGCGGGCACGCCGACCAGCATCGCCAGCAAGGTCGCCGTTCCGGTCACGACCAGCGAATTGATGAAATAGGTCAGGAAGCGGTTCGATGCGAGGACATCCGTATAATTCTTCCAGGCGAACTGCTCCGGGATGAAGACCGGCGGATAGGCCGCGTTGTCGACCTCGAACTTCACCGACAGCGATAGCATCCAGAGGAAGAACAGGATCGCCGGTGAGACGATGACGATCACCGAAAACCACAGTCCGATCCGGCCAAGCAGCTGACGCAGGCTCATGCGCCATCTCCGATCTCGGTCCACATCGCGCGCCGGCGCAGATAGAGCAGCAACGCCGCCAACACCACGACCAGCAGGAACAGGATCACGGCGATGGCCGAGCCGTAGCCGAGATCGTAATAAGTGAAGGCGACGCTGTAGAGGTAGAGATTGACGGTTTCGGAGGCCGAGCCGGGTCCGCCCTGCGTGATGGCGAAAATGATGTCGAAGCTCTTCACCGCGTCGATCATCCGGATCATGGCGGCGATGAACAGGAACGGCGTGATCAGCGGCAGCGTGATGTAGCGGAACATCTGCCACAGGTTGGCGCCATCGATCTGCGCGCTTTCATAAGGCTCCGCCGGGATCGCCGCGATGCCGCCGAGCACGATCAGCATCACCAGCGGCGTCCATTGCCAGGTCTCCACCAGCACCAGCGAGGGGATCACGGTGGCGGGATGGAACACCCAGAGCTGGGGCGGGATGCCGACCAGCGACAGCAGGTAGTTGAGGACGCCAAGCTGCGGATGGAACATCATGGTCCAGACCAGCGCGATCGCGACCGGCGTCGCCATCATCGGCATGATGAAGATCGCGCGCATCAGGCCGCGCCCAGCGAAGTTGGCGTGAAAGACGACCGCGGCAAAGGTCCCGAATACCAGCGGCAGCAACACCGACAATCCGGTATAGACCAACGTATGCCCGACCGCTTCGACAAAGCGGGGATCCCTCGGCATTCGCAGATAGTTGGCGAAGCCGACGAAGGTGGTTGGTGAGCCGACCTTCCATTCGTTCAGGCTCATCCAGATCGTGAACACCCACGGGAAGACAATCACCGCAAGCACGACGACCAGCGCCGGGATCACGAAGGGCCAATAGGTCGGCGGCCGCCATTCCCTGCCCGCCGGAACATCCGCTCCGACGGGATCGAGTTGCGTTGACAATGGCGCGTTCACGTCTTTTCGCTACGCTCCAGGATGGGCCGGAACTGCTCGTGCGCTTTCTTCAACTCCGCAGCGGGATCCGCCCCCGACAGCGTCGCCGTGAGCGCGGCGCCAACGATATCGCGGAACTCGGCGACCGGAATGATCACGGGTAGCCCGAGCTTGCTGATCTTTCCCGAATCGATCGCCGACTGCAGCCATTCCTTCGGCAGTTTGACGCCGCTTTGCGTCGCCGGATCGTTGAGGATGGAATTGCGGAACGGCACGCCGCCGCCGGCCTGCAACAGGCGCGCGCCCTGCGCCTTCGAGACCAGCCATTGGCACAGCAGATAGGCCGCCTCCTTGTTCTTGCCGGCCTGCGGCACGCCCAGTCCATCGCCGTAGGTCGCCGAAAACTGCCCCTTGGGCCCTGATGGAACGAGGGTGTAGCCGACCTTGCCGACGATGCGTGAGGCCGCCGGATCTTCGAGCGGCGGCGCCCAGCCGACGCCATCGATCCACATCGCGGCTCTCCCTTGCGTGAACGCCGCCATCGACTCCATCCAGTTGAAGCCGGCGACGCCAGGAGGGGCAACTTTGGTCAGCAGCCGTTGATAGAGCTTGGTGGCCTCGATCGCCTCCGGGCCGTCGGTGAGGATATTGCCCTTGGCGTCGAGGAACTCACCGCCATAATTCAGGAAGAAATTGGTCCACAGCGTCATGTTGGCATTGCGCAAGCCGCGACCGACGAAGCCGAACGTCCCCTCCTTCGGGTCGGTCAGCTTTTCCGCGGCCATCACCATCTCGTCGAGGGTCTTCGGTATCTCGATGCCCTTCTTCTGGAACATCTCCTTGTTGTAATACAGAATGAAGTAATCGACCGACCACGGCAGCGCCAGCATCTGTCCCTTGTCGTTCTTGGCGTATTGCAGACCTGCTGCGGAGAAATCGCTTTCGGCGAGATCCGGTGCGGTGAGGGCCGGATCCTTCATGTACGGCGTCAGATCGGCGAGCCAGCCGGCCTTTTCGAACTGCCGCTTTTGCACGTGAAAACTGACATGTACGACGTCGTAGCTCGGCTTGCCGGAGGCGAGTTCGATGACGACCTTCTGCCGCTGCTGCTGCTCCGGGATCTGTTCGGATTCGACCTGGATACCGGTCAGTTCGGTAAATTCCTTGGCGTATTTCTGCAGGTTGTCACCGCGCGGTCCCTTGGCGAGGATCACCTCGAGCTTGGTGCCGGCGTACTTCTTCCAGTCGACCTCTGCCGCCCATGCCGGACAACCCACAAATGCCATTGCGCCTGCTGCGGCCGAGCCGGCCAGAATGGTCCGACGCGAGACAAACTTCTGTTTCATGACTGCTTCTCTCCCATTGTTTTACGCTTTTTGCTTGTTGAGACCTGTCCGTCCGCACGAGACGTCAAGTCCTGGTCGCGTTGTGGTCGATCAAAACCATCCTATCATGTTCTCGTCCGCCATTTGCGCCGTTGTCTCGGTCGATCCTGCATTGCTCTCACGGCTTCAGGATCGAAGCGCCGGTGGTCGCACGACTTTCCAGATCGATATGGGCCTTCGCGGCATCCTTCAGCGCGTAGGCATGATGGATCGGCACGTGCAGCTTGCCGTTGATCACGGCCGCAAACAGCGTGTCGGCTCCTTCCAGCAGTTCGGAGCGCTTGCCGATGTAATCGTTGAGCTTCGGCCGCGTTGCAAACAGCGAGCCGTGGTTGTTCAGTTCGGCGATCGCGAATGGCGGCACCGGACCGGAGGCGTTGCCGAAGCTCACGAACAGGCCGCGCGGCCTCAGGCAGGAGAGCGAACCGGGAAACGTCGTCTTGCCGACGCCGTCATAGACGACATCGCAGAGTTCGTTGCGGCTGATCTGTTTGACCCGCGCGACGAAATCCTCCTCATTGTAGAGGATCACGTGGTCGCAGCCGTTGGCCAGCGCCATGTCGACCTTGGCCTTCGAGCCGACGGTGCCGATGACGTGGGCCCCGAGCGCCCTCGCCCATTGACAGGCGAGCATGCCGATGCCGCCCGCCGCGGCGTGGATCAGAACGCGATGCCCCTGGGCGACCTGGAAGGTCTTGTGCAGGAGATACCAGGCCGTGAGGCCCTTCAGCATCAGCACAGCACCCTGCTCATAGGTGATATGGTCTGGCAGCTTGACCAACCTCTCCCAGGGGATGTTGCGTTCGCTCGCATAGGCGCCAAGGTTGTGGTAGTAGGCGACGCGGTCGCCGGGGTGGAAATTGGTCACACCGGGGCCAACCGCGACCACCTCGCCCGCGGCCTCGTTACCGGCGATGAACGGAAGTCCGGGGGCCTTGTAGAGCCCGGTCCGGTAGTAGACGTCGATGAAGTTCAAGCCTACCGCGTGCTGGCGAATGCGAACTTCGCCGGCATTCGGCGCGGAAAGGTCGACCGATTCATAAACCAGCGCTTCCGGACCTCCCACCTTGTGGACGCGCACGGCCTTGACCATCGACTCCGCCTCCCCCGATATCCACGAAGCGAAAGCCATCGGGGCCGCGTTGTCAACTCGGCCCGCCAGACTAGTTTGGTGAATTTGGCGTTGGTATCAGTATTTCGGCGGCTCTCGACGGCCAGTGTCAATTCCGGGATCACTCAGGACAAAGGCCGGCGCGTGTCGCTTTGGTCGTGGCGCTCGCAATCGCACCCGGCCCGCCGGGTGACGCGAATACGAGTACCGGACGCTAGTGAGGCGCCTTCGTGCGCTTGCGCTTGGCCAGCACGTTGAAGAACTCGACCGCCGCCGAGAAGGCGATGGCGAAGTAGACATAGCCGCGCGGAATATGAAATTTGAAGCCGTCGGCAACCAGCGCCACCCCGATCAGCACCAGAAACGCCAGCGCCAGCATTTTCGTGGTGGGATGCTCTGCTACGAATTTTGCAACAGGGCCTGATGACACGTACATGATGAAGCAGGCGATCACGACCGCCGCCACCATGATCTCGAGGTCCTGCGCCATGCCGATCGCGGTGATGATCGAGTCCAGCGAGAACACCACGTCGATGACGATGATCTGGGCGATCACCATCCAGAACGCACCACGGTTGGACGCCTGGTTGTCGCCTTCCTCCGCCGCTTCCACCTCCTGGTGAATTTCGTGGGTCGCCTTGGCGATCAGGAACAGGCCGCCACCGATCAGAATGAGATCACGCCAGGAGAAAGCCGTTCCCTTCACGGTAATGACCGCCTCAGTCAGGCCGATCAGCCAGACCAAAAGGCTGAGCAGCACGATGCGGAACACCAAGGCGAGCGCGAGCCCGATCTGGCGCGCGCGCGTCGCCAGCGGCTCGGGGATACGAGACACGATGACAGACAGAAAGATGACGTTGTCGATGCCGAGAACGATTTCCAGCGCCGTCAGCGTCAACAGGGCCGCCCAGGCTTCCGGGCTGGTCAGGAGTTCGATCATGTCTTCAGGGACCTCAGAAGACGGATCGCTCCGTCACTGGCGACAATATAGGCCGCAATTGAGCAGAGCCCGACCGTAACCGGCGTCTCGACGTCGAAATCGCGCACCAGGGTGTATATCACGAGCACAGCCCAGACCCCGACCAGCGTCAGCGTCAGCCGTCGGAGCCGGACCACCCGCACCGGATGAATGACGTGGAATGGAAGGAACGTCGCCACGATCAGCAGGACCAGACCCAGGCTGCCCGTCACTGGGCCGGGTTGGAGCAGAAACACATAAAAGGCCGCCAGGTTCCAAAGCCCGGGAAAACCGCGAAAATGATTGTCATCGCTCTTCATGCGGCGATCGGCGAAATAGAGCGCACCGGTGACGGCGATGGCGAATCCGATCAGCGGCGCCAGCAGCGGCGGCAGAAGCCCGCTCGTCATGATCGCGTAGGCCGGCACGAAAACATACGTCGTAAAGTCCACGACGAGGTCCAGCACGTCCCCCGACCAGTCCGGCTGCAGGCGTGCGACATCAAGACGCCGCGCCATCGGGCCGTCGATGGCATCGATGACCAAGGCTGCGCCAAGCCACCAGAACATCGCAGCCCAGTGCTCGTGAACCGCTTCCAGCAGGGCCAGCAAGGCCACGCCTGCGCCGAGAGCGGTGAAGATATGCACGGAAAACGCCGCAGCGCGTCTGGCTGGCGGTGCCGCGGTAGAATCGTCCTGATCCAATCGGTCCATGGGTGCTCGTCTGCTATCAGGAATCGATCCAAATGGCACACCGGAGCTTGCGGCGATCGGCCGCGATTGGGAGGCAAGAACACGGCTGCCGGGCTTGAAATTGCCGTCCGGAACGTCAAATGTCCTGCTATGAGCGAAATATCTGCAACATTCGACGCGGC
>Ga0302321_100004273_pt1 | contig 12360 bp, 4 predicted proteins | sample Fen_T0_1_FD_202505 | JGI IMG/M metagenome (GOLD analysis project Ga0302321, IMG submission 202505) | Peat permafrost microbial communities from Stordalen Mire near Abisko, Sweden - Fen_T0_1 | ecosystem: Environmental > Terrestrial > Soil > Wetlands > Permafrost | place: Sweden: Abisko...
TTGCATGGTATCGTAAATTACCATGCCGCTTACTACCATACCGCCGGGGCTGTTGATGTAAAAAGTAATTTCCTTACCCGGGTCAATTGCTTCCAGGTAAAGCAACCTTGCAGTAATATCTTTAGCGCTTTTATCATCTACCACACCCCATAAAAATATTTTGCGTTGTTCAATAAATTTTTTGTCAAACTGCCAGCCGCTCATCATCTTTTCCATCGGATTTTCAGGTAGGTCCTTTGGCGTTTCTTCTTCGTCGTCGTTTCTTATTGTACTGTTGTATAAATTCATTTTTTAAAAATTTAGATGTTTAGTGTTTAAAGTTTTAGCAGAGCGTTTACAAACTTTGTACCCTGTGCTTATTACTTGCGTATTGTTACTTGTCTTTTTTAAGTTTTCTTGGATTCATTACCAGCACTTCGTCAACAAGGCCATATTCTTTTGCTTCTGTAGAGGTCATCCAGTAGTCCCTGTCGCAGTCTGCTGCAACTTTTTCTGTTGGCTGCCCTGTATGAAACGATATGATATCATACAATTCTTTTTTTATTTTACGCACTTCGTTTACAGTGATCTGGATATCGCTTGCCTGCCCACCTGCGCCTGCGCTTGGCTGGTGCATCATAACACGGCTATGCTTAAGCGCTGTTCTTTTACCTTTTGCACCGGCACACATTAACACTGCTCCCATACTGGCCGCCATACCTGTACAAATGGTGGCAATATCTGGTGTAATGAACTGCATGGTATCATACATTCCCAAACCTGCATACACACTACCCCCGGGGCTGTTGATGTACATCTGTATATCACGGGTCCTGTCTGTACTTTCTAAAAAAAGCAACTGGGCAGTAACGATGTTAGCCACTTCATCACTGATGGGATAACCCAAAAAAATGATCCTGTCCATCATCAGCCTGCTGTATACATCCATAACAGCTACATTCATGGGACGCTCTTCAATAATATTGGGTGTAAGGTTGGTTACATTATGTTTTATATAGCCATCCAGTGCATTACTGCTTATCCCTTTATGCTTTACAGCAAATTTCTCAAACTCTTTTCCAAAATTCATATTGATTAAATTAATGTGATTACAAATATAGTTGATAGTTATTAGTGATAAAGGTGAAACCTTTTTTAATCCCTGCTACGTGACTGGTAAATTAAAATGTATTGCACCAGCATTGCAATAGAAGCTAATGCAGCAACCACGTAAGTAAGTGCTGCCCACTTTAGGGCATCTTTTGCTTTATCATATTCATCGGTAGTGGTAATATTGGCAGTTCCCAGCCATTTTAAAGCCCTTGCCGATGCATCAAATTCCACCGGCAGCGTTATTACAGAAAACAAAGTACTTACTGCAAACAAAATGATACCGATCAATAAAACTGTGGCATTACCTCCGCCAAAGCCAAACATACCCAGGCCTGCAATAATTACCCATTGCGATAATGTGCTACTGATTTGTACTGCGGGCACCAGCCTGCTTCTCAGCATCAGCATGGTATAAGCTGTTGCGTGCTGCACTGCATGGCCACATTCGTGAGCGGCTACAGCAGCGGCCGATATATTTTTCCCCGCATATACATCCGGGCTCAGGTTAACCGTTTTGTTCATTGGATTATAATGATCGGATAAAAACCCGTCAACAGAAATCACCTGCACATCGTAGATCCCGTTTTGTTTCAGCATCTTTTCTGCTATTTCTTTACCACTCATGCCTGTACTGGTAGGTACTTTAGCATATGATGCAAATTTACTTTTCAGTCTGTACTGTACCGCCATCCCCAGCAACATAAAAACAACAGAAATAAATATTATTCCTATAGTCATTGTTTAAAGTTTTATGCTGCTAGTCAGTCAAAAAGTATTCCTGATTAAATAACTGCCAAAATTGCAAAAACGAACAAGCAAAAAAAAGTCCCCCCAACAAAATTGTTGGGGGGACTTAAAATTATAAGTAAACAAGGTTGTTTATCTTAATACTTCCGTTCTGCCCATTGCCAAACGATTTCCTGCCACATCCACTACTTCAATCCAGTAAACACCCGAACCATGTTGTCTTAAATCAACATCCATTCTGGCATAAGGTGAACCAATTGAATAGGTCTGTGTCATCAGGCGTTTGCCTCTTGCATCATACACATTGATACCCCTTGGTAAATTAGTATTGTACAAGGCACTGTAATACCTAACCTGGAACTGACCGCCATTTGGTGTAGGATAAATAAATACCCTGCCACTTGCTGAGTCTGCTATGGTTACTGCATTTGATGGTACTGCACTGGTGCAACCATTAACATCAGTAACTGTAGCTGTATATTCTCCCAAATGATCAATATCCACCAGGTAAGTATTGGAATTAGCTCCCGGAACCAATATACCGTTTCTAAACCATTTGTAACCGTTGGTAGCAGCTGCAGGGTTTGATACCGCCGATAGTGTAGTTTTTAAACCAGGTAACAACTTGGTAAGTGTTATTGGTGTAATAGTAACTTTCGGAGCAGGGTTAACAGTCAGGTTAACATAAACTGATATACCTGGGCTGCAAGATGCTGCAGCTACTGAATCCCTGAAGGTATAGGTGTTCATCGACAATGGTGGGTTGGTAATAGTTAAAGTACCGGTTTTTGCACCACTGTACACACCGCCGTTAGCTATGTTGGTAAATGATCCTAATGAACCATTGGTAGTACTTACCTGCCAGTTATGGCCCAGTGAAGAACCGGTTACTGCCGAAGTAAATGAAGTGCTTCCGTTTTCGCACGCAGTAGCATTTACTGGTTGTTGTGTAAACACTATTGGTGTATTAACAGTAACAGTAACTACCCTTGCCGGTGAAGTACATTGTCCAGCAGGAGCAAATGACACGCTTCCTACAAAAGCCCTAACCGTAAAGGTTGGTGCTGCTGGGGCTGCGCCTCCGCCGAAACCAATACCAGGACCGGTAATGATACTACATCCACCCGATGTGAATACTGTAGCACCCGGACCAGCGCCTGTACCGCTGTATCCCAGGTTAACCCCAAACGCATCATTAGCTTCGACCGCTATACCATAGGTTGCGCCAGCCGGTATTGCTAAAGACAATCCACTCATGAATGGCTGCGCCACACCGCCAATTTCTAAAGGAACGGCGCCAGATCCAAACTTGGTCCATCCATTTGCTACACTTATTGCACCCGGTGCACCAGCTATTGCTGATGGTTTATAGTAAGCGCCGGTTGTTGCAGGTAACCCACCAAAGAAGAATGCGCTGGCTATATCTGTAATAACCACAGGGAAGGCATTGTTATTTTTAAAATTAAACGTAACAAGACCATTGCCATTATCTACCGGCATGTTGGAAGTAACCGGTTGTGACGGGCCTGTAGCACCCGGGAAACTGGTAACATTTACATTGTAGGTTGTGGTAGCGGCAGGATTAGCCCAAACGCTGTCAACTGCAGTACCTGCTACGTAAGGAATTGTTCCACCCGAATTAGAATACAAACCTGTTATTGGAGTCCAAACCGCAGGGTTTGCCAAAACACCAGTGTAATAAGTAATACCTATTGACCATGATGTTAAGGTACCAACGTCACCACCAACTGCATCATATGCTCCTAAGGTATAGGTACCATTCATACCTGAAACCGGTGAGAACAAGCTGCTGAAACTGGTAGACGTTACCGTCATTCCGTTTGGAGCAGGAGGAGGATTATTAGTAGCTGGTGCCAGATCAGCGCTGAATACACCTGTGAAAGGATCAACACCTGAACTTAAAGCTGCACCACCTGCAGAACTAATAACGGTATTTACAAAACCTGTTGCTGTTGGTCCATTATCTGTTCCGCCCAATGCATAATCCAGATTTATGGTTCCGTTACTTGGCGATTTCAATGCAAGTATCACATCACCAGCCCACGTATGGGTGATATTAACTGTAACATCCATTTTCTGGATGGTTACTGTATCAGGTATACCAGATACTGCTATGTTACTGGTAACGCCAGTAAGTGAGGCATCAGGTATTGCCAGGGAAATTGGTCCTGAAGTGAATGTTTTAGTGGTGAACACAGCACTCGCACTATGTAGTTTAAGCGCAGGATCAGTACTACATTTTGCTGCAGGGTTTGGTGTTACTTTTGGAGCCGGTGGCGTATAATTAATTAATGCCGTAGCTGAATTTATACAACCGGTAGCAGTGCTTAATGCTGTTACTGTATATGGAGTATATACTTTTGGAGCTGCATACACTGTTGGTGTTGTTGTACCAGTAGTGTATGGCACAGTTGCTGCAGGGTCGGTATATAAACCGAGTGCAGGACTCCAGGTATAAGTAATTGGAGGTGTTGCCGGATCTGGCGTGGTGTAGTCAATTTTTAATGACCAACCAGTTAATGTACCTACGTCACCGCCGCCGCCATCTGCCATTGCCAATGTCCACGATCCGTTAATGGTTGTGGTAAGGGCTGGAAGATATAACTGACTCATAGAGGTAGCCGTTGATGCAAAACCTGTTGGATCTGAAATTGGATAAGAAACTCCAAGTCCGTTAAATAAATCTGGTTTAAACACTGGTGTTGCACCATAAATGTACGGGCCTGTTACACTTGTGAACGGTGCTGTACCACTTCCGGATACCTGTGCACCATACCATCCCCATGTTGCTGGGCCAGATGCCGCGCCAGTAGCCTGATCATTATTATGCTTATACAAATTGGCGATCACCCCGTTAGCACCTTTAAGATTAAAGGTCATATCGCCGGGATAAGTATGCGACATGTTTAGTGTTACAGTAACATTAGTAACTGTAGCGTTTGCAGGAATACCTGCAACTGGCATTACACTTGTTGCGCCAACCGCACTACCATCTGGTACCGGCACAGACGCTGCTGAAGTGAATGTTTTGCTTCCTGGAATTGGCGGAGGCGATGCCTGGCCACCTGTGGTTAACATTAATCCATTAATACCTGCAATACCGCCACAACCAAAGGTTGGGGTTACCGTTACAACCGGTAATGCATTTACGGTTAACTTAACACAATTTGAATTTACTGAAGGAGGACAGGTACCGCTGATTACACAACGGTAGCCATTATTGTTCATTGCATTGGTAACTGCTGTTAATGTTAATGTAGCAGTTGTTGCCCCCGCAATATTGGTATAGGTAGCACAATTATCTGTACTAACCTGCCATTGGTAAGTAACGCCGGTACCCGTTGCAGTTACAGCAAAAGTTGCATTGCTGCCCGCACAAGCTGTGGTAGCCACAGGCTGAGCTGTAAAGGCAGGGCGTGTTCTTACAGTAATTGGAATTGAAGCAGTACCTGTACAACCCGCTGCATTGCTTACATTAACTGTATAAGTTGTAGACACTGCAGGAGATGCTGCAACAGGATTACCTGTTGTATTATTTAAGCCGGCAGCAGGGGACCAGGTATAGGTATAACTGGCCGGAGCTGGTGCTAAAATATTATAACCTAATGATAATGACCAGTCGTTTACTGAACCGCCATCTCCACCTGCATTATCTCTAACACCTAATTGCCAGCTGCCATTTACATTTGGCGAATTAAATATAAAGGCTGCAAATGTAGCATCTGTTTGAGTAAAGCCAGCAGGTGCAACGGCAGCTGCGGAAGCGTCTGCTGCATAGGTACCTGTAAACGGAGCATCTATAGAATTGTTTGTTAATGGGTTAACTGATGCTGAACTGATTACTGTATTAACAAAGTTATCTCCGGAACCACCCCTTCTGTTAACCAGGTTAATAACTCTGCCTGATGGTGATTTTAAGAAGATAGTCAAATCACTGTCCCAGGTATGAGAAATGTTTAAAGTAACATCAACAGTTGATAACACAGAACCTGCAGGTGCACAAGATACTGTCATTGCTGGTACAACAACATCCGTAACAGTAGTAGGAATTGGGACATTGACTGGACCGGAACTGGTAACACAAGGACCAGCAGGTGTTGGTGTCATTACGGTTAACAAAGTAGGATCGCCCTGGCACAAAGTAGTACCCTGATTAGCCTGGATGGTTAACGCTCCAATACCCGGCACCACATTAATAGTGGCTGTAGTAGAGAATTGTGCAGCACAACCTGTACTTTGAACTTTTACCCTGTAAACTCTGGATGTAAGTACGTTAGTAGCTGTAAGCGTAGTAGTGGTATTAGCAACTATATTAGGGAAGGTTACGCCACCGTCAGTAGAATATTCCCACTGGATGATGTTTCCGATTTGACCAGAAAGTGTAAGTGTGGTAGTATTTCCACTTGCACCCGCACATACATTATTAACGGTTGCAGGAGAAAGTGTACCGCCAGAAGTTAATGTAGTTACTGTTAAAGTAGCGGCATTACTGTTACGGCTTGAACAAGCACCAACTGCCACACAACGGTATTGTTTACCATTATCGGCAAGTACTGGTGTAAAGGTGTAAGTAGTAGTGGTTACTGCTGGTACAATATCTGTCCATGTAACACCATTATCTGTACTTACCTGCCATTTAAAGGCAACAGCCGGCGCACCAGGTGTATTTGTAGCAGCAGCGGTAAAGGTTACCGGTGTACCCAAACAAACTGTGGTAGAACCAGGCTGGCTGGTAAATGTTGCTGCAGGTGGCATATCGAAAGCCTGAACCTGATCAGAAGTACTGAAAGAAGAACCCTGAACAGCACTGTAACCCATACCTCTTTTTGCAAAAGCAGTCCAGATAGAACAGTAGTGCGCATTGCCGTATAAGTTGATATCGGCTTGTAAAATAGCATTTCTTGCATCTAAGAAGCCAGGACTGCAAGGTTGTAATTTCATACCTTCCAGAACTAATTTCAATGCAATACTATTACCGCCGGTTCCTCCAGCTGTATAGTTAAATAAATTCGTGTTGATAGAATTTTGCTGCTGGATAATAGCCCAGGTCATTTCCCAAAGTGTAACACACCATATCTCACCAATATTATGTACTTCACCACCTGAGGTTTGTACACCGGAGTAAGTCCATGGATTTACAGCCAGGTTAGTAGAATAAGGGAAATTGCGAATGTTACCACCAAAAACGTAACTGCCTAAAGTATGTGGTATAGGACCATCATTAACTGTAGCAGTTGACCAGTCGGTAGTCAGCATTAATGAACTATAATCGCTCCATCCTTCACCACCTTCTTCTGCATTGCTTAAGCAACCAACATTGGCTGGTCCACCGGTTAAACGGTTTGAAATACCATGTGTAAATTCATGATAGATGATACCGTTATCCAGGTCGCCATCCAAACGCTGTGTAGAAGTAGCGCTTAAAGTAACGTTTTCATTATTGCCCAATTGAGCTGCAAAAGTAGCTCCATCAACATCGGATATCATTACTGCAGGAATGGTGATGGTATTATCTGTACCGCCCATTACTATGGGCGCACCTGCAGCATTATTTACCATAATTACAGCAACCGCACCTGCATTTTGGGCTTCTTTTACTTTAATTACAAAAGTACAGTTACCCCTGTTGATCAAAGCAATTTTGCCAGTTAAAGAGTTAGAAGGTGCACCGGTACAGGCATCGTGTGTGCCACCGGCTGCATCATTAAAATAAACCACCTGGGCTGTAACGGGGCCTACTGCAGATAATTTATTTGCAGTACTAAACCCACTTTCCACTGCTGTATAGTTACCAGCAATGGCAGGAGGTGTATTTACTTTACAGATAACAGATGCAATCGGGCTCCACAGGAACATTTGCATTCTTGGCCTGCTGCCATCTGCTGGTGTAGCAAAGTTAGCGTTGTTTAATCCGCTTGCATCTTCGGCTTCGGCCTGCACATAGTCAGCACCTAAACCACCTCTGCCTATATTATCGGTTTGAAAGTTACCGGCAACCTCGTTAAAACCATACTGGTACATCACATCATGTATGATGTTGTTAGCGTAAAACAAGTTAGTAGTTGCCACATTTTCATTAACCAGTACATTAGGGTCTTTTGTAAAATCAGGTACAAAAGTAAACGAAAGTGCCGGGTTAGCTGTAGTAGACTGGGCAGAGAAATTGTTTCCCGCCTGGTCATAAGTATTGTTGGCATTTATATCCAAATAGGCATGAACGTTATTGCCTCTTGTAAGATCATAGTTTGTAGTGCCGTCAAAATGCCAGCCGTTTGTGGTGGCATTATTACCAGCCCCTGAAAGTAACCATGGGTTATTTACAACCACCATACCTCCTGCTGATGAAGGGCTCTCTTTAGGAAAAGGAACTACCCTGTAACCGGCAGAAGTTACTGTTGGTGGGGGGGGCAAAAATGATTTTCCACCATCGCCAAAATCTGAGGCAGAATTAAAATTGTTATAAGCTAATAAGCCCGGGCCGGTATATTCACCTGACTGCTCGTATACAGTAAGGTTAACCTTATTAAGTATAGTATTGGTGCTGGCATCAACCTGCATCAACCACATGTCGCTTTTTTTAGCGGGTATTACCTGTACCTGCCATACTAAGCTCAGTGATTGGTCTTTCAGGCTTGGTACCCACATCAATTCTGCAGTTACGTTTTCTGACACGCCTGACAATTTTCCAAAATCAAGTACCCTGCCATTATCTTTAGTTGCAATAACTGCTGCGCTTGCTGGCGGAGCTAAGTCTGCCGCAATAAATGCTGTGCCAATTGCACTGGTGGCAGGCACGGCCGGATTGGCAGCCTGTACATTTTTTTCCACATCGGTAAGTAAAGTACCAGCATGTGAAATAAGGTTATTGTTTTTAAAAGCCAGTACCAGCATCTGGTTATAGATAGGTACGCCCTTATAAGTTTGCAGCAAATACACATATTGTGTACCTGCATCATTATAAGTGCTGCTTATTTTTAAATTTTTAGCCTGGTCATTTTTCAGACCAATAGCAGCAGCATTTTGTGCAACCAATTGCATCACCGCTGCATCGCTTATATTTTGTGCTTTTATGCTAAAGGCAAAAGCAAACAAAACTAAAATGAGAAGAATTTTTTTCATAAATGTTTGTTTAGAGAAGAAATATATTATTCTATACCTGTCTTAAAATCAAGGTTGCAGTCAGAAGGATTTGCATTTTCCGTATGTAAATAGCTTTGTGGTGAAATGCCAAGATCAATAATTAATTATTGATCTTTAAAACCAGTTACATGGGAATAAATCCCACAGCATAATACTATTGTATTAGTATGTTGCTGTTTTTGTAACCACCTGCTGACTTAGCCCTTTTGATTTAAGAACAGACGGGGAAATTATACTCTTGGAAGAATTGATACCGTTACCAACATGCCCACCGTTAAGACTTTCACTTTTTGCGGTAGCCATATTTGGCGCTGGCGATGGGCTGATCTGCTTAACATCTGGAGAAGCAGCAATTTTTTGTATAGCCGCAGCGGGAATTTTTGCAGTTATAATATTATCCTCTTTTGAACTGCTTATTAGTACTCCACCAGCATCGGTAATTATTTTAACCAAAGCAGGAGTTACCATGCATTTGATGTCGACAAATTCGCCGGTTATTGCTGCAGTTCCGGAAGCAGGTGCATTTAAGTTAGCGGCGGTAGCGCCTTGCTCCTTAGGAGCAGTCTGACCTTTAACCTCGGCATTGGGTTGTTGGGGTTGGCCGGCGGCAATTCTGTCTGAAGGAATGGTACGGGTAAGCTCTGAAGTGTTGGTTAACCTTGGGTCTATTTTGCCCAGGATGTTACCTTTAGAGCTCTGCGCTTGTGGCGAAGGATTTACCTTTCCCTGAGGTTGGCTTTGAAATTTCTGCGCAATTCCAAAAGTGGAAAAAAGCAGCAATAACAAACCCGTAAATAGGAGTCTTGTAAAATTTCTCATAATTGTAGTTTGTTTGTTAAAAAGAAAGTTTTAGTTATTAGTTAGTTGTCTTAGAACCCTGAAGGGGTTGGTTTTGGCTTTTCTGAATATGGAGATTGTTCAGTCTAAACGTCTGGAGTGATAAGGTTAAAATATTCTTATCAAACAGACCTAGATAGGCAAATTACATCTTTTTGGATATTGCACCAATAATTTTCATACTTTTTTTAACAAAATTTTTTGAACCGATCTTAATGCTAGATAGGCCCGGGTATTTTATAATCTTGCAAACTGGTATTATCTTTTTATATTATTATTTACTTGCTGATACCACGGCATAGAAATTCATTAATTACAGATTGCTAAATATTATCTTACTCATATAGATCGGCGTCATGATTATTAATTGTTAACCACTGCTTCGATCAGCTAAGCTTTAATAACCCGGTATAAAGATTTTAAAAAACCTCCCCCGAAAATTTCGGGGGAGTAAAAAAAGATAAACTTATGCTGATTACTAAATTTACCGCAGTATTTCCGTTCTGCCCATAGCTAAACGGTTTCCAGATCCATCCACTACTTCAATCCAGTATACCCCGGTAGCCTGCTTTCTCATATCAACATCCATTCTTGCATATGCTGCAGTAATAGAATAGGTTTGAGTAAGCACTCTCTTGCCTCTTGCGTCATATACATTAACACCACGTGGTAAATTAGTGTTGTTGATGATGCTGTAAAATCTAACCTGGAACTGACCTGTATTGGGTGTAGGATAAATAAATACCCTGCCACTTACTGAATCTGATACCAGTACTACATTAGATAAGCCAGCACTTCCACAGTTGTTAATATCTGTAACCGTTGCAGTGTACTCTCCTAAATGATCAACATCCACCACATAAGTGTTTGTACTTGCTCCCGCAACTAATACTCCATTCCTGAACCATTTGTAACCATTGGCTGATGCAGCAGGTGTAGACACTGCAGATAACGTTGTGGTTATTCCTGGTAAAAGTTTAGTATAAGGCTGTGCTTTTAGTGTAACCACTGGTAATGGATTAACAGTGAGTTTTGCAGCGTTAGATATTTTACCTGTACATGGTAAAGTACTGACAGAATCCTGGTATAAATACCCATTCATTGAGACCGGTGGTGCAGTAATTACAAGTGTTGAAGTTTTTGCACCACTATAAACACCGCCATTGGCAACATCTGTCCATGGTGCGCTACCTGTTGTACTTACTTTCCAGTTATGACCAATTGCCGAACCTGAAGTTGCCACTGTAAAAGTTGCCACTTTATCGGCGCAAGCTGTAGTATTCACAGGCTGAGCAGTAATACTTACCGGAATATTAACTGTAACCGGTACAGACTGAGCTGGCGAATTACAGGTACCGTTACTTACCAATACGCTATAAGTTGTAGAAGCAACCGGTTTGGCGTACACCGTGTTTAAAGATGTTCCAGTATACGGTATTGTTGCTGCCGCATCTGCGAATAATCCGGTAGTTGGAGACCAGATACCCGGAGCTGGTATACCATAAGTTATATCAATTGACCATGATGTAATAGTGCCAACATCACCTTGTCCGTAATCATAAACAGCAAGTGTCCAGTTTCCGGTTGGCACCGAATATAAACCACTAAATGCTGATACATTTGGAACGTAGTTAACAGGCCCTCCTGGAAATGTTAAACCTGAGGTAACAAAAGTTGTACCAGCAGCATCTGGTGCAAAAGTGCCAGTGTAAGGTGCTGCACCTGTACCCAAAGCTGCCGTGCCTGTAGAACTGATTACAGTATTTACAAAATTAGCTCCCGCTTTACCTGTAGTTGTTGCAGCGGCATCTAAATTAAAGATATTGCCGTTTGGCGCTTTTAATACCATTACTAAATCACTTACGTAAGTGTGCGTGATATTAAATTTAGCGCTTATACCAGTAACAGTTGCCCCAACGGGAATATTAATTGGAATAGTTGCGGTAGTAGCCGGGAAAACATAGCCTGCAGGAGCAGGAAGAGCTGGCCCATCAGGGATTGCAACAGCAATAGTTCCTGAGCTAAATGTTTGAGTTACCGGCTGAAGTGATGACGTAATGCTTAATGGTACCGCTGCACCACTATTTAAACATACGGTAGCAGAAGCAGGTGTAACTGTTGGTGCTGCCGGTGTATAGTTAACCGTTACGGAAGTTGTACTAACGCAACCACTGGCGGCATTTGTACCCGTTACAGTATAAACCGTATTGATATTTGGCGCTGCATATACCACAGCCGCATTTGTACCGGCCACATAAGGTACCGTGGCTGCAATATCTGTATATAAACCTGCAGCCGGAGACCATGTGTAAGTATTTGCGCCTGTAGCGGTTAATAACAAACCACTAATTCCTGCAACACCGCCACAACTTGGGCCGGCAGGAGTTACTACAACATTTGGTAATGCTGCTACTGATAAGATAGCTGCTGAAGAAGTAACATTTGGAGCACATATGCCGCTGGCTACGCAGCGATAGCGGTAACCATTCATGGTAGCCGAAACAGGATTTACTATCAATGAGT
>Ga0302321_100004274_pt1 | contig 12358 bp, 5 predicted proteins | sample Fen_T0_1_FD_202505 | JGI IMG/M metagenome (GOLD analysis project Ga0302321, IMG submission 202505) | Peat permafrost microbial communities from Stordalen Mire near Abisko, Sweden - Fen_T0_1 | ecosystem: Environmental > Terrestrial > Soil > Wetlands > Permafrost | place: Sweden: Abisko...
CCGCCGTCGCGCCAAGGAGGAGCTGGACCGCATCGTCAAGGACGGCGAGGCCGGCGAGGACGAGGGCGGGCGTGCCGAGAAGGAGCTGGAGTCGCTGACGAAGCGGCACGTCGACACCGTCGACGAGCTGTTGAAGCACAAGGAGAGCGAACTGCTCGAGGTATGACGACGGAACCGCCCCCCGGGGCCCCCGATGACCTGCCGCGCCGTCGGCGCGGCCGGTCGGTGACGCCTGGCCCCGGGGAGGGCGCGCCCCGTGCCTTCGAGGCGCCCGACCTCTCCTCCGGTGCCCGAGGCGCCTACGAGGCGCCGATGCCGCCCACCGGTCCCGGCTTCGGAGGACCAGGTCGGGGCGGACCCGGGTTCGGCGGTCCCGGTCTGAGCGGTCCCGGGTTCGGCGGTTCCGGGTTCGGCGGCCCTGGAGGCGAGGCTCACCCCTCGCGGCGTGCCGCGCGGCTGAACGGGCGTCCCGGCGCGCCGGACCCCGGCTACGGCCCCGGCCCTGGCCCCGGGGGAGCGGGTCAGGCAGGGCCGCCCACCTCGCCGTTCGCCGGCCAGGGGCGCCCCTCAGGCCCGCACGCCGGGGGCACGGCCTCGCCGTACCCCCGTTCCACCAGCCCGTACGCCGCCGCACTGGGTCGGGTGCCGGCACCGCCGACCGGTCCCGTCCTCGACCTGGACGCGCTCGCGCGCACGTCCGGCGTCCCTGCGGGTGAGGGCCAGGCGACGTCCGGCCGGGGCGTCTCCGATCTGCAGGTGGGTCCTGCGACCATGCCGATCCGTCGGCGCCGGCCCGTCGCCCTGCCCGAGACCTTCGACGTGCCCGAGGTCCAGGGGGGCGACGTCGACCAGCCCACGGTCCAGATCCGCACCGACTCCCGGTCGCCGCGCACCGGCACCATGCGCCTGCGCGGCCGTTCGGGCCGCCCCGACGACCAGGGGCCCGCCGCGACGTCGCCCGCCGCCCCGGCGCCGACGTCACCGCCGGTGGTCTCCGCGCCCCCGACCGGTGCTCTCCCGTTCCACGCGAGCGGTGCCCGACCCGCCCCCGGCAGGAGCCCAGCCCCCGGCGGCCGGCCCGCACCGCCAACCGGCGCCCTGCCCCGGGGCCCGGTCGGGCCGCCGCCCCCTCCCACCGTGTCGTCGCGTCCCTCGCCGCCCGGTCGCTCGGCCTACGGCCAGGGACCGCACAACGGCCAGGGACCGCACAACGGCCAGGGACCGCACAACGGCCAGGGACCGCACAACGGCCAGGGGTACGGCTACGGGCAGGGACCGCGCAGCGCCTACGGGTCCCCGGCCACCGGCCCCCTGTCCGGCGGCCAGGCCGGCCCGCGGCCCTACGCCGACGTCACGGGCGGCGCCGCCGTGACAAGCCCCGCCGCGACCAGCCCCTCCCTGGGTACCCGCCCGGACGACGCAGGGCGTGGCATGCCGCCCGGTGCCTCGCCGGACACCGATCCCGGTGCAGGCGGCGGGCGCCGCTCGCGCCGGCGCGCCGAGCCCGCCGACGACCGGACCTTCCCGGCACCTCCGAGCGCCGCAGCCGCAGCCGCGCGCCCGGCCCCGGCGGGCGCGGGCCGGGAGGCCCCTGACCCGGACCCCGCGCCGTCCACGCTGCCCGAGCCCGAACGGGAGGCGCACCGCAGCCGGGCCGGCCGGAACCTGCCCATGGCGATCGGCGTGGGCGTCGTCCTGGCCACGGTCGTCCTGAGCTCGCTGCTGTTCCGCAAGGAGGCGTTCGTCGGCGTCGTCAGCGTCGCCGCCGTGATCGCTGTCTGGGAGCTGGCCGGTGCCCTGGGCGCCAAGCAGATCGCCGTCCCGGTGATCCCGCTGGCCGTGGGCTCGGTCGGCATGCTCGTCTCGGCCTTCGTGGCGGGCGAGGACGGCCTGCTGGTGTCCTTCGCCCTGACGGCGTTCGGGGTCCTGCTGTGGCGGATCATCGACGGGCCGCAGGATGCGGCCCGAGACGTCGCGGCGAGCGTGTTCACCGCGGCCTACGTGCCGTTCCTCGCCGGGTTCACCATGCTCATGCTGGCGGCGCCCGACGGGCACCGCAGGGTCGTCGTCTACGTGCTCGTCACGGTCGCCAGCGACATCGGGGGCTACGCGGCCGGCGTCCTGTTCGGGCGGCACCCGATGGCCCCGACGGTGAGCCCGCACAAGTCGTGGGAGGGCTTCGTCGGGTCCCTCACCACGTGCATGGTGGCCGGCGGGGCGTCCGTGATCCTGCTGCTGCACGGGCACTGGTACGCGGGCCTGGCCGCCGGTGCCGCCGCCGCCGTCACCGCGACGGTCGGTGACCTGTCGGAGTCCCTCCTCAAGCGGGACCTCGGCATCAAGGACATGGGTCACCTCCTGCCGGGCCACGGCGGCATGCTCGACCGGATCGACTCGCTGCTGCTCACGGCCCCGGTCGTCTACGTCCTGCTGAGCCTCCTGGTGCCGATCTCCTCCTGAGCCGGGTCCGGCCCCCCGGGGAGCGTTCCGGGCCGGGCAGGGCGCCCGCGGACCCGTGCTCCATCCGGGGCCCACGGCTCCGCCCGGCCTCAAGCTCGGGTCGCCGTCCTCCGATCGGCGTTCTGGGCGGGAGCCACCCCTCGCCCGGGCAGGAGGAAGACGGCGTGAGCGGATCCGCAGGGTCGTCGCCCGTCTCGGCGCCCACGATCGCGGTGCTGTCGTCCTGGTTCGGCGGGGTCTACTTCGGGGGGATCCTCTCCGGGATCGCCGAGGCCGTGCAGGCCGCGGGCGGGCGCGTCCTGGCGGTCCAGACGCTCGAGGCAGGCACCTACGGCACCGACCTGGCGGCGCCGCCGGACTTCCGGCTGCCGGTGGGCTGGGACCGCGCCGCCGGGTTCGTCGTCGTCCTGAACGCCGTCGACCGGGAGTACCTGACGGCCCTGCGGGGCGCGGGGAAGCCCGTGGTGCTGATCAGCAACGTGGTCGAGGGGTTCCCGGCACCGGTCGTGCTGCCCGACAACCGGATGGGGACGCGCAGCGCCGTCGAGCACCTGCTCGATCACGGGCACCGGCACATCGCCTTCGCCGGCTTCCCCGTGCAGAGCGACCTCGCCGAGCGCTACGACTCCTACCGGCAGACGCTGCAGGACCACGGCATCACCCCCGATCCGGCGCTCTTCTACGACACCGGGAACAGCCAGCAGTCCGGTGGCGAGGTCGCGGCGGCGGCGATGCTCGCGGCGGGCCTGCCCAGTACGGCAGTGGTCTGCGGCAACGACAACAACGCCCTGGGCCTGATGCGAGCCCTGCAGCACGCCGGGGTACGCCTGCCGGGGGACCAGGCGATCGTCGGCTTCGACGACGTCAACGCCGCCGTGTACCTGTCGCCCAGCCTGACGAGCGTCCGGCAACCGCTGGAGGGTGTCGGCCGGCGGGCGGTGGAGCTGCTCCTCGACGAGCTCGCCGGGCGTCCCGTCGACCACGGGTTGCACTACGCCCCGACGACGCTGATCACCCGCGAGTCGTGCGGGTGTCCCAGCCGGCTCACCCTGGACGAGTCAGCCCCCGCGGGCGGCCTCCCGGAGGGCGGGACCGCCGTCCCCGCCCGCGACGAACTGCTGGCGCGCATCGTCGCGGCGTTCGACGCCGTCGGGCGTCAGGTGCCCGGGCAGGTCGTGCGGGCCGCCGTGGACGCCGTGTGCGACGCCCTGGACGCCGCCGCCGAGGGCCGGCCGGCCGCCGGTCCCGCCCGCTGGCAGGGGCCGTTCGAGGACCTGTACGCCCAGGGTCTCACCGCCGAGAGCCTCGTCCAGGTGATGCGAGCCGTGCGGACCTACGCCGACGCGCTCGCCGCCCCCCTCGCCGGGCGGGCCGGGCGGGACGGGCGGGACGGGCGGGACGGCGACGGGCGGGCTGCGCGTCGCGTCGAGGAGCGCCTCCGGGACGTGATCGTGGCCCTCGCCGGCACCGAGGCACGGTACCGCTACGCCGAGGCCGCCCACTTCGAGACGACGTTCGGCACCCAGTACGCGGTGAGCGTCAACCTCCTGCGCGGCGGGAGCGGGGAGGACCCGCGTCTCTTCCGCTGGCTGGAGGGCACGCCGGCCCGGGCGGCCTGCCTCGGCCTGTGGGCGGCGCCCGGCGACGTCGCGCCCGACGTCCTCCCGCTGGAGATCACCGGCGTGTTCGACGCCGCGGGCGCCGGGCAGCTGCCCGTCGGGACGGTGGAGGTCGCGGCGTTCCCGCCGCAGGAGCTCGTGGCCCTGGCCGACCTGGCCCGCGGCGACATGGCGTTCGTGGCGCCCCTGCGCGTGAACGCCAGCGACTGGGGGCTGCTCGCCGTGGTGGGTCCCATCGAGGGCAGCCGGATCTCGGGCCGGGAGATCATGAACCAGTGGGGCGCCCTGCTCACGACGGCGTTGGACCACGGCGCCGTCCTGGAGTCCCTGCGCCGCCAGCGCCGGCGGTTGCGCCGCCAGAAGGCCAAGCTGCGCCGCCAGAAGGACCGGCTCCGCCACGCCGCCACGCACGACGCCCTCACCGGGCTGCCCAACCGGGTGCTGTTCCACGAGCGGCTCGAGGACGCCGTCGCCCGGGCCGCCCGCGGTCCCGGCTCCCGCTACGGGGTGTTCCTGCTCGATCTCGACGGCTTCAAGCGCGTCAACGACACCCTCGGGCACGCCGCCGGCGACCAGCTGCTCACCGAGGTGTCCCGGCGGATCAGCGACAGCCTGCCCGCGGGGGACCTCGCGGCCCGGCTGGGCGGTGACGAGTTCGCCGTCCTGCTGGACGGGCTCCTGGACCCCGCCGAGGCGGTCGAGCGGGTCGTGGGCCGCATCCGCGACGCCCTGGCCCGGCCGATCCTCGTGGAGGGGCAGGAGCTCGTCGTCGGGGCGAGCATCGGGGTCGCGGTCGGCGACAGCCGGTACGGGACGCCCCAGGACGTCCTGCGGGACGCCGACATCGCCATGTACTGGGCGAAGGGCCGCGAGAAGGGCACCCACGCCGTCTTCGACGCCGCCATGCACGACCAGGGCGCCGGCCGCCTGCGGGTGGAGGCCGAGCTGCGGCACGCCCTCGAGCAGGGCGAGCTGGAACTGCACTACCAGCCGATCGTCGAGCTGCGGACCGGGAGGATCACGGCCTGGGAGTCGTTCCCGCGCTGGCGGCACCCCCGGCGCGGGCTGATCCCCGCGGAGGAGTTCCTGCCGGTCGCCGAGGAGTGCGGGCTCGTGCTGCCGATCGGCCGGTGGGCGCTGGGCGAGGCCTGCCGGCAACTGGCCCGGTGGCACCGGCCGGGGGCGCCGCAGGCCCAGGTGGCGGTCAAGGTCACCGCCCGCCAGTTCTGGCACGGCGACCTGCTGGACGACGTCGTCCACGCGGCCCGGACGGCGGGCCTGCCGCCGTCGTCACTGTGCCTGGAGATCACCGAAGGGGTCGCGATGCGCGACCTGCGGCTCGCCTGCAGCCTCCTCGACGGGCTCGCAGCCGTCGGCGTCGAGTGCTGGCTCGACGGCTTCGGCACCGGCGGCTCGTCGTTCCGCGCCCTCCAGCACCTGCCGGTGCGCACGCTCAAGCTCGACCGCTCCTTCATCGCGGCGACGGGCCCCGAGGGCGGCGGCCGGGACCTGGTCCGCGCGATCACCGCCATGGCGGCGGGCGCGGGCCGCCGCGTCGTGGCCGACGGGGTCGAGACGCGCGAGCAGCTCGAGTTCCTGCGCACCCTCGGCTGTGAGGCGGGCCAGGGCACCTGGTTCTCGCCGCCGGTCCCGGCGGACGTCGCCGAGACCCTGGTCACGCGCCAGCCCCTGCACGGGATCCCCCGCCAGGACACGTCCCCCCGCTGACGGCCGGTCCAGGACGACGACGGGCCGGCCGGAGCGGGGAACCCGCGCCGGCCGGCCCGTGCCTGACGAGGACCTAGCGCGTCCAGGTCCAGTTCTTGATCTCCGGCAGGTCCTCGCCGGTGGTGCGCGTGTACTGGCGGTGCCGGATCAGCGCGTCCTCCAGGTTCTGCCGGGCGTGCGCGGCGCGGTCGCCGAGCTGCGGCATCCGGTCGATCGCGTCCATCGCGAGGTGGAAGCGGTCCACCTGGTTCATCACGCACATGTCGAAGGGCGTCGTCGTCGTGCCCTCCTCCTTGTACCCGCGGACGTGGATGTTCTGGTGGTTCGTCCGCCGGTAGGTGAGCCGGTGGATGAGCCACGGGTAGCCGTGGTAGGCGAAGATGACCGGCTTGTCCTTGGTGAACAACGCGTCGAACGCGGTGTCGGACAGGCCGTGGGGGTGCTCGCCGTCGTCCTGCAGCCGCATCAGGTCGACGACGTTCACGAACCGGATCTTCAGCTCCGGGAAGTAGCTCAGCAGGATCTCGACGGCGGCCAGCGCCTCCTGGGTCGGCACGTCACCGGCGCACCCGAGGACGACGTCGGGCTCGGCGCCCGCGTCGGTGCTCGCCCACTCCCAGATGCCGATGCCCTTGGTGCAGTGGACGACGGCGGCGTCCATGTCCAGGTACTGCAGCGCCGGCTGCTTGCCCGCGACGATGACGTTCACGTAGTCCCGGCTGCGCAGGCAGTGGTCGGCGACCGAGAGCAGGGTGTTCGCGTCCGGCGGCAGGTAGACCCGGATGACTTCGGCCTTCTTGTTGACCACGTGGTCGATGAAGCCGGGGTCCTGGTGGGAGAAGCCGTTGTGGTCCTGGCGCCAGACGTGCGACGTCAGCAGGTAGTTCAACGAGGCGACCGGACGGCGCCACGGCAGGTGCTTCGACGTCTTCAGCCACTTGGCGTGCTGGTTGAACATCGAGTCGATGATGTGGATGAACGCCTCGTAGCAACTGAACCAGCCGTGGCGGCCGGTCAGCAGGTACCCCTCCAGCCAGCCCTGGCAGGTGTGCTCGGAGAGGATCTCCATGACCCGGCCGCCGACGGCGAGGTGGTCGTCGTCCGGCTCGACGATCGCCGACCAGGCGCGCTCGGTGACCTCGAGCACGTCCTGCAGCCGGTTGGAGTTGTTCTCGTCCGGGGCGAACACCCGGAAGTTGCGCTGGTCGAGGTTCTTCGCCATCACGTCGCGGAGGAACCCGCCGAGCACCCGGGTGGCCTCGACGGCGCCGCTGCCGGGCTTCTCCACCGCGACGGCGTAGTCGCGGAAGTCGGGCATCCGCAGGTCGCGCAGCAGCATCCCGCCGTTGGCGTGCGGGTTGTGGCTCATCCGGCGCTTGCCCTCGGGCGACAGCGAGCGGACCAGCGGCGACGGCGCGCCGTCGGTGTCGAACAGCTCCTCGGGCCGGTAGGACCGCATCCACTCCTCGAGCAGCTGCAGGTGCCCGGCGTTCTTGCGGGTGTCCGCGAACGGCACCTGGTGGGAGCGCCAGTTGCCCTCGGTCGGGTGCCCGTCGACCTCCTTGGGGCCGGTCCAGCCCTTGGGGGAGCGCAGCACGATCATCGGCCAGCGGCGGCGGCCCAGCGAGCTGCCGCGGCGGGCCTCGCCCTGGATGTCGCGGATGGTGTCCAGGCTCTCGTCGAGGGCCCGGGCGAAGGCGTGGTGCATCGGGCCGGGCTCGTGGCCCGACACGATGATCGGCTCCCAGCCGTAGCCGCGCAGCAGCGACACCAGCTCGACCTCGGGGATCCGGGCGAGCACCGTCGGGTTGGCGATCTTGTATCCGTTGAGGTGCAGGATCGGCAGGACGGCGCCGTCACCCACCGGGTCGAGGAACTTGTTCGAGTGCCAGCTCGTGGCCAGCGGGCCGGTCTCGGCCTCGCCGTCGCCGATGACGCACGCCACGACGAGGTCGGGGTTGTCGAACGCGGCACCGAAGGCGTGGGAGAGCGCGTAGCCGAGCTCGCCGCCCTCGTGGATGGACCCCGGCGTCTCCGGCGCGACGTGCGACGGGATGCCGCCGGGGAAGGAGAACTGGGTGAAGAGGCGCTTCATCCCGTCCCCGTCGAACGCGATGTCGGGGTAGACCTCGCTGTACCGGCCGTCGAGCCAGGCCGCGGCGACGGCACCGGGGCCGCCGTGGCCCGGCCCGTAGATGTAGATCATGTCGAGGTCGCGCTCGATGATCGCGCGATTGAGGTGCGCGTGGACCAGGTTCAGGCCCGGCGTCGTGCCCCAGTGACCGAGCAGGCGCGGCTTCAGGTGCTCCGGCTTCAGCGGCTCGCTGAGCAGCGGGTTGTCCATGAGGTAGATCTGCCCCACGGACAGGTAGTTGGCGGCCCGCCACCAGGCGTCGACGGCGGCGAGGTCGGACGAGCGCAGGTACTCCCCGGCGGGCGCGGCGGCGGTGCCGTCGGCCCGGGCAGCCTCGGCGATCGCTGCGTGCGGTTCGGCGGCGGCGCCTGCCGCCGCGGTGGCGCTGGTCAAGGTCATGGTGATCCTCAGAACGTGGTGGGCCGATGACGTGCGGGCCGCGGGACGAGGTCGGGTGCGGAGGCCGGATCGGGCGCGACGGCGCCGGACCCCGCCGGGTGGACACCGGCGTCCGTGCAAACGTTGACAGCCTCGGCCACGTGCCCGGGGAACTTGACCGACCAAGGTCCCTTGATCCGTGATGTCACCTGTTGTTCGCCCGTCGCCGAGCGGTGGGTGGGGCACCCGATCGCATGCGAAACTGGACGTGACATGGCCACCGTCCCGCTCCCGCAGCCCACCTCCGCCGCCCCCGGGCCCGCCCCCGAGAAGGGCGCGCTCACCTTCGACGCCCCCCGCCGGGCGCGCCCACCCCGCCACCTCGCCGACCTGGACGTCGCGGAGCGCGCCGAGGCGGTGACGGCGCTCGGCGAGAAGGCGTTCCGGGCCCGGCAGCTGTCGACGCACTACTTCGACCGGCTCGTCGACGACCCGGCGGCGATGACCGACCTGCCCGCCGCGGCGCGCGAGCAGCTGGCGGCGGCCCTGCTCCCGTCGCTGCTGACCCCGGCCCGCCGGCTGGACTGCGACGGCGGCACGACCGTCAAGAGCGTGTGGCGCCTGTTCGACGGCGCGCTGGTCGAGAGCGTGCTCATGCGCTACCCCGACCGGGTCACCGTCTGCGTGTCCAGCCAGGCCGGATGCGGGATGAACTGCCCGTTCTGTGCCACCGGCCAGGCCGGGCTGACCCGCAACCTGTCCACTGCGGAGATCGTCGAGCAGGTCGTCGCCGCGGCCCGGGCGGTCGCGCGCGGCGAGGTCCCCGGCGGGCGGCCCGGCGCGGCCGACCGGATCGGCAACGTCGTCTTCATGGGGATGGGCGAGCCGCTGGCCAACTACGGCGCCGTCGTCCGCGCCGTCCGGCGGCTCACCGCACCCGTGCCCGACGGGCTGGGCCTGTCGGCGCGCGGCGTGACCGTCTCGACGGTCGGGCTGGTGCCGGCGATCGACAAGCTGGCGGGGGAGGGGCTGCCCGTGACGCTGGCGCTCTCGCTGCACGCCCCCGACGACGAGCTGCGCGACGAGCTGGTCCCCGTCAACACCCGCTGGCGCGTCGTGGAGGCCCTGGACGCCGCCCGCCGGTACGCCGACGTCACCGGACGGCGGGTGAGCATCGAGTACGCCCTGATCCGCGACGTCAACGACCAGGCCTGGCGCGGCGACCGGCTCGGCCGCCTCCTCGCCGCCCGCGGCAAGGGTTGGGTGCACGTCAACCCGATCCCGCTCAACCCGACGCCGGGCTCGCGCTGGACGGCGAGCGACCCGCGCGTCATGCACGCGTTCGTCGAGGCCGTGCGTGCCCACGGGGTGACGGTCACGGTCCGGGACACCCGTGGCCGCGAGATCGACGGCGCCTGCGGCCAGCTCGCCGCCGCCACGGGCTGAGCGCCCCCGGCCCGACGTCGGGCCGGGGCCCCCGCCGCACGTCCCGAGTGCCGGGAATGGGTCCTCGGCGTCGATCGGGCGATCGGTGCCCGGCGCGCCGCGTGTCCCGGTTCGACCGGCCCGCGGTGGCCCCCGATCGGGTCCACCGGAGGTGACGTCGGGGGTGACCACGCGTTTCGGTGCCGGACCGTGGTTCGGATGCGGCACAATCGCAGCCGTGGCTGACACGTTTCCCCGCGCGACCAGGTTCGGCAAGGGCTACGACGTCGATCAGGTCGAGGCCTTCCTGACCCGTGCGCGGTCGGCCTACGAGGACGGCGGCCGCGGGCCGGCCATGACCTCGTGGCACGTCCGCACGGTCGGCTTCGACCTGGTGCGCGGCGGGTACGAGGTCGAGGCGGTCGACGCCGCCCTCGACCGCATCGAGGACGCCTTCGCCCGCCGCGAGAAGCAGCGCGGCGAGGAGCGGGCCGGGTCGATCGGCTGGCAGAACCAGCTCCGCACCCAGGAGCAGTCCCTGCGCGCCCAGCTGGCCCGCCCCGACGGGCAGCGCTTCCCGCGCGGCACCGGCCTGGAGCTGACGTACGACATCGAGCAGGTCGACGAGCTGTGCGAGCGCGTCGAGGCGTCGTTCGCGAGCGGCCGGCCGATGGCCCCGGACGCGGTCCGGCTCGCCGTCTTCAAGAGCCGCCGGGGGGCCCGCGGGTACCGCGAGGCCGCCGTCGACGCGTTCCTCGACCGGGTGGTCGAGCTGCTCGTCGTCGCCACCGTCTGACGCCCTCCACCCGGTGGGCACGCCCGTCCGGCGCGTGCCGCCGCCGCTCGTCGTCCCGGGTGGACGGCCCGCCGTGCGTCCCCTACCCGAGGTGGGGTGGGCCACGTCACGATGTCCCGCATGACGACGACGCAGGGCAAGGGCGCCTACGCCGCGGCGTACGGGCGCAGCATCACCGATCCGGCCGGCTTCTGGGGTGATGCGGCCAAGGCGATCGACTGGATGCGGTTCCCCGACCGCGTGCTCGACGACGACGCCGCCCCGTTCTACCGCTGGTTCCGCGGCGGGGTGCTGAACACCGCGTACAACGCGCTGGACCGCCACGTGATCGCCGGGCGCGGTGACCAGCCCGCCCTGCACTACGACAGCCCCGTCACCGGGACGAAGCGGACCCTCACCTACGCCCAGCTCCTCGAGCAGGTCGCCCGGTTCGGCGGCGTGCTGCGCGCCCTCGGCGTCACGAAGGGCGACCGCGTCGTCATCTACCTGCCGATGGTCCCCGAGGCCGTGATCGCGATGCTCGCGTGCGCCCGGATCGGCGCCGTCCACTCGGTGGTCTTCGGCGGGTTCGCCCCCGCGGAGCTGGCCGCGCGCATCGACGACGCGACGCCGAAGGTCGTCGTGTCGGCCTCCTGCGGCATCGAGCCGACCCGCACGATCGCCTACAAGCCGATGCTCGACCGGGCGATCGAGCTGGCGACCCACAAGCCCGACCGGTGCGTGATCCTGCAGCGCCCGCAGCTCCGGGCCGAGCTGGGGGAGCGGGACGTCGACTGGGCGGCGGTCATGCGCCCGGACGTCGTCGAGCCGGCCGCGGTCGTGCCCGTGGACGCCACGGACCCGCTGTACATCCTGTACACCTCCGGCACGACGGGCCGGCCGAAGGGCATCGTCCGCGACAACGGCGGGCACGCGGTGGCGCTCGCCTGGTCGATGGAGGCGATCTACGCCACCGGTCCGGGCGACGTGTTCTGGGCCGCGAGCGACGTCGGCTGGGTCGTCGGGCACTCCTACATCGTCTACGCGCCGCTGCTCGTCGGTGCGACGACCGTCCTGTACGAGGGCAAGCCCGTCGGCACGCCCGACGCGGGCGCGTTCTGGCGGATGGTCGAGGAGTACCGGATCAACGCGCTGTTCACGGCGCCGACGGCGTTCCGCGCCATCCGCAAGGAGGACCCCACGGCGTCGCTGCTGGCGGACTACGACGTGTCCTCCCTGCACACGCTGTTCCTCGCCGGCGAGCGCCTCGACCCGGACACCTACGAGTGGGCCGGCAGCGTCCTCGGCATCCCCGTCGTCGACCACTGGTGGCAGACCGAGACCGGCTGGGCCATCTGCGCCAGCCCGCGCGGCCTGGAGGACCTGCCCCTCAAGGCGGGGTCGCCGTCCGTGCCCGTGCCGGGCTACGACGTCCAGGTGCTCGACGAGTTCGGCGAGCCCCTCGGCCCGGACGTCGAGGGCGCGATCTGCATCCGGCTGCCGCTGCCGCCCGGCACGCTGCCGACCCTGTGGCAGGACGACACCCGGTACCTGTCGGGGTACCTCAGCGCCTTCCCCGGCTGGTACGTGACCGGTGACGGCGGTCACAAGGACGCCGACGGCTACCTCTACGTCATGGGTCGCACGGACGACGTCATCAACGTCGCCGGGCACCGGCTGTCCACGGGGTCGATGGAGGCGGTGCTGGCCCACCACCCGGCGGTGGCCGAGTGCGCGGTCGTCGGCGTCCACGACAGCATGAAGGGCCAGGTTCCGCGCGGGTTCGTGGTGCTGAAGGCGGGCGTGGACGCCGATCCGGTGGCGCTGGCGGCCGAGCTG
>Ga0302321_100004275_pt1 | contig 12358 bp, 8 predicted proteins | sample Fen_T0_1_FD_202505 | JGI IMG/M metagenome (GOLD analysis project Ga0302321, IMG submission 202505) | Peat permafrost microbial communities from Stordalen Mire near Abisko, Sweden - Fen_T0_1 | ecosystem: Environmental > Terrestrial > Soil > Wetlands > Permafrost | place: Sweden: Abisko...
CCTGCATCTCAAACAATGGGAAGGCCAAGTCCGCCGCGGTAAAAGCATCCGCCCCGTTTCTGTCCTAGCCGATACCGCCAACCTGATCCACAGCGAAGCCGCCGAACGCGCCCGCAAGGCTGGAGCGAACCATTGGATAAGCGCAAACCCCGTCGACGTGGAAAACTGGGCAAATCTTGTCATCCGCTTCGACGACGGGGCGCGCGCCACCGTCATTGTAAGCGATACCGGGCTCGGCGGGCTCAACACCCGTGTCACTGCTTTCATGACCGACGGGGTGATCAAGGCCAACATGACCGCGAACGATGCGATTGAGACCTACGCTCCCGACGCGAAGGTATTCGAAAACGAATACTTCACCGAGAAACTGGAGACTAAGGCTGGCTGGAATCGCCCGAGTTGCGACGAAGATTGGTTCCGCGGGTTTGCTCAGGAGATCGAAGATTTCGTTGGCGCCATACGCGAAGGCCGCGAGCCGCGCTCGGGCATCGATCTTGCCGTCGAGTGCGTCAACGTCATCTACGCGGCCTACCTCTCGGCAGAAGAAGGACGCCGCGTGGACCTCGACTGACACTGCTTAAAAAGTCGCTACCTCCATGCAGCTGCGCCAATCGTTCCTAATTCTGTGCTTTTCCCTCGCCGAGCTTCTTACCGCTAGCCGCGCAGCGGAAAACGCCATCGATTTTTCGCATGCCGGGTACGGTGGAGGCGGCGTAACGATCCCGTCCGTACCGGCAACCGTTGCGATCACGCCTTCCGGGGCGGACGACATGGCGACGATTCAATATGCGATCGATAAAGTCTCCGCTCTTCCGCTCGACCCTGCAGGTTTTCGCGGAGCGGTCGTCCTGCGAACGGGCACCTATCGCGTCAAGGACCAGCTCAAGATCTCCGCGTCAGGCGTGGTCCTGCGGGGCGAGAACTCCACGATCATCGCCACCGGACAATCGCGTCGGACCTTGATTTTCGTTGCCGGCAAGAGCACCGATCAACCACTCAGTTACAAATCGAAGGTCACAGCCGATGTTCCCGCCGGTAGCACCCAGCTGACATTGGCCAGCGTGGAAGGCCTTACCGCCGGCATGTATGTCGCCATCCGCCGCCCGAGCACCAAAGAGTGGATACACGATTCGGGCATGGACCAGTTCACGGGTAATTTCCCCGACATCCGGCTTAACTGGTCATCCGGTTCACGAGATCTCGTGTGGGATCGCACGGTCGTCAGCGTCGATTCCGCCTCCTGCGCGGTAACCCTCGATGCGCCGATCACGACCGCCCTCGAAGGCCGCTATGGCGGAGCAACGCTTCAGGCGCGCGCGCAAACCGGCCAACTTCACCACGTCGGCATCGAAGGTTTGGCTCTGTGCAGCGAGTTCGACGAGAGCAACCCGCGCGACGAAGAGCACGCCTGGATCGCAATTCAGATGGAGTACGTTGAAAACGCTTGGGTGCGCGACGTGACCGCCAAGCATTTTGTGAGCGCCGCCGTCTGGCTCGGTACCGAAACAAATACGATCACTATTCAAGATAGCCGCAGCGAAACCCCAATTAGCGAAGACGCGGGCTGGCGCCGATTTGGGTTTTATGTGGGCGGCCAGCAAGTGCTCGTGCAACGCTGTGTCGCCATTGCTGCGCGTCAGCCTTTTCTAGCCGGCCTGTGCTCGGCCGGTCCCAACGTGTTTCTCGATTGCACGGCAGAACATGCCACTGGCGATAGTGGCTCGATCGAGAGCTGGGCCTCGGGCGTGCTGTTCGACAATGTGAAAATTGAGGGTGCAGGTTTCGTACTCGGCAACCTCGGCGAATGCTGGCAAGGCGCCGGCTGGAACGCTGCCAATAGTACACTTTGGAACTGCACGGCTAAACTATTCACCACCGATAATCCTCCGGGAGCGATAAATCAGGTGATTAATGGAGCCGCCAACTCCTCGCTCTACCGTACCCAACTCGCCAAACGTCTCGGTGAGAAAGCCCTGACCGCACTAGCTTCCAGCATACCACCAAGTTGTTCACCCGACCTAAAGCCTACTCCGTCAATCAAGCTTGCACCCGATCGCCTTAAGAAACGCAGTGAACAACCTCTCGTCGTCACCAACGGGCATTTCACGACCGGCAACAATACTCTGTTCGGCGGCGCAAGTAGCAATGCGTGGTGGAAAGGACAGACGATCCCCGTTCGAGCAGCCGAACTCGGTTGGTGCGCGACGCGCTGGGCACCTGGCCGCACAGGGCCAGGGTTGACCGAAGATCTTTCCGCTCTTGCAGCTAAACTATCCGCCAGCGGTAACACACTTGTGCACGTCTGGCCCGGTCTCTGGTACGACCGGCGGCGCGACGACCACAAGACCATCACTCGTGAGGATGCTGAGACTTGGGCACCGTTTTATGAGCAGCCCTGGGCGCGCAGCGGAAGTGGTCGCGCGGTCAGCGGGCTGAGCAAATACGATCTCACGAAATTCAATCCTTGGTATTGGAACCGCCTGCGCGATTTCGCCGCCGAATGCGCGAGTCACGAAATGATCCTCTACCATCATTTCTACAATCATCACAATCTCGTCGAAGCTGCGGCGCATTGGGCTGATTTTCCATGGCGTCCGGCCAATTGCCTGCAAGAAACCGGTTTTCCCGAACCACCGCCTTACACCAACGACGGCGCACGCATCGGCCTAGTCGAGCAATTCTACGACATCAGCCACCCGGTACGCCGTGAAATGCACCGTCTATATATTTGGCACGGACTCGATGCGCTCGCGGATCAGCCAAACGTCGTCCACACACTCGGATTCCAGTTCGCCGGCCCACTTTCCTTTCAACAGTTTTTTCTCGATACCGTGGCCGAGTGGGAAGCCGCGCGCGGTAAACGCGTTCACATCGCACTCAACACCAGCAAAGCCGTCACTGACGCGATTCTCGCCGACCCAGTGCGCGCCCAGCTCGTCGATGTGATTGATCAGCGCTACTGGCAGTATCTAGCCGATGGTTCGCTCTTTGCACCTGACAGCGGCGGCAAACTCGCCTTCCGAGAGCAACGCACCGCCGCATTCGGCAAAGACGCGGTTCCGCCCGGCACGCCCGAACTCGTCTACAAACAAGTGCGCGACTACCACGACCGCTTCCCAAAAAAGGCGATCATCAGCGGGCACGCAGGACAGGGCCCAATCCCGATCCTCATGGCAGGCGGCGCTCTGCCGCTGCTCGCCGACTACGCGGCTTCCCAACCGCTAAAAAGCGAGCGCGACGATCGCGCATTCCTCCGTTTTGTTCACGAACACATCGCCACCGTTCTCGCGCAGATGCACCCGGTCGACGTCGCAACCGACGTATGGTGCCTCGCCGACAACAAGGGCGACAACCAACTCTACTATTCACGAGCGGGCGAGCGTCTTACCTTAAATAGATCCCGCCGACCAAGAAATAGTCTCTGTATTTGGTTCGACCCTAAAACGGGCACCTCGCAACCCGCGCAGCTGGAAGCAGGCTCGACCATCGCCAAGCCAACATCGGCAGCATGGTTGTTACTCGTCCAACGTCGACGTTGAGCAACTCTGTCGTCCTCAGAAACAAAACGGCCGCCCGGAAACCGGACGGCCGTTGTCTTTAAAAACTTACTGCGAGATTAGGCACCACTGCTGGTGCTGACCGAGGCTTGCGTAAGGCCGCCGCGCAGTGTGGCACCGAGATAGTCGCGGTTCAGTCGTCCGATGAAATCGAAGCTGATCTGCTTCGGACAGGCGGCACTGCATTCGTATTGGTTGGTGCAACTACCGAAACCGAGTTCGTCCATCTTACCGACCATGGCGAGAACGCGACGATCACGCTCAGGTTGTCCCTGTGGCAAGAGGCTGTACTGCGAAACCTTGGCAGCAACAAAAAGCATGGCTGAGGCGTTTTTGCAGGCAGCGACGCAAGCGCCGCAGCCGATGCAGGCCGCGGCATCCATCGCCATTTCGGCATTCTCTTTCGGCACGGGGATCGAGTTGGCATCGGGCGCAGCGCCGGTGCGCACGCTGATGAAACCACCCGCCTGCTGAATCTTGTCGAAAGCAGACCGTTCGGTGATCAGATCCTTGATGACCGGGAACGGTTTCGCGCGGAACGGCTCGATCGTGATGACGTCGCCTTCGCGGAAGCTGCGCATGTACGTCTGGCAGCTCGCGACGCCGCGATGCGGGCCGTGGGGCTTGCCATCGATAACCAGCGAGCAGGTGCCACAAATGCCTTCGCGGCAGTCATGAGCAAACGCGATCGGTTCCTCGCCCTTCAAGGTGAGCTCGTCGTTAACGACGTCGAGCATCTCAAGCAGGGACATGTTCGGATTTAGATCTTTAGCTTGGTAGTTGACGAACTTGCCGGGCTTGTCCGGTCCGGCCTGGCGCCACACGCGCAAGGTGAGAGCAGTGATGTTCTTGGTAGAGGAAGTATCGGCGACCATGGGAAGAAAGGGCTGAGGGTCTGGGTTGCGGTGAAACGGCTTACTTGTAGCTGCGGACGCTCATCTTAACGAATTCGTAGTTGAGCGCCTCGACGTTGCGAAGCGGATCCTTGCCTTCGCCCTGATATTCCCAAGCGGCGACGTGGCCGAACTTCTCGTCGTCGCGTTTGCATTCACCGTCCGGGAATTGGTACTCCTCGCGGAAATGGCCGCCGCAGCTCTCTTCGCGGGTGAGCGCGTCGCGACACATGAGTTCGCCGAGCTCCATGAAGTCGGCGACGCGGCAGGCGCGTTCGAGCGACTGATTGATGGAAACACCATCACCGGGAACTTTAACGTTGGCGTGGAATTCTTTTCGAAGCTCGGGGATTTCCTTGATGGCTTTCTCGAGGCCTTCCTTGGTGCGAGCCATACCGCAGTATTTCCACATGAGGAGACCGAGGCGTTTGTGGAAGCTGGCGACGGTTTCCTTGCCGTTGTTAGCAAGAAGGCGGGTGGCGGTTTCGCGGACTTCGGCTTCAGCCTTCTTAAATTCTTCGCGATCAGCGGAAGGACGTGAACCGGGCTTCTGAGTAGCGAGGTAATCGCCCACCGTGTAAGGAATGACGAAATAACCATCCGCCAGACCCTGCATGAGCGCAGAAGCGCCGAGGCGGTTCGCGCCGTGGTCAGAGAAGTTGGCTTCACCGAGAACGAAGAGGCCAGGGATGTTGGACATCAGGTTGTAGTCAACCCAGAGGCCGCCCATGGTGTAATGCACCGCGGGGAAGATGCGCATCGGCGTCTTGTAGCCGTTTTCGTTAGTAATCTCGTGGTAGATATCGAAGAGGTTGCCGTAGCGTTCGCGCACGCCGTCTTCGGAGAGGCGTTTGATGGCGTCAGCAAAATCCAAATACACGCCGAGGCCGGTCTCGCCGACGCCGCGACCTTCGTCGCACATGCGCATGGCGGCGCGTGACGAAACATCGCGTGGAGCCAAGTTACCAAAGCTCGGATAAATGCGTTCGAGATAGTAATCGCGATCTTCCTCGGGGATTGAGGCGGGATCTTTCTTGCAGTCTTCCGCTTTTTTCGGAACCCAAATGCGTCCGTCATTGCGGAGCGACTCAGACATAAGCGTGAGCTTCGACTGATAGTCGCCGGAAACCGGAATGCAGGTCGGGTGAATCTGCGTGTAGCAAGGATTGCCGAAGCAGGCACCTTTTTTATAGGCGCGCCAAATGGCCGTCGCATGCGACTGGCGGGCGTAGGTGGAAAGGTTAAAGACGTTGCCATAACCACCCGTGGCGAGCACGACGGCATCGGCGGCCCAGCGGCGAACCACGCCGTTGTTGAGGTTACGCGTGATGATGCCCTTCGCCTGACCGTCGACGAGGACGAGATCGCTCATTTCCTCATTAGGGAACATCTCAACACCGCCAGAACCGACTTCCTTCATGAGCGCCGAATAAGCGCCGAGGAGCAGCTGCTGACCGGTCTGACCGCGCGCATAGAATGTGCGGGAAACCTGCGCACCACCAAAGGAACGGTTAGCGAGAAGGCCGCCGTATTCACGAGCGAACGGCACGCCCTGCGCAGCGCACTGGTCGATGATGTTGACGGAAACTTCAGCGAGACGATGGACGTTGGCCTCACGAGCGCGGTAGTCGCCACCCTTGAGCGTGTCGTAGAAAAGTCGATACACGCTGTCGCCGTCGTTCTGATAATTCTTGGCGGCGTTGATGCCACCTTGGGCGGCGATCGAGTGGGCGCGACGCGGACTGTCGTGATAGACGAAGCACTTCACCTTATAGCCGAGCTCGGCGAGCGTGGCAGCGGCAGACGCACCGGCGAGACCGGCACCGACGACGATGACCTCGTATTTGCGCTTGTTGGCGGGATTAACCAGTTTGAGTGACTCCGCCTTGTACTTGCTCCACTTTTGGGGAAGCGGACCGGAGGGAATTTTGGACTCTAGTTTAGCCATGGCGGGTAAAGTTATTTGGTTTCGCAGCAAGCGCGGGCTGCGGCGTATTGAGGATTGGCGGCCGCAGTACCTGCAGCAGGTTTCACGACGCCCGACAAAATCGCACCAGGAATCGAGAGACTGCCGAGGAAATAGACGACGCAGAAAAGCATCACGACGTTACGAAGGCAGCTGCCCCATTTATGATTTCGCAGACCGAAAGTCTGAAACATCGAATCCGCGCCGTGCATGATGTGCATCGTTAACAGGCCGATCGCGACGATGTAAAAGATCGAAACAATCGGGCTGCTGAAACCGAGAAAAACCATGCTGTAGACGTCATCGACTACGTCGCCTTTAGCCGCCAGAGGAAAACCGAACTCACGGGCATCTTCCAGCATCGTCCACTTGGGCAGCTCGGCTTTGAATGTGCTGTGTTGCGCTACGCCAACCGTGAAATGAGCGATATGGTAGGCGATGAAAGCCGCGACCACCACGCCAGTCATGCGCATGTAACGCGAGGCGATCGTGGCGCTGATCCATTTATTCACGCCATACTTTTCCGGTCCGCGGGCGATGCGACTCTCGATTGTCAGGGTGACCGCCGCCCAAACGTGAATGACCGTGCAGCCTAGCAAAACCAGCCGCACCAACCAAAGTGCAGGCCCGAGGGATTGCAGGAAATGGGCGTAGCCGTTGATTCTATCGGGATGACCGAAGATCTGGAGGTTGCCCACCAGATGCCCGGTGACAAAACCGACAAGGATTAACCCTGTGATTGCCATCAGGAATTTGCGACCGATGGAGGAACGTATTAAATTAACGATGGGATTCATCGCGGAGCGAATGACTGGTGTTTGGGTGAGTGGAACTTTGCTGCGACAGTCAGAATGACAACGGGGTCGTAAACTGTGAGCGCGGGCAAGTAAAGAATTCGGAATCTACCGGAGCCGAGGCAACGGCCTTTTATAAGCGACCCTTACGAACCAGAGTAGCCCGCGATTTCGGCACGCCGCGGCACCGCACAGCCGTCACGTTCTTCTCTGCAAAGTGACACCGGCCGGTATCCTCACGATTCGGCCCCAGGAAACTCTGCAGAATATTTTGGCAGTGCCCCAACAGCCTAGAGCCCAGTATTGATTTTCCACTACGAACCCAGTTTACCCAATTCCGGATGAAGAAATTTCGGCGTGTCAGGCTGCCTTTCTTGGGCTACACGTCGCTCGATTTCCAAAAACGGCCTTTCGTTTTCTCGAAGGAACACACGTGCAATATGGTACAATTAAACGATTTGAGCAGCATTTCGTTTTTTATTGTAAAAAATATGCATCTTGACCATGTTTTCTCTCGTAAAGCCCAAACTCTTGCTCCCACCAACATGAGACTCACCAGCCTACCAAAAATCGCACGTTTTCTTGCAGGCGCGATTCTGGCTCTATGCGCGTTGGTGACCGTGCAGGGCGGCACGGCTACCAAGGTAAATGGGCTTTCCTACACCGGCGTAAATCCTCTGCCGAATGGAACTGATTCTCACTGGACCGTGAGCTACTCGACCGAAGGAAATGCCTACCAAGGCGCGGCCTATGTGATCAACACCCCAGCCAGCGGCTGGACCAGCAATGTCGGGAGCGCAGAATGGATCACAGCGCCAGGAAATAGCGGCAGCGCTTACTTGCCAGGTAACGGGACGACCGGGGCCAACGTCGCTTCCTATGTTTACAAGTTGGCCTTCACCATTGTAGGCAAACCAGGAGACGCGTCGGGCTCAGCCGTCACCAACCAGGTTTCCATTACGCTGACGATGGCGGCCGACGACCAGGCAAAGGTCTACGTTAATCCCACCACGCTCGGCACTAATGGAACCGGTGCCATCGATACTGCGAACAGCAAACTCGGTGGATCGCTCAGCTCAGCGTGGACCAACACCACACCCCTCGTCCTCCAGAATTTCAACGACGGTACCCATGCCGATAATGCCTCCTTCGTTATCGGAACCAACTATCTCTACATCCAAGTCGACAACACTAACGGCGTGGTTGGCGACTCTGGGTCTAACGCAAATAATCTCACTGGACTGTTGGTGTACCAAACCAGTTCGTCAGCCACAGTCATCAGCACGAATCCAGTGCCTGAGGTCGGAGTATGGCTGCCCGTAGTCGGTGCGCTTGGTCTGTTTTTCTGGCGCCGGTCCCGGACGGCCCGACCGCACTCAGTCACCTCCTAGACTAACCTTGATCAGTTCGATCTCCCGTAGAGTGAGCTCGGCCGGATCGAGCCTGTCCAAGACAGCTCTTGCCTCCGCCTTTTTGCCTGTCCCTGCGAGTGCAAGGCCATAAACAAAACCCACGGCAGAAGAATTTTCGAGCCCGGGCGCTAGCGGTTTGATCGTTATCAATGCCTGATCGGCATGACCTCGCATGAGGAGTACAAAGGCCCGCGTCGCAAGATAAGTATGGTTGTCCGGGAACCGCACTAAATTCTCAGCCGCGAGTTGCTCTGCCAGTTGCTCACGGTTGCCAGTGAGTACGGCGAAAAAAACAAAGTTGTTGGTGACGTCTGCATCTTGCGGATGCATGGCGTGCAGCTGATTGAACACCTTGTACTGTCCGAGCGCGTCTCGTCGAACCTGATAAAACCGCGCAAGTGTGCCCAGCGCCTCAACCGCCAGATTATTATTCTGTCCCGCCACAAGCCACCAAAGCGTCTCGGCCTCGCTATCCAATCCCCACGTAAAGATCGTCGAACCGGCGAAAAGGGTATGGACGCTATTCGTACGCGCGTGGCCTTGCAGCAAACGCCAGAGCTCCCCGGCCCGTTTATCATCACCAAGCGAACGCGCGGCGTGCATACCGTAAGCCCAGCGCAGGAAATCCAGACTTTCGCCCCAATCGCCCTGCGAAACCCATGCCTGCAACGCCGCCCAGTCGCCCGCCAGCCGCAACGATTCCGCCTTGGAGACCGAAAGCGGAGGCCGCCGCAAGTTCGGCTCCGGAAGGGATTTCATCCAATCCAGTGCTTCGCCACAGCGCCCAATTTGGTTTAGCCAACCAATCAACTGAGCTGCAGCATCGGGATTCGCGAGATGGTCCTGCTTCAACTGGGTGATCACACGGGTGAAAGCGGCCGCGTCGGCCTCGGCCAAAGCCCCCAAACAATTCGGAATATCTCCCACCGTACAACGCGGATGAGCCCGTAAAGCCGAGGCCCACTTTGCCATCGCTTGGTGATCATTTTGACGAACCGCGTCCTCCAGCAGAATCCGGAGTGCGCTAGCACCCCACTCCCGGTCAGCGGTCCATTTTGCCAGCAACTCCTGCCCTCGCTGGCGCTGAGTTGAATCACGCAGGGTGATCAGACACAGGCCAAGCGGTATTTCATTGATCGCGCCCTGACCATCGAGCCGGAGAGCAGCCTCAAAATGACTTATGGCGACGTCGTTGCGCCGCTTCCGTCGGGCTTGTTCCCCCAACAAACGCTGAGCAAAGGAAGACTGGTCGAGTTCGGTCGCCGAAATACTCGCCAGAGTCTGCTCCGCCAAATCCCATTGGTCGGCGCGCATCGCCGCTCCCGCCCATTCCAGCGTGTATTTGGAATTCCCTGGCTGGGACAGTGCAGCCCGGTGCGTATACTCGACCTCCATCGCCTTTTGCCCGTTCAAGCGCGCCAGTTCAGCCGCCAGCATCCAAAGTTCCGGCCGGTGAGGGTTTCTATCGAGCGCCTTCCGAACAGCCTCAGCCGCGTAATTCAACTGGCCTGCTGCAATCCATTGCTGGGCCATGCTAACGGCATTGCGTCTCGTCCACCACGGGTAAACCCACACCCACAAAACCACAACCAACACAACGCCCACAAAGAAACCATACAACAACCGGCGGGCCTTGCGGTGAGCTTCAAAATAATCGAGCAACCGCCACCATTGCTCCCTCAGCTCGAAGGCCCGAAACCACGCCAACAACCGACGCCACCAGGTGGATGAAGAACCGTCGTTCTTGTTTTCTATGCGATCATCGTCGGGGTCTTGTATGCTCATTGCGGGGCCAAAAACTGAAAAACCAGTAGGCCCGAACGAGGAAGAATAAACAAGAACGTTTGGCTCCGCACTGCGCTGCGGCAGGCATGAAATCAACTCGCCAGCGGCTTCCGCAGTGAGAATTTCCACTTGCGGCCGGCGCTAGCACCCGACGCCGAAACGCATTCACCCGCACGCCCTGGCCCAGCATCTGCGCGAGCGCAAGCGCGACATCACTCGAAGCCACATAGTCCGGCGACATAGTGAAAATCCCAGCGATTATCCGCGAGCTGCACGAGGCTGTAGTGCCAGCAGGCGAAATTTGCCGGCAGCGCAGCGTCAATCTCCGACAGCGAAACCAAAGACCCGTCGGGGCGGAATTACAAATCGCGCTCACGACCAAGCAGACGGTAGCCAGTGGTTCGCCTCTGCACGATGTCGCCGGTGTGATCACACAGGAGCGGCATGGCTTCACGACTGCGCGTCGTCACATAGATTTGAAACGTGTCGCGAACACTCCGGTACGGCTCCAACACGACCAACGCATTGCCATCGATCATGCGGGAGTCGTCCTTGAAGGCCTCGCCGATAAAAATGTACCGGGCCTCGGTCGAGCCGTAGAGATCGATCTGCGACGCAGGGAAGGCCCCTGAAATCCGACGGCTGTGCTGAAGACTGGCCTTGCCGTAGGTGAGGATGACCACCTTAACGCTAGGTACAGTGACTTTGCGACGCAGCACCGCACGCGCGAGTAATGGGAGGTAAATTGGCTCGCCCTCAATCACCCCGGGCTGCACCGCCTGCAATCCGAGCACAATGCGATCCCACTCGGGCTCGGGAAAGGCAAACGGATCGCTCGTGAGGTGGAGATAAACCGTTCCATCGAAATATCGATGCGGGAACGGATGATCTTCGTAAGGGTAAAGATTACTCGAACAACCCACCGGAGCCAAAATGCACTTGCGGTAGGCGCGGTCAGCATAGGGAGCGAGCAGCGAATGCGCCCGGTAGGCACAAGGTCTGCGCATTCCACCAACCATCTTCCATGATCACTGTCATCGGCCCCTGCGTGGTGCCAGAGGTCGATTCGTATTCATAGCGTTTTTCCTGCAAGCCGCGCTCGATCTCGCTGTAGTCGGCGAAAAACGCCGTGTGGCCGCGCTCAACGTTTTCTTTCTTAGGAAGCGCCGGGATTTCTTGGTAACACGGCCGGTGCAGCGGACCGTCGTGAAGCAGAAAACGTTGCCCGTAGAGCGGGCTGCGCGTAAATCCGCCTGATCTCCGCTTCCAAGAAACCGGGAAACTGCTCGGCAGGAGCACGATCGAGAGTGGCTGGATCGTCAGTAAACGAGGGCACGGTCAAATGACCGTTGTGAACTGAATCCTGAAGTGATTAGGGGCCTAATCAGCATCACGCCGCGAAGTCAAATGACGCACCGTTCAACGCTTCTTAAGCGCCTGCCAGTACGGCCAAAAATAAAAAAGCGCGTCGAGCACCAGACTATGCGTGATCCGCCCGCTGTGCGCCCAAGCCATCACCTCATCCACCGGGGCGGTGAGCACTTCGATTTCCTCATCAGCATCCCAGGCGAGTTCTGTGGTAGGCACGGCCTGTTCAACAAAGATGATATGGCAGGCGTTGCTCAAAATCGCGGGATTGGAGTGCACGCGGCCGATAATGCGTGCGTTCTGACCGGTGTAGCCCGTTTCTTCACGCAGCTCGCGCAAACCCGCCGCAACGGGTTCCTCGCCCAAATCCATGACACCGCCCGGGATTTCCACAGAGAAATTATCCACGCCAAAGCGAAACTGCTTCACGAGTACCAATTGATGATCGGGTGTGAGCGCGATTACATTTACCCAATCCGGCGAGTGCACGACGTAGAAATCGCGTTCGGTCTTGCGCACCGGATGCCGGTAGTGCGCCGTGCGCAGATCGAAGATTCGCGTATGAGTAAGGACGCTATCCCGG
>Ga0302321_100004276_pt1 | contig 12357 bp, 24 predicted proteins | sample Fen_T0_1_FD_202505 | JGI IMG/M metagenome (GOLD analysis project Ga0302321, IMG submission 202505) | Peat permafrost microbial communities from Stordalen Mire near Abisko, Sweden - Fen_T0_1 | ecosystem: Environmental > Terrestrial > Soil > Wetlands > Permafrost | place: Sweden: Abisko...
TGTCCAGATCGTACTCAGGTGCAGTATTCACCCCAACCACAAGGGCACGACCCCCCACTTCGGGGGGATTCTCTAAGTCCTCGTCCACGCTCACCAGATCGAATTCCTCGGTCAACCAGACAGTCGTTCCAAAGGCCAGTTTCTCGGTCATTTTGACTCCTTGTCCTGACGATGCACACCGACATAGGTGGCGAGTTTGTAGGACTTGAACTCGGCAGCGACCTTATCTAGCCCTTGCACAATGTCGCTGGCGATAGCTTCGTTGGAAACACCCTGCTTACCATATTCGTGGGCAACTTCTTCGACCAGTGCTTGCATGAAGAAATACAGCTTCGTGCTGACCATATCGGCAGCACCTTCATAACGATACTGATCGTCTGGGATATTAGGCATTCTGAAACTCCTTGTAGGCTTCGGTCACGTCGATAATTACGATGTCGAAATCGTCATTGAAACTGTCATCTGTTTCGTCCCACGAGTCTTGAGGGGCTACGCTATAAGCGCCATCCAGATCATAGGCATATACCTGCCCCATGTCATAGTTGCCGCCATCGTATGTCACCCGATACCAGAACCGTCGCATGAACTGACGGCAAGGGAAGTACCAGCCCATCAGCTTGAAATAGCCTTCGGAGGGGCTGACACAACTTCGCTCTTCAGGTGTGAGGGTAGTAATATCGCCGTTGTTATCCGCCAGCTTCTTCCAAGCCTCGGCTTGCTTATACCGAGCGATCAAATCTTCCAGCGTGGGTACATCCCACTTGACGAACTTATGAGGCTGGGTGGTCATGATTGCTCCTCGCCCATATTGGTGACGATCAAATAACCGCCGTCACCATCTTCGCCGATGATCTGATAACAGTAGTGCCGCAGGAAAATCGTTTCCACGTTGCGCCGACTGCCATAGCGCAGGGCATCTTGCTTGTACAGCGTCATCCACCTGCAATAACCAATCGGCACAGTTGCTAATTTTGCTCGGTCGATCAGCGGGTAAATCACGTTGCGGTTGCCCAATTCCTGCTCTTCATATTCGACTATCTGAAGGGCGTTCTTTGCCGGATTGCGGAAGCCGGTAAACACGCGATAGAAGATGTCATAACCCTGCACTCGCAAGCCCTTTTTGGGGTTGACGAAAGCGCTGGGTGGATAATAGGGTGTGGTTCTCATTTACTGTGGCCTTCCGGCATCATGCCAATGGATAAAAGCGGTACAAATGGCGTAGGCGGGATCGGGGTGGATACCGATAAACAGGTTGGACTTGCCATGTGCTTCGGCAATCACGCCCCGTGCTACCCAATCGCCGTCTTTCAACAGCGGATAGTTGGGCTTGGCGGTCACGATTTCGAGGGAGAAGTTGGGCAGCATCTTGGCAAGTTTCATGGCGGCGTTCATATCGCCATCGTACTGAGAGACATAACCCTGTACCAGTTCGGCAAAGATAATGCCCTCGCTCATGTTCACCCAATGGTCATCGGCTTTCTCAACGCTGACCATTGCCACATCCCCTGCGGGTCGCATTAAGCGCCAGTAGTGGGTGTCGTTTTTCAGTGTCCAGCCTAACGCTTGGGCGATCTCACTTTGGATGTTGATGGTGTCAGTCATTCTTCGTTCGCTTTCTTGTCATCGACATAATCGGCGACATCTTGAAATGACCATGACTTAGCCGCCATCAGGTCACGGGAGGAAACGATCTTGGTCACTTCGGTCTTGCGGTAGATGCGGGTCGAGCCGCCCAGCATATCGACATGCAGCCGAGAGATCGGGTAGAGTGTGCCATCCTCGGCGATCAGGTCATAGAACTTGTAGCCGTTGGTGAAATCGTGCGCCAGTCGAATGAACTTGATCGGCACGAACACATCCGGCTCGGTGCGGTAAAAGCAGTTCGCCAGCTTACGGCGGCGATCAGGAAAGCGTCTAATCACATCCGTGACTGACAGCACATCCCACGATTGATCTTTCCAGACAATTCGTTCGCTCATATCACCCTCATGCTTTCTCGGTAATCTTCAAACACTTGCTCACAGTCCTCGTAGGTGTCGAGGTAACGTTTAGCGACCTCGGCAGGTACAGGGCGCTTTTGCAACATACAGCGGTACAATGCCCCGCGCTGATCCTTGCCATCACTGCCCTTCCAACCGACCAGCACGAAGGTAGACTGTGTGACATAACGCTTGTGATGGTTGACCCACTGAAAGTAGCGGGACACGGTGGGCACAGCCGGATTAAGCACACTGACTTCTGATCCTGCCGGAAGGATGATCCGGTTATCGCGCTGGCTGCAATAGGCTTCGACTGGTACACGGGTGAATACCAGATCAAGCTCCTTCAGTTTTTTCATGATTGCTCCTGACGTGGGATAAGTGTGGGCAGTTCGGTGATGGGAACGACCCAATAAACAAATCTGTATTTCCAAATTGTATTGGGAATTACAGCAATCCAGCGGTCTCTTGCACCCTTATATGAGTCGGGGTAATAGCTGCGAATATCAACCTCGTTGGTCAATTCGCAGCGCTCTTGAACATGACGGGCAATATGTGCCATGACATCGGCACCTTCAGGGAGCAAACCATGTGGATGCCACTGGTCACTGTGATAACTGCGTGAGAGCATAAGTTGTTGCATTATCGACTCCTTCTCGGTTCGGCTAAGGTAGAAGCACGAACCATACGGATCAGGTGAGCGTCATGATACGGATCAAGCCAGTAGAACTGGTCATTCCACAGGGCGAAAGCATCGGTAGGCCACTGCGGATAGATCATGTGGTAATCGAGATGATTGACGGCATAATCCGCCGCCACTTTGACACATTCGGGAGCCGGATCATTTTGCAAATCCTCCCATGTCAGGGAGCAGGCATAAGCAATATCGCGCTGGCTCAAATGGGTATGGTAAATGCTTTCGATGTACTTACGCATCCGGTGGACGGATACGTCCCCCTCAACCTTAATCATCTTGCCCCACTTGTTGACGGTCACACGGGGGACTTCGCAGCGCCATACATCAAACTGAGCATCAACAAACAGGGGTCGCCAACCGACACGATCATAGCCACGCAGGGTCACTTCGCCGACTGCTTCTGGATCACTCCCGAAATCGGTTTTGTGCCAGTAAAAGGCTTTGGCTGACTCTATCGTGTACACAATCACTTTGTTGGGATCATCAGGGGCGTTATAGACTATACTTGTCCCTCCGGCGAGGGAGAGGAGTTGATCGTTGGGCGGGAGCTTGATCCCCGCATTACGACAAGTTGTCCTTGTCAATCTTGGCATTAGTCGATCCCTCCTGCTACTGCGAATGACAGCACTTTGGGCGATAGTGCGGCTCGTGCTGCCACATAATCAAAATCGGTGGGCAGTTCGTTTAGCCACGCCCAATCACCGAACAGGGCAACGGCTGCCAGATTGTAGGCATAAGATGCCACGTACTTATCGGCATAATCGCCGAGAGAATAGTGGATGTGGTTGATGGTGATTTGTGCCCGATAACTGTCCTTGAACTTGGTTTCGGCTCGTTGATAAACGCCCTTAATACCGAGGATGTTATTCTTATTGACCGAGCGATTCATGTTATTTTGTTGTACAGTAGCCAAGCGCAGTTTTTCCATACGCTCGTCTAAACGATCCCCCTCTTTGTGGTCGATGACCATCCCTTTGGGGATGATACCCAGCAGTTCAAAAACAAAACGGTGGAGCGTCTTGGGCTTGCCGTTCATCACGCTCCAGGCGTAACCTGACGGTGATAAAAACCAGACGTACTTATCACATTCAAAGCCGACTGCCGGATCAACCAGAGCGTTAAAAGGCTCCTCGCTGCCAAGTACCGTCCGCCTCACTTCGATATTCCCGCTGTGTGTTTTTGACATCGTTGTTTTCTCCGTTGTTTTTCTTACACCTAAACTTTAACCGATTGCTGTTCACTTGTCAATGCCCTATTGTGAGAAGTTCCAAATCTTCTACCACAATATCTTCGCGCTCGGAAGCGGTTAGGTAGGTGTAACAGAGGAGGTTGAAAGCCGTGAAAGCTGCCTCGGCAGTTTCTAACCCCTCTATATAGGCCAGCGGCTTACCAGCAAGATTGGCGGCAAAGCCAGCGCCTTCTACCCTGCGGATACCGGTAAAGACCGGCTGTGGCATGGCAGCACGAGCGTTGTAAGTGATAATGAAATTCCCGACCCGACGCATGTAATCTTCATAATCCTGTGAGGCTTCCAGCGCCGTAAAAAAGCGCCCACCATACCGAAGCTCACTACCCTCATTCGTAGGTGTGTGGGTTACAAAGATACTGCTTTGGGCAAAGACCCCCTCGTATTGGGTGGGTATAAAAGGCGCTTTCTTGTCGTACAGAATCAGATTGCTTTCCAGCATGTTTAACGGGTTGCCATCTATATGGATGACTTCCTCGTGCCAAAGCAATTTCCGCTTCAACATATTTTTGACGATGTAGCGATCCAGCCGTCTTGCCAGACCCCCCATACGCACAATCAGATTCCGCCTATTCAGGCTGTTGTTTACTTGCAAATCGAGATCCGAGTAATCGCGATTCGTGTAAATAGTGGCACCATCAAAATCCTCGTCATAGCGACAATATACGGTAAACTCGTACTCGGTTTCTGCCATTGTTAAGACCTTTTTTATATAACCGGATAGGAAAGTAGGTAATAAAGGTTTTTTACGGTTCATGTGTTATAGACAAATAAGAGAACGGGGCTGCTTCGAGGGAGAACTCACTTGTGCATACCGCATAAGTATTGATCGCGGTAGATATATATATATAAACACCATTCAATTGTTTTGCGTTATTGACAAGTCCCTTTTCCCGTAGAAAATATTAGTTCGTTACAGTCTGTATTACAAAAATATTGATTTGACCCCTCTTGGCCTCGCTTTTAGTCGGGGTAAATAGGGGTCAATCGAGGGTCTTAATATTAAAAGGCGAAGTCTGGTATCCTCGTCGCCCAATTACGAGGAGCAATTCGTGCCCCTGTTAAGGGGGCGGTTGAATGAAATTGCAGCTTGTAGGGCGCATCGTAACGGGGTATGTAGGGACGCTCTCTCCGGTAAGGGTGAACAGCGGCGACACTATAGGTTGTCGTAGGCGCTGCTTGGGGTTGTCGGAAATAAATCCACAACAGCATACTGAGCGTAATCGCAAACAATCCGTTAGGGCTAATCGAACCGGTTACGAGTGCGCTGATACAGAACATGGCGAACAGGCTTTTGAGGAACCAGACGCGCTTATTCATATGGTTTCCTTCCAGAACCGATACTCAGCATCGGTATTGTCCGGTACTTCCAAAACGATTTCGCCCATCTTGTTACGGGGTATCGTCTCTTCGTTCTCACCGAGAATTTCCTTGACGATCTCGATAAACAGGCCGTCTTTCCACAATTTCGTATCGAGCAGGAAGCCCAGGCGTTTACGGGTTTCATCGGTGTCGTTATAGCCGAGCATTTCAAGCTGCCCTACTGGAATGACCAGACCGATGTGAGAACCGAAATCATCCGGTTGATAACCGGCGACATGAATAGCAGGCCGTTTGAGCTTCAACGCTAACTGGCGAATAGTCTCAACGGTTTGCTCATCGGTTGCTTCGTGGGATTGCCAATCGACAATGGCGGAAAGAACACGGCGCAGGAAGTAGAAAATGGTCTGAAGTTCTTGGCTGGTATGCCAGAAGCCGACAGCATCTTCAACCCACAGGCCGAGTAGACGCATGAGCAATCCAAGACCTTTGCTATTGGGTAGCATGATGATTCTCCTAAAGTTGATTGAACGTTGTTGCTTAACAGGGGGCGAGGAATACTGCCGGAACATGAAGAAAGGTAGAGGTGGGCACATTGAGGAACACGCACAATTCGTCGTATTTCTCATCCCGTGAGACTTGCATTCCAATATCGCCCTTTCGTAGAGCAATATTGCCGATACCAAAATAGCCGACACAATCTTGTGTGACCTTGACGAATTTAATATCGCCCAGGAGGGGTAACGAGAGAGAGTTGAACATGATTAGCTCTCCTCTCGGTAGGCATGTTCCAGATCGCTGATCTGCACCTGATTCTTAATCAGTTGGTAGGGGGTTGTGGCAAGGAACGCATTCGGGAATACCGAAATGAGAACTTCCTGCCCTTCATGCCGACCAGTCACAACATAAACGCCAGCGATACGAGCGATGCAGCCTGACTTGGCAAAATCACCATTACGGGTAGCAATAGCATCTAGCCCAGCCGCTTCAAACTTCTTTTGCAGCTTTACCATGCCAATTGCGGATGTCTCAAACAATTCCACATATTGAACCAATGCCCGTAACTGTACTTGATCGAGGACGCTGTAATCCATGATAGGGATACTTTCTGCTGCTTAAAGGCAGCTCAAATATGCCTATCAGCTTAACGTAGATAGGCATAGAAACGATTTATATGATGTTTAGGTCGTGGGGTAGCTTGGAGGGGTGTTACTGACCTGAAACGGCGTTTACCAATTGGCAATTCACTGTCAGTACAGCGATGGCAGCAGGGACGACCATAACGCCCCCCATGAAAGTCACGGAGGTATTCTGATACAGTGTGATAAGCCCTGCCCCGTCTGTACCATTACAGGGGGTAAAGCCCATTTGCAAATTGGCGTGTATCCAACGCCCTGCGAAGAAGCCGATCAGGATGGCGATAATCAAGAACACAATCTTGTTGGCGATACGGGTGAAGCGGCCTGTCTTGGTTAATTCATTACGCATGGTAGTCATATTGTCTCTCCCCAGAATAAATTTTCCTGATGAACTTATTGTCCACCCTTTTTGGTCAAATGTGTTTGCTATTGCATCCCTGCCCTGTTATTCGATGATCGTTAGCTTATCGAGATCGTTGATCGAAAAGCCCTGAAGATCGGTATCATCCACTCGGTACCCACGCTCGGCCTCAGACAAAGCCAGATTAAATAAATCCCGCTTGGCATCGACTCCTGATAACTCGTCGTTACGCAGGATCGAAATAAGCTGTTCGTAGAATTCTTTACGCATCACACACTCTCCTGATAATTAACTGATCGTTGATTTGTTGGTGCAAGCTGTCAATAAACTTATTCTAAACCTGTTTTAGTCCAACTAAGGTTTCTAACACACTCTCGCCGATAGTATGTGCAACGTATCGGCTGCACATGAACAAAACATAACTAATATGTGGGCACTTGTTGGACAACTAGGGCAGGAACGACCTGCGCCCCCTCGTGCCCAATACTTTCCCAATATTTTCCCAATTAATAATACATTTTGCCCAAATTGTTCTAATACCCATATCCGATACCCCCCCATTAAGGCACTTCCTAGAAAATAATTCTTTTTTAATTCTTTTTGGGCACTTATTGCCCACGCTTTGCCCGATATGTGCCCAAAATGCCGTTCCCAGAAAAAATAAATCCTGAGAAGAAAAAATCGAGTATATATGGGCGACTCTAGGCAGGCACTATCTTTAGGGAAGTTAGGGGACAAAGCGAAAGTAACGTTCCTACGCTTTGGGCTAGTAATGGGCACAATGGGAAGGATTGGAGTTCGCCTATGTGTTAGATGTTTGAACATGACAATTCCCTGTTATAGTTGTAATTGAGTTTAGGGACAAACGAGAGAAGAAAACGAACAAACGACATGAGAGAAGCATACACCAAAACAGCCGAAAACAGCCAACTATTGCCCTATGTGACATATGTCATATAGACAACATGACACAAATCAGTTAGGATAGTGCTTGTATCAATCAATTATCTCTCAAACGAGAGAAGGAAATAGCCGAAAATGAAGACTCGCAAGACTCAGAAGACTCAGCCGAAGACTCAGGGTGTGACCTATCTTGAATACTTCAAGAATCTGCCCATTGTGAATCGTCGCACTGGCAAGCTAACTATTGTCCTAACTTTTGCCGAATATGTCGCATATAAGAATCATCAGATTATAGCCTAGACTCTAGGCAGGAAGAATCGTGCAATTATGACTACCGAATCAGCACAAATCATTAAGGACTCCTCCCCTAAGACTCCCCTATTTCATGAGACTCGGCTGTTGTTGGGCATGGTATGGCGTAAGGTATGCCAATTGCTTACAATGGCTGTTGTAGTCTTTATCCTTACCCTATCGGCTATGTTTGCAATAAGACTGTACAGCCTTAATCTATCGGCTGTATATGTCTCATGCGGAACATACACCCTAGACTCTAATCACGCCTATATTGAAGTGTCCACACATGGGACTCGCCTTGCAACTATCGCGTTAGAGTGCGATACAGTCAAAAGTCTAGGCAATTAGGGTGTAAGGTTGAATCGTTCTCAATTCTCGTTTATCCATTTAGCCTAGACTCTAGGCAAGAAAGCACATAATTACCATGTCAAAGAATACCGCAAAGACTCCTATCTCGAAAATGTCGAATCAGCCTAGCGTGACTCTCACGTTTACAGCCGACGAAATGACTCACCCTATCCTATTCATTAAGGCGCTAATCTCGCAAGGTGTAGACTTGCAATTCCAATTGTTTTGGTTGTTTTGGAACATTTATAGCGCGAGTCCTATTCGTCGGAGTCTTGCGTTAGGCGAGACTCCGAACTATGAATCGGCGCTTGCAAAATATGCCGAGTCTCTCAAGAGTCCAAAACACAAGACTCAAGATGAGGTATGGGAGTCAATCCGCACGTATGAGTCCTCAAAACAGCGTAAGGCTATTACGCCTAACGTGTCGGCTACAATCGCCCCTATGCCTATTGTAGTGGCAAAAACAGCCATTGTGGAAACGAGTCAGACTCTCAAGTCATGGCTGAAGAGTGAGTATCTTCTCACATCAGAACACGCGATAGAGTCCGTGTTCAATGCACTAGCGGACTCGGCTCATGGCGAACCTTTCGACATGAAGAATCGCGCGGAAGACTCCTTCCGCAAGACGACTCCGCTAGGTGAATCGAGTCCAGCATTCAAGCGTATGTTGAAAGCTATGCGCTATGCGATCACTACAGAACATGCGAATCAACGCGCTAGACTGTACACTGACGCTATCAATGCGCCTATTGTATCGGCTGAGTCTATCGCCCCTATTGCAAGCGTGGCAAGCGTGGCGGACTCATCGCTACAGTTTGCAGAGTACCAAGCATTCCTAGCGTGGCAAGCCATGAAAGCACTAGCGACAAAGTAAGACTCGCCCAACTATCGCCCAACATGTGCCCACTATCTAATGGATAGCTGGGCACACAATGGGAAGAGACTCGGCAAAGTGTAGGAACTTTCCGAGTTTTTTGGGGGAGAAGGCCGATTGACCAACTTGGACATTTATTACAAAATTTTCGGTTTCCAGAGGAGAACCTATCTCACTCACAAGAAATTTCAAAAAATTTTTGATTGCTGATACCACAGAGGCAGCCAGGGCATGACCGCCACAGCACCCAGCCAATCCTGTGGGAGCGCGATCCCGTAGCGGTAAAACCCCTCCCCCGCCAACTCCGAGTAATCGTGGCACCACATCAGCAATCGCAGGGCACAGATCGTCATCTCTCGCCGGTGGAAGTAACCAGCGTACCGGGCGAACATCAAGTAGACCTCTTCGATCTCCATGTCCGTGCTGTATTCAACCGGCTGCGTGATCGCTGTCCGCGTCAATGGCCCAAGCCCTGCCCTATCAAAGCCCCCGAAGTGGGCAATCCGTAGGTAGGTCAAAGCGTAGGCCGTCCAGATCAATAACCCACGATCCTGCAAAGTTTTCCCATAACGAAAGTCCTTACCCAGCAAGCCCTCAAGCCCTGCTTTGGTATCCGGGGTAAGAGCCACAGTTCGTCGTCGTCGTACTGTCATTTTAGGTAATCCTTCACTACTCCACTCTTTTTACAGCATATAGCAATCTCAGTCTGAGGGAGAAAATTAGAACATTTGTCAACTTTGGGGTCATAAGGGTTCAAAATGAGGGTTCTTAAAGGCTCTCTACAGACTTTTCATATATTTAGATAAGAAAAAAACGTCCCATTGAGAGAGGAATGACTTGTCGATACCGCACAAGTATTGAATGTCAGGCTATATATATATACATGGCGTTCAATTGTTTAGCGTCATTCACAAGCGAGTTCTCCCTCGGAAGCCCCCTGGTTTGCTATCGTTCTATTAGAACATGTCTGTAAAGACCCCTTCTAGCCCCATGATGTGACCCTTAGTGAGCCGAATGTTAACAAATGTTCTAATTAGTGTAAAAAGCTACGGGAGGGGTGAGAGAGGACTGGTAATTTTTACTTGTCAAAATGCGTCAAATAAAGGTATAAATGGGTCGAAATTGGGCAGAATGTGCCAAAAAGTGGGAGAAACGTGTTGGTAGCTGTAGAGATCGGAGTGGGTGCAGTTGTGCGCGGTCGGGCGAGAATTTATCTGGCACGGTCTGGTATTACTAGAACATTTGTATATGTCTCCCCTTTCATCGAGTGTCCCCTGTCGGTGATGATCCTGAAAGCCGATGCGGACGCAGTTCAGTTACGCTGGGTGTACGCGCATAAAGACGGTCGCGAATCGGTAAAAGAAGACCAAAGTACCGACCCCTATGGCTGGCGCGAAGGCTTTTATACAGGCTTCTCGTCAAAGAGAAAAGCCCCTTTGCCCACCGAACAAATCGAATGGGAACTGCTCCAATTGTCCGTACCTTTACAGACCTAACAGATTTGTGATATGCTAGTTTTCAGTTAATGTACAAAGGATAGATACACATGTCATACCCATCCGTAGCTCCCAGCGAGTATTACAAGGTCGCCGCCGAGAAAGGGTTAGAGTTGATGTCGGCTCCACCCGCCTCCGTGCGTGACCAGATTGTGTGGCGATGCTTAACCTGCGGTACGCTGCACACCAAGACCCTCCGCGCCGTTCGCCAATCGCAGAACGGCTGCTCCTGCAACAAAGAAGAATCCCTCGGCCTGCCCATGTACCTGGCACTTGCCGAGCGTCTGGGTGTCGATTTCGTAGGAACGCTGCGACCGCGCAACACCAAGACCCAGACCCTCTGGCGCAACCGGCGCACTCTGCTGGTGGTCACTGCCAGCTACTACGATTTGGCTTATCACCACATCGTCATCCCGCTGCGGCAGCAGTTGGGCATCATGGTCTGGGTGGCACTGCCGGTGGCGCTCCGCAACATTATCAAGCTGCTGCGACAGACCGAAGTCGAAGGCGCGGATCATAAACCGGTGCTTGTTACCGAGGGCATTCCGCTAGACATTTTGGAACGGCTGGAACAACTGGCTATAATTAAAAAGGTGAAGGCCAACCGGACTTCTCATTTTGTCTTCACTCCCATCGGCGACCGGCTGTTGACCGAAGCCTCGCGCATTGACAAGACCTATGTCAAGAAAGAGCGCATCGCGACACGGGCACACAACAGGCGGGAGCAGAAAGACCAACAGCAATATGCAGGACAGCCTGAATAGCCGACAGCCACTACTGACCTCCGGGATCGTTTTCACTTACGACAGTATTGACTACGAAACCTTCCCGGAGATTGTCTACGCCTTAGCCGAGGCACGTTTCCACGCGCAAGAGCAGCCCATTCGTTATTTCATCACCTCACACGGAGGCTACGCCGATGTCGCACTTGCCCTTTACGATTTCATGCGAGGAATGGGTAACATCCATACGTACCTGTTTGGAGCAGTTGAGAGCGCGGCTGTCATCCTTTTTGCAGGCGGTACGAGACGCTTTATCAGCCCTTCAGCAGCTATCGGCGTTCATGCCACATCTTTCAATGGCCCAGCGGCCCCCGATGCCAAATCGAGCAAGCTGGCTTATGAACGGGCCACCACTCTGGATGACCAGTACGCCGCGATCATGGCCTCCATCTCGATCCCCTCGAAGGATACCAATTGGTGGAAACAAGCGCTGGCGAAGGGTGTAAACGAAACCACCTTTATTCTCGATGCAGCCACCCTGATCGAGTACGGAGTAGCCGAATATGCACGACCCGAAGATTATCTCATTACAAGACCTGCACACCCCCCTGCCCTCCCCCAATCTTTACCAGAGACGAAATCTGTTAATGCTCGTGGCGGGGAAGCGCCTAACGCCCCAAGCGCTCCGAAATCTAATCGACGGCGGCTACGTCCTGGAAACGAGTGACGGCTACGCGGTCGCGCCCAAAGCCAACCAGTACGCGCACATCCACCACAAAAAGCAGGGGGCAATTGCTCCAGGACTAGAACAAGATGCCCCAAAAGCGAACCCCCTCATCCCAAAAAACGGCGAAACAACGTCTTGAGGAAAAGCGTCTGAAGATGCGTTCACAGGAACGCTCGGACGGACAGCCGGTGCAGAACCCCGACAAACTTGCACAACTCGAAAAGTCTTTCGAGGATGATTGGGAAGAGAAG
>Ga0302321_100004277_pt1 | contig 12357 bp, 8 predicted proteins | sample Fen_T0_1_FD_202505 | JGI IMG/M metagenome (GOLD analysis project Ga0302321, IMG submission 202505) | Peat permafrost microbial communities from Stordalen Mire near Abisko, Sweden - Fen_T0_1 | ecosystem: Environmental > Terrestrial > Soil > Wetlands > Permafrost | place: Sweden: Abisko...
TTCCCACCGGCAGTGCGTATCGATTGCCAATCGCTGCCGCGAACTGGCGTGCGCGTCGAGCTACCGCCGCGGCGCCTTCGCCTTCCGGAACACCGACGACCAACTGGGCGGGCTGCCAGTCGGCGATGATGCGATCGAGCTCGGGCCAGGGTGGGTCGCCGTCCACCCGCAACGTCGTGAGGGGAGAGGCCGTGCGCGTTTCGAAGTTGGCGGTGGCGATGCCGATGCGCCGCATGCCGAAGTCGAACGCAAGCACGATGCGCCGCTCGTCAGCGAGCGCCACGCCGTTGTCCCCGTCGGCCCTCAGGCGTGGCCGGCATAGTTCGTGATGCGGCGAATGTCCACGCCGGGGAGCCCGAGCGCGGCGGCCCACCGCTGCTCCAGTGGGGTATCGAAAATGATCGCCGGGTCTGCGGGCACCATGAGCCAGGAGTTCTGCTGAATCTCGGCATCGAGCTGGCCGCGGCCCCAGCCGGCGTAGCCGAGTACGACCACTGAGGGGTCAGGGCCTTCGCCACGACCGAGTGCGGCCAGGATGTCGAGCGACACCGTGACCTTCATGTCTCCGCCGGGCGTGATCGTGCCTTCGTAGTTCTGCGTCGAGCGGTGTAGCACGAAGCCCCTCTCGGGCTCGACGGGCCCGCCCACGAGTACCGGGCTGTCGAGTCGGCTGGCCTTCGTCAGCGGGATGGCGAGCTGGGCCAGCACCTCTGCGATCGACAGGTCACCCGGGCGGTTCACGATGACGCCGAAGGCGCCGTCGTCGTCGTGCTTGCAGATGTAGGTGACCGTCTCGCTGAAATTCGGGTCGGCCATCGCGGGCATCGCGATCAGGAAGTGATCTTGCAACGACCGCATGCTCACGCGTTCGGCCTCCCGGGAAGTAGGGCTATCCTAGCAAGCCTCAAGTCGTTCAGCGATTGCGTGCGGCGTTGGCCTGGCGGCGGGCGTGGTCGAAGAAGTCCCAATCGTAAGCGAACCGCAGCACGTCGTAGTCCTTGCGGATCACTTGCGGTAACGGCTCGAACGGGGACGCAAGTCGGAGAATTCGGAGGGCCGCCTGATCGAGCGCGGTGTCTCCGGAAGACTGGCGCACGATGATGTCCACGAGCTGCCCGTCCTTGCCGATCACGACCTCGAGTGTCGGGCGTCCGGCGTTCGGATCGCCGAGCAGCTCCGCGGGGTAGTTGGCGGTACCGATGCGTTCGACGCGCCGGCGCCAGCTGTCGAGATACTCGGCGAGCCCGGACTGCCGCGTGCTCGGCGTCGCGAGCAGCGTTCGTTCAGCGTCCACTCCGTTCGGTAGCTCGGCCCGAAGGCTGACTTCCATGGCGGTCGTTTGCGGTCCGGTTTGCTGGAACAGAGCCGCGGCTCTTTGCCGCGTGGGCGCGGGGTCGTCGGTGGGTTGCGGTTGCGCCGCAACCTGCTCCGGGCTTTCGCCGCGGGTGACGACCTGCTCCGCGCTCCGCGTGGAGTCGCGCGGTGTACCGTCCGTCGCATCGGCGCCTTGCGGGTCGCCCGCCTGCGTCAACGGTTGCGCGGTGGACAGCGCCGTCGTCGGTCGTGTGCCTTTCGCCGCCTGGCCTGCCGCGCGGTGGTTGCGGTTGGAGAGAAAGTCGGCGGTGTCCGCGGCGAGCTCTTCCTTGCCGGTTTCCACTTCGAGCACGACGTTCAAAGAAGGCACTTTGTGGTCGTCGACCGAGGTGACCGCGAACGTGACACCTAAGATCACGATGCCGTGAATCAGCGCGGCAACGAACAATGTCGAGCCGAGTCGGTCGTTCGATGGTGGCGATGGCGAGAGCGTTGGCACGGAAGTCCCACTCCGAGCGAACTACCAAGAGTATACGCGGTCAGCGCGTTCTGGCGGAAAGCTTGCGGTCGATGGCGGCGATCAGCTTAGCAGCGATGTCGATGTTGAATTGCCGATCGAGTTCACGGATCCCCGTGGGGCTCGTGACGTTGATTTCGGTCAGATAGTCGCCGATCACGTCTAGGCCGGCGAACAGCACGCCCTTGCGAGCAAGCGTCGGGCCTACCTGTGCGCACAGCCAACGGTCGCGCTCGGTGAGCGGGCGGCCTTCGCCTCTGGCCCCCATGACCAGATTGCCGCGGCTCTCGCCGGGAGCGGGGATGCGAGCCAGTGCATAGTCGATCGGCTCGCCATCGATCAGCAGCACGCGCTTGTCGCCGTCCACGATCTCGGGGATGTAACGCTGGGCGAGCGTGAACTTCGCGCCGTTGTCCGTCAGCGTCTCGATGATTACGTTGACATTCAGGTCGCCTGCGGCGACCACGAAGATCGACCGACCGCCCATGCCGTCGAGCGGCTTCAGCACGATCTTGCCGTGCTGCTTAAGGAACTCCTGCAGTGCGGAGCGTGACCGGGTCACGAGGCTCGGCGGTGTGCATTGCGGGAACCAAGACGTATAGGCCTTTTCGTTAATGTCGCGCAGGCTGGCCGGCTTGTTGACGACCAATACGCCTTGGTTTTCCGCGAGCTCGAGGATGTACGTCGTATAGATGTACTCCATGTCGAACGGAGGATCCTTGCGCATGAGCAATGCGTCGAGCTTCTCGAGCCCGCCGATCCAAGGGTTGCCGATCTCGAACCAGCGCTCCGGATCGTCGCGAACCGTGACCAGAGAACCGTACCCGTGCGGTACGCCATCGCGTACCGACAGATCCTGCTGACGTAAGTAGACGAGGGTCCAACCCTGGCGCTGCGCCGCCAACAGCATCGCCAGCGTCGAATCCTTCTTCGGCTTGATCGACTCGATCGGGTCCATGACGACGCCCAGCACCCGGCGTGACTGACTCATTCTCGTTCCTCGGTTCTTGCGGTGGTTCGCAGTTTGAGCAAAGCGCGCAACGCTACCATAACTTGCTTTTCACGAGCGTCATGACCACCTGGCCGTCCCGTGTGGCGCGTCGCCCTGCTGTCGATCGTTGTCGTCACGAGTCGCGACTCAGTCGATGGTAGGCATGGCGCCAATATGTTAAAAGGCGCGTTGAGTCCGAGAGTTACGCTCTCGCAGCGAGCGCGGGGTTCGCCGAGCGGTCCGCGGGAGGGAGACCAAGTGTCCGGTACCAATGCAGTGAACCCGAAGAGCTCTTTGCAGGGCCTCAAGATTCTCGTCATCGACGACAGCAAAACCATTCGGCGCACCGCGGAGACCCTGCTGGCCAAAGAAGGCTGCGAGGTGTTCACGGCCGTCGATGGGTTCGATGCGCTGTCGAAGATCGCCGACCATCGTCCGGACATCATTTTCGTCGACATCATGATGCCGCGGCTCGACGGGTATCAGACCTGCTCCCTGATCAAGCACAACAAGGTATTCAAGGACACGCCGGTCATCATGCTGTCGAGTAAGGACGGCCTGTTCGATAGGGCTCGGGGCCGGTTGGTAGGCTCGGAGCAATACCTGACTAAGCCCTTCACGAAGGACGAGCTACTCGGCGCAATCGTGAGCCACGTGGCCAAGTAGCCGGTCGCAGAGGTATAGCGGTATGGCTCTGATCATGATCGTCGACGACTCGCCCACCGAGGTCCACGTCTTGAAGACCGCGCTCGAGAAGCACGGCTTCGACACCGTGTCCGCGGCCGATGGCTCTGAATGCCTGAGTCTGGCTCGCGAGGTGCGGCCGGATCTCATCTTTATGGATGTGGTGATGCCGCGGGTGAACGGCTACCAAGCCACGCGCACGCTCACACGCGATCCGCAGACCAAATCGATTCCGATCATCATGATCACGACGAAGGACCAGGAAACCGACCGCATCTGGGGCATGCGCCAAGGCGCCGTCGATTATCTTGTCAAGCCCGTGAATGAGGCCGTGCTGGTCGCCAAGGCTCAGGAAGTGCTCGATCGAGGGCCGAACGCTTGAATCTACAGGCGTTGGCCGAGCAGCCCTTCGAGCTCCTGCTCGAGCTCGAGAGGCGCGCGCGCGCGGCAATCGCTGCGCGTGACGGCGCGCCGGCCTCGGCCGACGAATGGGTTGGCATCGGTTTTCGGCTCGGCGCCGAGCGTTTTGTCACGAGCCGCGCAGAAGTCCGCGAAGTGCTGCCGGTCCCGGAACAGGTCACGCGTGTTCCCGGCGCGAAGCCCTGGCTGCGCGGTATCGCTAACCTGCGCGGGCAGCTCCTGACGGTCGTGGACCTGAAGTCGTTTTTGGGCGGCGGTGGTTCGGCGTCGGAGCGGCAGGCCCGCGTGTTGATCGTCGCGAGCCGCGAAGTGCCGACCGGGCTCGTCGTCGACGAGGTGCTCGGCTTCCGCCGGTTTGCTGCCGACGACTACCGAGATGAAGCGCCGCCCGGCGTGATCCGCTGCGAGCACTACCTTGAAGGGTGCTATCGCCGCAACGCCGAGGTGTGGCCGAAGTTCAGCATGCTGAAGCTGCTCGAGGATCAACAGTTCCTCACGGCGGGTGAGGCTGCAAGAGCGTGAGCACTACGACCAAGTCTGGTCCCTGGCCGAAGTTCCTACCGCCGCTTGGCATCGCGCTTGCGATGGCGCTGCTGGTGGGGGCGGGCGCGATCTGGTGGACGGGAGCGGCTACGTCAGGCGGTGACGCCGGCATGGGCGAGCTCGTCGCGCTCACGCAGGCCACCCGCGCGCAGACGCGAACGGTGCTTGCCGGGAGTGCCGAGCAATTCGATGCGCTGATTCTGCGCCGCGTGGAGCTCGCGCGCATGCGCACGGCGCTCGCGAGCAACACTGCGGTCAGCGATGCCGCGCGCGGGCTGGCGAGTGACACGGCGATCTGGCAGCCAATCGAAGATAGCCTGGAGAACGTGGTCGCCGCGCGCGATCGAGTACTCGAGCTGAACAAGGCGCGCGCGGAGCTGCTGGATCTCACGCCGCGCCTGCTCGTCACCACGAGCAATCTCGCAAGTGCGTTGTCGCCAGGCGATCTCGAGACCGATCAACCATTCTTGGCGCGCTTCGAAGTTACCGTCGAAGGCTTGCAGCAGGGGCTGCGGTCGCTCGGTGCGGGCGGCGTGGTCGATGATACCGTTCGGCGTATCGGCGACGCTGGCCAGTACCTCGAGCAGATGGTGCGCGGCTTGCGCGGTGAGGACAGCAGCCTCGGCGTGGTACCGGTGCGCAGCCCGGCCGCCAAAGCCAATCTCGACTCGGCTGGCAAGCTGTTCGAGCAGGCACGCGCCGGCATCGCGACGATCACAGCCAACGCCGCTGAACTGGCGCGGGCCACCACAAAAGCCGACGCGTTCGATGGTGCGGCGGAGACGCTGTTGACGCGTTATCGCGGCACGACCTTCGGCGCGGCCGCCACACCCTCTGGTCTCGTGGGCCAATTGCCGTTGCTGCTTGTCGCCGCCGCGCTCTTGATCGCGGCGCTCATGAGTTTCGTGTTCTACCGTGCGCGCGACTTCCGCCGCTCCGCGGAGCTTCAGGCCGAGCAAAACGAGCGCAATCAGCAGGCGATCCTGCGGTTGCTTGACGAATTGTCGAGCCTCGCCGACGGCGACCTGACGGTGCAGGCCACCGTCACCGAGGACATCACGGGCGCCATCGCGGATTCGATCAACTACGCGATCGAGGCGTTGCGCGGGCTTGTCGCCACGATCAACAACTCGTCGATCCTGGTCGACGCTGCAGCCAAGCAGACCGAAGGCACGTCTCGCCAGCTTGTGCGTTCGGCCGAGACGCAGGCCAAGCAGGCCGCGGCGGCATCGGAGTCGATGGCGCGCATGGCGACGTCCATCGAAGAAGTTTCCGGCAACGCCGAGCGCTGCTCGGACGTCGCCCGTCACTCCGTGGAGGTTGCGCACAAGGGTGGTGAAGCCGTGCGGCGCACGATCGCCGGCATGAACACGATCCGCGAGACGATCCAGGACACGTCGAAGCGCATCAAGCGGCTTGGCGAGAGCTCGCAGGAGATCGGCAACATCGTCGAGCTGATCGAAGAGATCGCGGAGCAGACGAATATCCTGGCGCTGAACGCTTCGATCGAAGCGTCGCGCGCCGGCGAGGCCAGTCGCGGGTTCGCAGTCGTGGCCGACGAAGTGCAGAAGCTTGCCGAGCGCTCGACCATGGCCACGAAGAAGATCGAGGTGCTGGTCAGCACGATCCAGTCCGATACGAACGAGGCCGTGATGTCGATGGAGCGCAGCACCACCGACGTCGTGGGTGGTGCGCTGCTAGCCGAGAACGCCGGTGCGGCGCTCGACGAGATCGAGCAGGTATCACACCAGATCGCGAGCCTCGTGCAGAACATCTCGGGCTCGTCGAAAGAGCAGACCAGCGTCGCCGGCGCCATCACGAAGAACATGCACGTGCTGCGCGAGATCAGCTCGAAGACCACGGAGTCTACGACCGCGACCTCGAGCGCGATCAGCAAGCTATCGGAGCTCGCATCACAACTGCGCAAGACCGTCGCGGGCTTTGCGCTGCCGGACCAGGGTGGTAGCACCGGCGTGATGAATGCCGCACGCGTCGCAGCGAGTTTCGAGCAAGCGGCGCCTGCCGACGCCGCCGACGAACCCGCTCCCGTCTTGCCCCGTCGTCGCCAGTCGAGGTAACGCCGCGTGGCAGTCGACAGCATGGACGACTTGGCTTCCCATTCGTTCGAGCTCGTTAATCGCGAGCTCGTGAACACCCTCGACGGCGCGCGGCGCGAGCTCGAAGAATACGTCGATGGCCATTCCGGCAAGGACGCATTGGTGCGCACGGCCGAGATGCTGCATATCGCGCGCGGCGCTTTGAAGATCGTGGAGATCCACGGCGCGGCACTACTTGCCGAAGAGATGGAGTTCACCTGTCGCCGGCTTGCGGAGACCGATGATCCGCATAAGTCCGAGCAGGCCGTGGAAGCGCTGACCCGAGCCATGGTGCAGCTACCCGCTTATCTCGAGAGGCTGATCGGCGGCGGCAAAGATGTCGCTCTCGTGCTGTTGCCGCTGCTGAACGATCTGCGGCAGGCCCGCGACAAGCCGTCGTTGTCGGAAGGCACGCTCGTGCTGTTGAATTCCGGGCCGTTCGAGCGCCACATCGAAATGCGGTCGGCGGTGGGCCCGGTTGCGACCGACGTAGGCCGCGGGTTCGACAAGGTCGCACAGCGAGTACGGCCTGCTTTCCAATCCTCGCTGCTCGGGTGGATCAAAGGCGCCGATTCCGCACGCCATCTCGACGAGCTGCTGCGCGTTAGCTCGAATCTCGAGCGCGTAGCCGCGAGCGAGCAGGTTAAGCAGCTCTGGGCCGTCATCACCGCCGTGCTGACGGCGATTCGGGGCGGCGGTCTCGAGGCGACCGTCACGCTGAAACGACTGATCGGCCAAGCCGATCGCCAGCTGAAGCGGCTGATCGATAGCGGCGAATCTGCACTCGTCAGCGCGCCGCCGGTCGATCTCGTCAACAGCCTGCTCTACTACGTCGCCCGCGCCACATCGACCGATCCGCGGATCAAAGCGCTGCGCGAGAAATACAACCTGAGCGAGATGTTGCCGGGCGAGGAGCAGCTCGAGCAGGCGCGTGAAGGGCTCGCGGGCCCCAGCGTCAAGCTCATGCGCACCGTCGCACAAGCGATCAAAGAGGATCTCGCCGCCGTCAAAGACGCGCTCGACATCTTCGTGCGCACGGGCATGCAGGAGATCGAAAAGCTCGGGCCGCAGCTCGAGATGCTGAAGAAGATCGGCGACACGCTCGGGGTGCTCGGTCTCGAGAAAGCGCGTGGTGCGATTCAGCGCGAGACGCAAGAGCTAACGAGCATCGTCGCGACCCGCAAGACGATCGATCGCGCCGTACTCGAGAAGATGGCGGCGACTCTGCTGGCCGTAGAGGACACTCTGGATCGCGAGCTCGTGCGTGTGGCGAATCGGGGCGACGCCACGCCGCACGAAGACGAGGCATCGGGCGAGACACAGCAGCGCCAAGTGACTCAGGCCGTCATGGCTGAGTGCACCGTGAACCTCGCCAAGATCAAGGAGGCGGTGATCCAGCTCGTGGAACACCCGGGCGACCTCCGGCCGCTCGAGCTCGTGAAGCCGCAGCTGCGCGGCATCGTTGCGGGTCTCCTGATGCTCAACAAGACGAAGGCCGTGAAGGTCGTCGAGCGGATTGGCGGCGTGATCGCGACCCGGCTCGTGCCTTCGGGCGCGAAGCTGAAGCCGGACTATCTCGAGCGGCTCGCCGACGCGATCGTGAGCGTCGAGTATTACCTCGAGACGGTCAGTGCGGGTCGTGCAGATCCGTGGTACATGCTCGACAACGCCGAACGTTGTCTCGACCTCCTCGAGCGATTGCCGGAGGTCAAGGTGGCGCCAGCGGGCCCGGCAGCGCCGGTGCCCGCGTCTCCGGCCGCCGCGCCTGCGCCGCCCGCCGCCGTCAAGAAACCCGCGCCACGGCCGGCCGTCATGCAAGTTTCCGGCGAGCGTTCGGATCCGGAGCTTGTCGAGGTCTTCATCGAGGAGGCCAAAGAAGAGATCGCGAGCATCGAGCGAAATCTCCCTCTGTGGGCCGCGGACCTCGAGAATTCCGCGGCGCTGATCACCATCCGCCGCTCGTTTCACACGCTGAAAGGCAGCGGGCGCATGGTGGGCGCACAGCTGATCGGCGAGTTCTCGTGGAGCATCGAGAATCTGCTGAACCGGCTCATCAACCAAACGTTGGCACCGACACCCGCGATGGTGATGTTCATCCAGGTGGCCAGCAAAGCAGTGCCGCAACTCATCGAACAGCTCGAGATCGGACTCCCTCCGAAAGCGGATGTGCAGCTGCTCATGAAACAGGCGGAGGCGTTCGCCGAGGGCGATCCCGACGCCGAGAGCCTGACATCGCAGTCGCTGCGCACGCCGGCGCTGGTCGCACCTCCAGCGGCCGTGGAGCCCGAACCTGCACCGAGCATGGACCCGGTGTTGGCTGATATCTTCGTCAGAGAGATGCGCGGCCACCTCGCGGTCATGCGCGACTTTCTCGGGGCGAGCGAGAGGCAGCCTGCGCCGCACACGGTCGCGGAGCCGCTGTACCGCGCATGCCACACGCTGCTTGGCAGTGCCCGCATGGCGGGATTCGTGCCGGTAATGACGCTCGCCGGGCCGCTTGCGGAACACCTGCGGCGCCATTTCGAAGCCGGCTCGGGCCTCACCGCCAAAGGAGTCGATGCCCTGCGAGCAGCGGCCGATGAGATACAGCGCTTGACTGAAGGCCTGGCGGGCGGCAAGCAGCTGGCCGCCGATCCCGCGGTGCCGAAAGCGCTCGAGGCGCTCGCCGTGGCGGAGCCCGCCGCGCAGCCCGCGACCAACGCCGCGGAATCCGCCGCCATTGCGCCTTCGACCGCATTCGATCCCGAGATAGCTGCGATTTTTGCGGAAGAGGCGGGCGAGATTCTCGATCAGTCCGAGATGGCGCTGCGGTTTGTGCGTCAGAACAATGACGCGGCTGCCATCGTGTCCCTGCAACGCTACTTGCACACCCTGAAGGGTGGCGCGCGCATGGCCGGGCTCATGAGCATGGGCGACCTTTCGCACGCGCTCGAGACGTTGCTCGCACGCATCGCCGACGGCAAGAGTCAGCCGACTGCCGCCGCCATGGATCTCGTGCAGCGGGGGCTCGATCGGCTGCAACAAATGCGTGACGCGATCGATGCGGGTCGCGGCGTCGAGGCGGCTGCCGATCTCGTCGATCAGCTCGAGGGCTTCGAAGCGCCGGTCGTCGCCGTTGCCGCCCTGCCGCGCGCGGCTGCACCGGTTGCGCCTGCGCCGACACCACCGCCACCGATTGGCGAGCCGTCAGCCCCACCGCCGGCAGCGTTTGTCGCGCCGCCACCGGAACCGCTCGTCGTCGAACGCACGAATATCATCGAGGTCACGAACATAGTCGAAGCCACGAATGTGGCCGAGATCACAGCCGACCTCGAGCAGCTTCCGCCGCTCGAGATCGCACCGGTACCCGATGCCTCGGTTGTCGATGTTCGTGCGGCTGCCGAGGTCGTTGACGAGCCAACCATCGACGAGCCGTTCGTCGCGCCCGAGGAGCTTCGCGCGGAGGCGACCATCGTCGAACCGCGCGAGTCGGTGGTGTTGCCTCAAGTGGCGGAGCCGGTGGTCATGCTGGCCACGCCGGCCGCGCCGACGCACGCGCCGCCGGTAGAGCAACGCAGTGCGGAGCGAGCCGAGACGGCGCGCGTCGATGCAGCGTTGCTCGACGGCCTTTTGAATGGCGCCGGCGAGATCAATATTTTCCAGTCACGCCTGAGCCAGCAGCTACATTCGACCGAGTTCCATCTTGGTGAGCTCGGCGCCACGGTGTCGCGGCTGCGCGAGCAGCTGCGCAAGCTCGAAGCCGAGACGGAAGCGCAGATCCTGCATCGCCACCAGGGCGATGCAGACGTGCAGGGCGGCTTCGATCCCCTCGAGCTCGACCGCTACTCCACGATTCAACAGCTGTCGCGCGGACTGGCTGAAACAGCCAACGACGTAGCCAGCATCAACGAGCTCTTGAGCGGGCTCACGAACGAAACGAACACGCTGTTGACGCAGCAGGCGCGGGTCACGGCCGAACTGCAGAACGGGCTCATGCAGACGCGCATGGTGCCGTTCCAGCGGCACGTTGCCCGGCTCGCGCGCATCGTACGTCAGGCGTGCGCGGACTCGGGAAAGCTCGCCGAGCTCGTCGTCGAAGGCGAGAACAGCGAAATCGACCGCCAGGTGCTGGAATCGATGCTACCGCCGCTCGAGCACCTGCTGCGCAACGCGGTGGCGCACGGGGTCGAGGCGCCCGCCGTGCGCAAGCAGCGCAACAAGCCAGAAGCCGGCAAAGTCGTGCTGAAGATCAAACGCGAAGGCTCCGAGGTCATCGTCGACGTTGGCGATGACGGCGGCGGCCTCGATCTCGCCGCCATTCGGCGCAAGGCCTACGAGAAAGGCTTGATTGCGGAGAATCAGAAGGTCACCGACGAGCAAGCCGTCGAGATGATTTTGCGGCCCGGGTTTAGCACGGCGAGCGAGCTGACGCAGGCCGCCGGTCGCGGGGTCGGCATGGATGTCGTCGACAACGAGGTCAAGAAGCTCGGTGGCTCGATGCGAATCGAGAGCACGGCCGGGCAGGGCACGCGTTTCCTAATCCGGTTGCCGTACACGTTGGCGATCACGCATGCGCTGATCGTGAACGTGGGCGACGAAACGTTCGCGCTGCCGTTGCCTACGGTAGAGGGCATCACCCGGTTGTCGCGCGAGAAGATCTTGAAGCATCTGACTGAGGACGAGCCGAAGCTCGACTACGGCGGCATTGCCTATCGGATCCAGCATCTCGGCAGTCTGGTCGGCGCCGCGCCGTCGGCACTGCCCGAAGACGAGAACGCGGTTTCGCTGGTACTGATCCGTGCCGGCGAGAATTCCACGGCGCTGCTGATGGACTCGCTCGAAGGCAGCCGCGAGATCGTCGTCAAGACGCTCGGTCCGCACATTGCGAGCGTGCCGGGTGTTACGGGCGCCACGATTTTGGGCGACGGCCGCGTAATCATGATTCTCGATGCCGGCACGCTCGTGCGTGCACAGAGGGGCCAGGAGCGGGCCGTGCCCGAGCCTCTGCCGCCAACGACAGCGGCTCCGGCGCTCACGGCGCTCGTCGTCGACGATTCGATCACGATGCGGCGCGTGACGCAGCGTCTGCTCGAGCGGCGCGGCGCGAAGGTGTTTACCGCACGCGATGGCCTGGACGCGATCACGGTGCTTCAGGAGCACCCGGTCGAAATCATCCTGCTCGACGTCGAAATGCCGCGCATGGATGGCTACCAGCTTGCTACGCACGTGCGCAACGACGCGAAGCTCAAGGGCTTGCCGATCATCATGATCACGTCGCGCTCGGGCGAAAAGCATCGTGCGAAAGCCATCGAGATCGGTGTCAACGACTATCTGAGCAAGCCGTACCAGGAAAGCCAGCTCGTCGCAGCCATCGAAGCGTTGCTTGGCAGGGAGCTGTAAGCGCATGACCGAACCCGAGCCGAAAGAGCTTTACAGTCTGCTCATTCCACTGCGCGGCGAGCGCCTGCTCGTGCCGCGCATGTGTGTCGCCGAGGTCATCGCGTTCGCCGAGGCGGCGCGCAACCGCGATGCGGCCGCGCCCGAATGGTTCTTGGGCTCGATCGAGTGGAATAATCGGCGCGTTCCCGTCGTGTCTTTCGACGGACCAACGCCCGACGAGCGCAAGTCGAAACGGTCGCGCGCACGGGTCGTTGTGTTTCACGCCATCACGCAGAAGCTAAAGGGCGGCTACTACGGCATCCTGACGCAAGGCTTCCCGCAGCTCGTGCGCGTAAACCCCGATGTACTGGGGTTCGATTCCGAGCAGGGAGTGCCCGAAGGCTTTCCGGCCCTGTGCCGGGCTCGCATGATCC
>Ga0302321_100004278_pt1 | contig 12357 bp, 7 predicted proteins | sample Fen_T0_1_FD_202505 | JGI IMG/M metagenome (GOLD analysis project Ga0302321, IMG submission 202505) | Peat permafrost microbial communities from Stordalen Mire near Abisko, Sweden - Fen_T0_1 | ecosystem: Environmental > Terrestrial > Soil > Wetlands > Permafrost | place: Sweden: Abisko...
GCAATTATTATGGGAATCCTTTGCACGAGTGTATAACTCTAGTGAATATTGTGCGCCTAAAAGACCAGTAGGGGCAAAAACAATAGCGTCCTTTCCGTCAAACCCCGTTGGTACCAAAAATCGGGTGTTATCTGCCCCAGATGAAGGAGAATCATTCTTATTACATGACAACGAAACCCACAACATGATTATTATAACCATGGTTGAATAGAGAAAAGATTTAAGTGATTTCATGGGTATAATTTTTAATTGGTTTTATAACTGCTTCGATTTCATATATTCAACTTATTGTCTTTTATTTAACAGCTTGTATAGGTAAATAGAATTCGACTTCCATATAATGTTTGCCTGGTGTTGGTGTGCCACAAGTAACATTTGCAAAATCATCATAATAGACATTTGCAGTAATCCTTCCGCTAATATAATTACCCACTTTCTTCGTAAAGGGATCGAGAATTAAAACTCCACTTCCGCATTGATGTACTAAAGAGCAATCACCATCTGTAGTTTGCTTTCGGATATCATATTCCAAGCCAAAATATTTACTTTGCTCAGCCAAATAATTTGGCCAATAGAAAAAAAGATCCTTTCCACCTGCACAGACCGTTGATATTTTATGAGATCCTGCGGTAACATTATAAAATTGAAACATGCAAAATAGCCTTTGTGATGCATCTAGTGCTGATATTCCCAACATGTTACTTTTTGAAAAACCAGCTGAACCAATGGGATAGGTGGCAACTGTTGCACCATCTATTTTTATTTTAATGGCATCGTCACCAATGATTATTACACTGTGAAGGGATTCATCTAAAGTCTTGTTTGATTTCTTAATAACAACTGTTAAAGGAACAAATACAGTAGCAAAGTTATTTTCAGGCATTACGCCAGGGGCTATGTAAGTTGCCGTTTTGCCTAATGGTGTAAATGAACCCCGATTATCAGTATATGGAGCATCATGGCCATTATATATCCATGTTAAGCTATTCCAATTAACAATTTCAATCTCACTGGGGGTAAGTATATCGGATCCTCCTGAACCATCGCTTGCAATCAATTTCGTATGACCGCTTGTATGAGTTTTGGGAAGAACAAATGAACTCATTTTAAAATCAGCAACTCCATTCAATTTTACAAATGCTTTATCAGGGCTTAACGATATTCGGAGGCAATTACCAACCACCCAACTGCTGAAATGAGTACTTTCAACGGTAACTGTATTCTGGACTGTATCTACATCACTGTCCAACATCGCATCCCAACTACCATCACTTGCCTGGGTAAGAAACCAGAGAAGGTAAGGAGAGCTTCCGTTTAAAAGAGTTGTATCATAATGAAAAACCAGTTGTACGGGTTTGCTAAACGTGGTACCCTCGGGTAAAAGCTGATAGCCATCTCCTATTCCTAAGGGTGCAGTATTGGTAATGGGTTGAACCGAAATGGTAGTAATTGCAGATAATGCACCTGCAGGAATCGTAACAGTCAGCGTTCCATCCAAAGAACTCAGTGTTCCGCCTGAAGGGCCAATAGTCGCAGTTGCGACATCGCCAATTGGCACTCCAACCTCCGTTTTAATTGGGTCATTGATCTGTGAATCACTGGCTGTTTCGTTCTTTTTACATGATAACACAATCCATGACATGAGGAGTATAATTATGGAGGTGTAGCAAATAAATTTAAGCGATTTCATGGCTAAAAATTTTATAACGGGTTTGTTTAATTTATTTTAGCAAACTGTATTTAAATTGAACTATTTAATGGTAATTTTCAAAAAGATTATTTGTGTATTTATTTGAAATGTGATTCTCTTTTTGCTTTGCAAAGATCTCTATAATAAGTACTATCCTTTATCATGGAAAAACATGATTTTTAAGAATGAAGGTTTAAATCATGGAAAAACAGGAGGACTTACTAAAAGGTTATAAACTTAATTTGTATGTATAAAACTTTTATTCATGTCAATAAAAATGGATACTAAACCGATGGCAGCAATAAGATCTTTTAAGATTAGTTTTAAGCGAAAGAAGATTTATAAGTTTGGTTTCATTGTGCTCCTTGCAGCAACCCATTTCAGTGGATTTGGGCAAAATAGAAAACTGGATAGCCTTCGCAATAGAATAAGGATAGAGAAAAACGATACTGTGAAGGTGGCATTGCTTGGAGATCTTGGATTCCGGTTACGCTTCATTAATGAGGCAGAAAGTTGGCAACAGCAAAAAAAAATTGACAGTATTGCGAAAACCACAGGGAATGAATATTTTGTGGCCAGATCATATTATTTGACAGCATGCATTGAAATGAACAAAAGCCCCGCGAAGGCAATTTCAATATTTGAAAAGGCCATTAAGATCTTTTCAAAATTCCCACATAACCGGAAGGCAATAATAACTACTGGAGGAGCATACATTAATCTGGGGCTATTGCATCATAATAACAACGATTACGAAACAGCCATTTATTATTACCTGAAGGCTGAAAATATTTATCGCAATAATGATCCTAAAAACAAAGAAATTGTCATAATTTACAATAATTTATCCATAACATATGGTGCATTAAACAAATATGATGAAGCTCTAAATTATAGTAAAAAAGCCCTCGATTGGGCCAGAAGAGCAAAAGACAAGGAATATCTTATCAATGCATTGTGTTCTCATGGAATGAATTTGGTTAATGCAAAAAGGAGTGGTGATACTGGGATTGTTTTTTTAGATTCAGCGAAACATCTGGCTGATATATCGCATAATATATCTATTCTCTACAGTACAGATTTTTTTAAAGCGATGTATTATTATAATAACAAACGATATAGAAAAGCAATCGATTATTATTCTGCTTGTCTCGAATTTGCAAAAAAAAATAATTCTGCCATTGATGTTGGTAATAATTTTATCAATATTGCCGCAAATGAAGCTGAATTAAAATTACCACTTCAGGCTGCTGCACATCTTGATTCATCAGCAAAATATATCGATTACCGGGTGGCAAGTGTTTCTAAACAGATGTACTTTGAGAATTATGGAGAAGTGTATAAACAATTAGGCAAATTTGCGAAAGCAATGGAATGTAAAGATACGGTTGGTAAAATTAAGGATGATTTATATCAGGCAGATAATATAAAGCAGTTAGAATTCAGACAAGCACGCTATAACTACGAAAAACAACAAAATGAAATCAGTCAACTGGAAGATGATAAGCAAATTCAGCAACTATTAATAAAACATAAAAGCACACTAAATTATGTTTTTTTTGCAACTGCAATTACGATATTTATTATCTCATTGCTCACTTATCGAAATTATAAGCAAAAGCAGCGTTTGCACCAACAACGTATTCTTGAACTTGAAACTGAAAAGCAACTGGAGGCCACAGAAGCTGTATTGAAAGGTGAAGAACAAGAGCGTACCCGCATCGCTAAAGACTTGCACGATGGTTTAGGCGGAATGCTCAGTGGTATAAAGTATTCATTTGCTACAATGAAAGAAAATTTAGTCATGACGCCTGATAGCCAGCAGGCATTTGACCGGAGTATTGATATGCTGGATAGTTCTATTAAAGAAATGAGACGTGTTGCCCACAACATGATGCCTGAAGCACTTGTTCGATTCGGTTTGGATATTGCCCTGAGAGATTTTTGTAACGACATTAACCAGAGCGGTGCATTGAAAGTAAAATACCAATCCATAGGTTTGGATGGTATTGTTTTGGAAGAAACCACCAGTATAACCCTTTATCGAATCGTCCAAGAATTGATTAACAATACCATGAAACATGCCAAAGCCAAAACTGCTATTGTTCAGATTACCATATCAAATGGTCGGCTTTTTGTGACTGTTGAAGACGATGGTATAGGATTCGATACCCAAATACTGAAAATTAATAAAGGTATCGGATGGATAAACATTCAAAACAGGGTGGAATTTCTAAAAGGTAAATTAGAAATTACTTCGAAAGAGGGGGAAGGAACTTCTGTTCTAATTGAATTAAAAAGTTGATTGGAATTTAGGATTCAATGATTAAAAAAGAAATAATCCCTACTAAAATGATTTAAAGAGTTGTCAAATTTATCCTTGCTACCATCGTTACATTAAAATTCAAGGAAAAACAGGAAGTATTATTGAATAGTTATAGACTTACTTTGTAGAAAAACAATATGATAAAAATAATTCTCTGCCTTATATTAATGGCTACCTCATTAAGCATTATTGGACAGGATGCCGCGAGGGATAGCTTACTTAAGTTAGTGTCTGCATCAAAAACAGATACTGCCAAAGTTCGTCTTTATCTGAAAATTTCCGAGTTGTATGAACGTGTGGATCTGAAAGAAACTATGCAATATGCTAAAAAAGCTGATGCAATAAGCCGAAGCATCAAGTATGGGGCCGGTGTAAAAAATTCAGCAAAAAGCATTGGTTTAGTTTATTTTACGCAGGGTAATTACGATTCATCACATTATTATTTTAACATTGTTATTGACCTGGCCACCAAATCAAAGGATTCAGCATCAATAGGAATTGCTTTATTTAACATAGGACAGGGCTATAGCAGATCAGGCAATTACCAGGCGGCAGTTGATTACATGCTCAAGGCAAAAAAAATACTTGATGCCAATGGGAATAAATACATTTTAGCCCAGGTAAATGACCGAATAGACAGACTTTATGCTAATATTCAAGTTTTTAATAAAGCCATTGAATATGGTAATTTAGCTGTGAAACAGGCCAAAGAATTAAAGAACGACGCTCTTCTTATTTCTGCGCTGGGAAATTTAGCCATTGATTACAAGGAGTTAAAACAATATGAAAAATCAAAAACCCTTTTATTCGAAGCCTTAAAAATTGCCCAAAAATTGGGTGATCTTCCTTTCGAGGCCAAAATTTTATTAAATATCGGTGGGGTATTGCTTGAGCAAGGCGATTATAAGGCCTTGGGTGAATATGCCAAAAGAGCCTTGTTTGTCAACCGGAAATTAGGTCTGAAATCTGAAGAATGTATTTCGCTGCGAGCAATTGCGATAAGTTTTTTACAGAAAAAAGAATTTAAACGGGCCCTGGAATATATCAATGAAGCGTATGCCATTGCCGATTCAAACAAATACAAACTTGAGCTGGGAGCATGCCTGAAAGTGCTGTCAAATATATATTTTGCAAAACAGGATATGGTTGCGGGCGAAAAGTATTATGACAGAAGTGAGGATCTGTTTACTGAGATTTTTCAACAAAACTATAGGGATGGTATTGCCAAATATGAAAAAATGTATGAATCAGAGAACAAGGATAAACAAATAAAGCTTCAGCAGGCAGAACTAAAGCGTCAAAAAGTAATCAATTACATATTAATCATATCCGCTGTTTCACTTCTATTTATCATCGTTCTTACTTACATTACTTTCAAGCAAAAACGAAAAATTCAACGGCAACGAATCAGTGAACTCGAAACGGAAAAACATTTGGAAGCAACCGAAGCTGTTATGAAAGGTGAAGACCAAGAGCGCACACGTATTGCAAAGGATCTCCACGATGGATTAGGCGGGATGTTGAGTGGTATAAAATATTCATTTACTAACATGAAAGAAAATTTAGTGATGACGCCTGATAACCAGCAGGCATTTGAACGCAGTATTGATATGCTGGATAGTTCTATTAAAGAAATGAGACGTGTTGCCCACAACATGATGCCTGAAGCGCTTGTTCGGTTCGGTTTGTGCACCGCCCTTAAAGATTTCTGTAACGATATTAATCAAAGCGGTGCGTTAAAAGTAAATTATCAATGCATAGGTCTGGAAGGTCATATTATAGACCATACGGTGAGTATTACCTTATATCGAATTGTACAGGAATTACTTAATAACACCATGAAACATGCTCAGGCAAAATCGGCCATCGTACAAGTAACTAAAGTAAATGAACAACTATCAGTTACAGTAGAAGATGATGGTAAAGGATTTGATACTCAACTGCTAAAAATGAACAAGGGCATTGGCTGGTTGAACATACAAAACCGGGTTGAATTCCTAAAAGGTAAGCTGGATATTACTTCAACGGAAAGTGAAGGTACTTCCGTTCAAATAGAAATGACCCTTTAAACCCATAAATAATGGCCATTAAAATATTTATTGTCGACGATCATTATATGGTGATGGAAGGTATCCGTTCCATGCTTCAATCCGAGAGTAAAATTGAGTGGATGGGACATGCTATGAATGCAGCTTCCTGCATGGCTTTTCTAAGCCAGCAACAACCCCAGGTATTGTTACTGGATATTAACCTGCCCGATAAAAGTGGTATCGACTTGTGCAAGGAGATCAAAGAGAAATATCCAGCCATCTTTATCATTGGCCTTAGTTCGTTTAACCAGCAGAGTTATATTCAAAAGATGATGGACAACGGAGCTTCCGGCTATGTATTGAAGAATGCATCGCGCGAAGAAATCGTTGACGCCATTGAAACTGTGGTGGAAGGAAATACTTTTTTAAGTGTGGAAGCTAGCGCCACCATGGTGGAAAACAAAGATGCGAAGATTCCTGTGATTACCCGAAGGGAAAAGGAAGTGTTGCTGCTGATTGCAGATGGATTGACCAATAACGCCATTGCTGAAAAACTCTTTATCAGTAATACCACTGTGGATACACACCGCAACAGTTTATTGACAAAATTTGAAGTAAAGAACACGGCAAACCTTGTAAAAATGGCAGCAAAGTACAATTTGCTATAATCAAAGTGGTTACCCGATGCAGTAACTCACTATAACTTATTCCGCCAGCAAAAACTCTATTAAATTCCCCTTCACGGCCAATCTGGTAAGCAAGTAAATCCATCCTGCTCCAAGAATAAGAATGGCAGCCATCATTTCAATCAGAAATCCACCTTGAATACTAAAGGAAGGAGAAATGATGGAAGGGAGTATTCCAATCATGGCTGAAACGGATCCACAAAGAAGTCCTATGAATAGAAGAAAAACATTTTCCAGTAAAACCAATTGAAATACTTTATTTTTTCTGAACCCCAGTGCAATGAGTAAAGCCAGTTCGTGACGCCTTTCCAGGATGTTCCTGAACAGGATGATTCCAAGTCCGAAAGTGCCTATCAATAATCCAAGTCCTCCCAACACCATAAAAACTGACAAGTAAGTATTCTCAACAGAATTAAACTCAGCAAGTCGTTCGGAAGCGGATGTAACCGTGACTCCAAAATCAGACAGACTTGTACCGATAATATCCGAAATTAGCTTTTGTTTAGATGCGGGAGCATCGATCAGAATAACCTTCGATCCCATCGAGGGAAAATGGCTTACAAAGATACTATCGGCAATTAAAATGTTCCCTTGAAAAATTGAATTATCCAAACCAGCAACCAAACAAAGATTAATTGTTTCACCAAATTCGTCCATGTAGGTTAAGGTATCACCCATTGATTTCTTTAAGCCATATTGAATCACCGTTTGATCGGCCATGGCTGGAATAACATGGTCGTTAAAAGTTTTGTCTAGCGCTTTCCATGGGTGTTCCTTATTTACGTTGTCCAATAGCTTAACAAACGAAAAAGCGCCCCGATTATTAAATTCAACTGTATTAACTCCGAGTATCCGCGGTCTTTTAACCTGGTTCAGATTAAGACAGCTCGCATCATCACCATCAAGGCTATGCAATTGTATAAATTGTATACTATCAAGGTCATGATCACCTTCCGTAATTAAATTCTTCTTCCCCTCCGATGAGCTCAAATTAAAGGCAACAGGCATTGTCGTTTCAGTCCACAGCAGGAATCCTCCCGAACCGGATTTCCGCTTATTTTCTTCTCCATAAAAGGTTTTGCGGTACGATCCGGTAAGTACAACGATGAACGTACCTATGGCAAGTACGAGGATAATGGTAAGGCTCCGGCTCTTATTTCGTCCTGCATTTTTAACGGCAAGTTTAAAAATAGAAATGGCAGGGGCCGCAGCAATGATCGGGTTACGATCTGACCGGCTTATGTACAATGACACCAGCATTATACTCCCCACTAGAAATAAACCACCTGCTGTTATGAACAAACCAGCGTTCTCATAAGAAGAGGTAATAACAGAGATACAAACCAAAGACAGTGCTCCAAGCAGCGCTGTTCCTGCCAATATTTTGGCTACCCTTCTTTTGGATGGCAAAACCAAATAATCTGCAGATCCTTTAAACAAGCCAGCAATAGGTTCTTGTAACTTGCGATAGGTTATCGTAAAAACAGAAACCAGGGCCACCATAATACCGCTTAGTGCACCAATGAGCAAAGTGGAAGGCTTAATATATACATTAAGAATTCGTTCCCTTACAGCGTCGTGCCATACGGAATTCAGTCCTGCTAACAAAGTATGATTATATATTATTCCAAGGGCCGCTCCGGCAATTCCGCCTAAAATAATGACCAAAGATGATTCTGTAAACCTAAGGAACATGATTCGATTCCTACTGAATCCTAATCCGGATAAAATCGCAGTCTCCTGTGATCGCATGCTGGTATTCAAAGAGTAAATCAGCGCTGTAAGCATAATTGCCGCAACAATAATAAAAAAGCTGAGGCTCAGGAAAAGTTCTCCAAAATCAACTGAGTTATCGGCGGCAGATAATCCTTCGCTTCGAACCGGAACGATGGAGATTCCAATATCTTTAAGCTGAATGTTTTTTAAAATCCGATTTTTTAAAGAATCGATGGACGCAAAATCTTTTTTAGTATAGCGAATGGCCGTATAATCTCCAAAAGGGTTCCCCCAGAGTTTAAGTCCGGTTTCAATAGAAATGAGGGCTTTCGGTGTACCGCGATAATCAGTCCAATATTTTTCATCCTTATCCCTGATCTTTTTAAAGTCGATGGGTACACCTGAATTCCAATCCCGGCAACTACCGGCATCAGATAAGCCTGGAAAAGTTGGCATAAGAGTTCTGTCAGCCAGACTTCCTTCCGTTGGTATGATGGCAGTAATCATAAAACGGCTGCTCTTTTCTTTAAGCGTGCGCAATGCACCAATTACAAAGTAATCAAGTGAAACAGAATCACCTTTTTGCAGGCTCAAATCTTTGGCAAGCCACTCGTTTACAATAATCTCATCCTCTTTTAAGTCTTTGGGCACTATTGGGTAAGAGGCTGCAGTTACAAATGAATACGGGGTTTCCTTTCCTTTACAGCGTATATTGTTTACCAGATATGTCAATACATTTTCATGAGGAATGGCAATGGTTTGAATCGCTTTGCAGATTTGCCCGTCCATAAATATCCTGTCGGATACTAATTCATATTTACCAATTTCAGGTAAGTCCTGCAGGGTAAGTCCTAAATCAGCCAACCGGGTTTGTTTGGTGATAACGCTGTCCAGTTTGGCGGGATTTTCATTACTACTGATCAAAAGCGTATTGGCCAGTCCATGCAATTCGAGTTTTTCTGATAGATAATCGCGTGAAACAAAAACATTAAAAGGAGCAGTCTGATTTCTTTTCAAGCTAAATTTGCCAAAATTACCGGTATTCGCAATGGCTTTGATGGTAATTCTGAGTGCTATGGAAGGTTTATTTTCACGAACTAATGGCGTATTGAGCGGAATGAGGTTTGCATTTTCAACACGCAAAAGAAATTCGTCACCAGGCTTAAGGCTTAGTATTTGTGCAACATTTTCGCTTATAACGGCTTCTTCGGGTTTTAGTGCCGGCAGGGATTTTTGGAAAAAACGCTGGAAATCATCATCCATCCCAATGACCTGGACAGAGTTAACCTTAACTTTGGTATCCGGATTGATGGCAATACCCTGCAGCATTAAAACAGAAGCTGTTGGAATATTCAGGCAAACTGAGATTTCATGAGCAAGTTCTGAACGTACAAACCGTCCTCCGGTATTGAGAATATAGGTTGTTTTGCCCAACCTGGCTTCGACCTGGTTTCGCAGACTGTAATTAACAGAATCACCAATGATTAAAGCGCCGGTTAAAACAGCTGTGCCTATAACCGTACCTGCAAACACAGCAAGATGTTGTTTTCTAAAATGCCAAAGGCTTTTAATAATGAGTTGGCGCATAGATCAAAGAATTATACACTGGTTAAGCAGGATTTAATTAGGATCCTATAAGATCCTAAACAATCTTAACGAATCAGTGTACCATAAGTATATTAAACAAATATCCCACCATCATTATCCCTACCGCTATTATACCCACAAAAGTCAGGATCAATGGCATTTTTAACACTTTCTTCAAAATAATAAGTTCAGGCAATGACACACCAATAACCGACATCATGAAAGCGAGTGCTGTACCAAGCGGAACTCCCTTTTCTATCAAAGCTGAAGCAATTGGGACTACACCAGCCGTACATGAATAAATGGGCACCCCAATTAAAACCGACAATGGTACCGAATACCAGGTCGATTTATTCATTAACGAAACGAGATAATTTTCGGGAATATATCCATGAATAAACGCACCAATGGCAACGCCAATAAAAACATACATCCATATTTTGGCTACTATTTCCTTTACTGCAGCAAAACCTAATTTAATCCTATCCTCAAGAACTAGTTCCGATTCCGTTATTTGTAAGTTTCCAAATTTTGCCTGCAAAACCCAGTCCTGTACCCATTTTTCCAGTCTAAGTTTTCCAATGATCCAACCGGAAGATATTGCAATCATGAGTCCTGCGCCAACATAAATGACTCCTGTTTTCCAACCAAACAGGCCAATAAGCATGATCACTGCCACCTCATTAATCAGCGGTGCGGCTATCAGAAACGAGAAAGTAACGCCAAGAGGTATACCTGTTTCAACAAACCCAAGGAAAAGTGGAATAGCAGAGCAAGAACAAAAAGGAGTAAGGATGCCCAGGATACTTGCCATCACATTTCCAGTCAGGAGAGATCGACCTTCCAGTACTTTCCTGGTTTTTTCCGGAGAAAACCAGGATCGTATCACACCCATTAAAAAGATGATCAGAACCAACAATAACAAAATCTTAAGGATGGTACTAAAGAAGAACCAGATGGAATTAGCCAGATGACTTTCTTCGGATATCCTGAAAAGAGAAAATATAATAAAATAGGCGATTTTCTCCTTGAAGTAATACAGGAGTATCCATAGAGGCAGAGCGAAGAGAGTTGTATTGGTTTTTGAATGCATTGAACTTACAAAGTTAATTCCGGATTAATTTTCCATTAATAAGCTTATAAATATTATTCATGCTGCTGGCCAGTTCCATCGAATGAGTAACCACAATAATGGCCACTTCGTAGTCTTTCTTAATTTTAAGCAACAATTCACCCAACTGCAAGGCTGAGTCGTGGTCGAGAGAACCGGTGGGTTCGTCGGCCAATAATAGTTCCGGCTCATTGATCAAGGCCCTTACAACAGCTGCTCTTTGGCACTCACCAACCGAAAGCTGTCCGGGAAGCTGATGAATTTTATCTGCAAGTCCAACACTTTCGAGTAAGTTCTTGGCTCTGATATTGGCAGCTTTTACCCTCACCTTATCTTTCTGAGGAATAACAGGAATTAAAACATTCTCAAGAAGGTTTAGCTGGGGCAGCAGGTAATGTTTTTGAAAGACAAAACCTATATGCCGGTTTCTAATGTTAGCGAGCTCTTTTTCATTACGGGAATTAACTTCAACATCTTTAAACATAACAATTCCGGATGTTGGATTATCCAATGTCCCCATAATATTAAGCAATGTACTTTTGCCGGAACCTGAGGGACCGACAATGGCAAAAGCGTCGCCAATGTTTATGCTTATCGAAATGTCGTCAAGGATCAGTCGTCTACTGGCAGATCCCGAATTTTCGTAATATTTACGTATGTCTATTAGCTCTTGTAACATGAGGTTTTAAATTTAATGGAATACAAATCAGTGTACCATTACATTTTTATATACTATGATCATTTTTTCAGTTAAAGTCCTTGTGTTATACTTTGTAATTATGGCTCTCCGGCCCTCGATACTCATATCCTGTAATTTTTCAGGATTAGAAAATAATTCAGCTAAAGCATTGGCAAGAGCGGACGGGGTATTTGGCTGGTAAATCAGACCACCGCCTGTAGTTTCAGCTATTTCAGGAAATGCTCCCAAAGCGGGTTGAACCACGGGAATACCGGATGCCAATGCTTCCAGCTGGTAAAGACCAAAGGCTTCTCCTTTCAGAACAGGAACGGAAACTACAGATAATCCGTGAAAGAAATGATGTAAATCATCGGGCCTGAAGTTTTCCATAAATTCAACATCCTTATGGTAACCTTTGCGCTTAAGTTTTTTCACCTGCTTTTTCACAAAATGCGTATCGTCACCTGTCATTCCCCCGGTAACCCGCAACCTGGCATTTCGATATGATGGATTGTTCTTCAATAATATAAAG
>Ga0302321_100004279_pt1 | contig 12355 bp, 10 predicted proteins | sample Fen_T0_1_FD_202505 | JGI IMG/M metagenome (GOLD analysis project Ga0302321, IMG submission 202505) | Peat permafrost microbial communities from Stordalen Mire near Abisko, Sweden - Fen_T0_1 | ecosystem: Environmental > Terrestrial > Soil > Wetlands > Permafrost | place: Sweden: Abisko...
GACGGGTCGTGATAGAAACGTTGCGCCAGGAGATCGGGAGGAAGTCATGAGTCGACTTGCGACAGGCGTCCTGCTGTTGCTCGCGTTCGGGGCCGCGGTGGCCGCGCAAGAGACGTCGGGAGCGGCCGCTCGGACCGAGCGCGGCGGCGTCCTGCGCGAGGAAATCAACGAGATGGTCGATGCCTATCTGCTCATGAAGGTGCAGGAGCGCCTGACCCTGACAGACGAGCAGATGCTCAAGGTGATGCCGCTGATTCGCAAGTACCATTCCGAGCGGCGGGATCTCGAACGGCGCCGATTTCAGCTCTTGATGGAGATGCGCGAGGGGCTTGCCAGCGGTGGCGTGAAAGAGGACCGCGTGGTGTCGTTCCTGCGCGACTTCAAGACGGCCGAGGCCGATCTGCAGGCCGCGATCCGCCGGAATCTGGCCGCGGTCGATGCCGTGCTGACTCCTGTGCAGCAAGTGAAGTACCGTTTGCTGGAGTTCGAGCTCGACCGGCACCTGCGTGAGCTGAGACATCGCGCACGGGAGCGACGAGGACTTGGCGGCCCGGCCGGCGATAGAGGTCCCTCCGGCGAGGACCTGGAGCCGCGACCATCGCGGCGTTAGTTCTATCCAGATCTGCCGCTTTGTGACGCCGGCCGGCACTCGAGGCGTCGCGCTCGCGTGGCGAGCCGAATCCCCAGATCCCACTTGACTGCCTGGTGTACAGTGGAGTGGATCGGAAGCAGGAAATGGGGAAGGGGATCCGCAAGGCGGCTGTTGCAGGGTCGTGGTATCCAAGCGATCCAAAGGTCCTGGCTTCGGAGATCGAGGGGTATCTTCGCGCGACGAGCAGCCCCTCGTTGCCAGGCCGGCTCGTGGCACTCATCAGCCCGCATGCTGGCCTCTCCTACTCGGGTCCGGTAGCAGCTCATGGCTATGCACTACTGCGCGGACAGCGCGGGCTGAGCGTCGTGCTCGTCGGGCCATCACACCATGTGGCGTTCGAGGGGCTTGCGCTTTGCGGAAGCAGGGCCTGGGAGACACCTTTCGGCGCCGTCCCGGTTGATGAAGACCTCGCCGGACAACTCCTGGACGAGAGTCCGCTCTTCGTGGAGGCCGCGCGGGCCCACCGCGATGAGCACAGTCTGGAAATGCAGTTGCCCTTCTTGGCTCACCTTGTCGAGGGGTTGCGTATCGTGCCGATCCTGATGGGCACGCAATCGCGGGCCGAGGTGAACGCGCTTGCAGACGCGCTCGCGGCAGTCTCGCCTGGCCGAGGAGTGTTGCTAGTAGCGTCTAGCGATCTCAGTCACTTTCATCCAGCGCGAGTGGCGAATGCCCTGGATGGGATCGTCGTCGGGCACATTGAGCGCTACGACGAGGAGGGTCTCATGGATCGACTCGAGGCCTCACACGAGCACGCTTGCGGCGGGGGCCCGATCGTGGCCGTGATGAGAGCGGCGCGCGCGCGAAACGCAACACGCGCCCGCGTGCTGCGCTACGGGGACAGCGGCGACGTGGGAGCGCGGGACAAGAGCCGGGTGGTCGGCTATCTCTCGGCCGCGCTGATAGCTGAGGAGGCTTGATGGCGGAAGATCTCTGCGCCGAGGATCGTCGGCAGCTTCTTGACGTCGCGCGGCAGGTGATCGCCTCTGCGCTGGGTGTCGCACCGGTCCAGGCTCAGACTGCGACCGCGAGCCCAACGCTCTCCGAGAAGCGCGGCGCGTTCGTGACGCTCACGCGGCGAGTTGACGGTGAGCTGCGCGGCTGCATTGGATATGTGGAACCGCTGTTTCCCCTGGTGGAGACCGTGTCCCGCGCGGCCATGGCCGCGGCCCTGCACGATCATCGCTTTACGCCAGTTGCGCGTGGCGAGCTGGCCGAGCTGGCGATCGAGATCTCCGTATTGAGCGTTCCAAGGCCGATTCGGCCCGAAGACGTCGTTGTGGGGACGCACGGTCTGATCCTGCGAGTCGGTGACCGGAGCGGCCTGCTGCTACCGCAGGTGGCGAGCGATCATGGATGGGATGCGGAGACGCTCCTCGATCACACCTGCCTGAAGGCCCGACTCCCGCCTGGTGCCTGGCGCCAGCCAGAGGCAGAGCTGCTGGGCTTTACTGCGACCGTCTTCAGCGAGGCATCGCAGCGAAACTGAGCGGCCGGCAGTCGCGGTCAGGCTCGCTGCCTGTTGCCGCGTCGCTCCGCGGCGTCCAGATAGCGCGCGGCCGCGGTCAAGAACTCGCTTCGCAGGTCCAGGTCGTCGATGGCCCGAGAGGCCTGGACGAGCGCGTCTGTGACGTGCGAGCTGGGCACGCCCTGACCCCCACCGGCGCGGGCGGGAGCGGCGCGACGTCGTGGGATTGCGGACGCGCCAAAGGTGAGCGGTCCTTCGATCAGGCCGATGTGCAGCGGGGCCAACGAGCCCACGACCTGGCGCAGATGATGGAGGATGTCCTTGCGCATGCGCGGCAGGACCTTACGCCAACGCGGATCGGCGACGCGCACGCGGAGAAGATCTTCTGTGAGCGAGGCCACCTCGGCGTGGTCGGCCACCTTTTCGCCGACGACCTGCGGCCACACGGCCCGGATCAGGGCCAGGCGCGCTTCGGGTCTCGAGCCGAAGAGGGTCGTGACCGCGCGCAAATCTCCTGCTTGCATGGGCTCCACTCTACACCATGCGCCCGAGCCAAGTGGGGCTCGGCTATACTCCGCAGGCGATGCGCAGGCGCATGCAGCGAAGGCCCCGGGCGGGCCAGAAGGGCGTGGCGAGCACGAGGTGGATCCTGGCCTCAGCCTCGCCTCGTCGGGCCCGTATCCTGGAGTCTCTCGGTGTGGCCCACGAGATCCGTGTGCCGCGCGTGGACGAGTGCATCGCGCAGGCAGAGGAGCCTGGCGCTGCGGCCAAGCGCTTGGCACGCGCCAAGGCCGTATGCGTGACCGCGCGTGCGGGTGTGGTCGTTCTGGCGGCCGATACGGTCGTAGTGGTCGATGGCAGCATTCTGGGCAAGCCGCGCTCCGGGATCGACGCCGTGCGAATGCTGCAAAGGCTCTCTGGCCGGGAGCATGAGGTCGTCACAGGCGTGTGCCTGCGGTTCGGTGGCCGCAGCCTTGTCGGCTGCGAGCGCACCAGGGTCCGCTTCGCGCGGCTAACTCGCGCCGATGCGCGTTGGTACGTCCGCACCGGCGAGCCGATGGACAAGGCCGGCGCGTATCACGTGGATGGTATCGGTGCCCTGTTCGTGACCGCGATCCACGGCTCGCCCTCAAACGTGGAGGGCCTCCCGGTCGGGCTGCTGCGCCGCTTGGCCCGCCGCGCCGGGCTACGCCTTGGCCCGGCCTGAGCGTGGCGCCAGCCGCTCAACGGCCGAGGGACAAGCGATCCGCTAGCGCGCGCGGCAGGCCCGCTCGGCGGATGCGCGTCTGCGCTGTTGCCAAGGGATACGCGATGCGGTGGATCGTCACGCTGTGCGCCTCGGTGTCGAAGATCGCGAACGACGCCTTCGGACAGCCGTCACGGGGCTGGCCGACAGAGCCGGGGTTGATGAGATAGCGCACGCCCTTTTCGAGCTTGAGTCTGAAAGTCTGACCACGCGTGAGGAGGGTCGTGATGGAGTCCGGAGAAAGGGCGAAGACCACCGGGAAGTGCGAATGGCCGAAGAAGCAGAGGGTGTACGGGGTCAGTCGGAAGACGTTGAGGGCTTCGATCTCGCCGAAGATGTACGCATCCTCGTCGACCGGTGTGCCGTGCGCGATGGCGAACTCCCCGTCGACTTCCAGTGGGCCGCGCGGAAGTCGCGTCAGCCAGCGCTGATTCGCCGGGGTCAGTTTGCGGCGGGTCCACATGGCTGCTTCGAGCGCGATGCGGTTGAAAAGCTCTCCGTCCTCGATGCCACAACAGACCTTGTCGTGGTTGCCGCGGATGGAGACTGATGGTTTGAGCCCCCGGATCGTGTCGACGATCTGGTTGGGGTTGGCGCCGTAGCCCACCAAGTCCCCGAGGCAGACCAGCTTGTCCCAGCGCTTGCGGCGGACGAATGAGAGCACCGCGTCAAGGGCCGGCTTGTTCGAGTGGACGTCTGAGACGATCAGGTATCTCATCGGCGTCCATTTCTCTCTGGCGCCCGGGCCGCGTGGCGAAGCGCGCATGGGCGGCCGAACCACATCTTCCGCCCGCTCGACGGGACCGGTTTTGCGGCCAAACAGGCCCCGCGTTGAAGGACGTCACGCTCTCCCAGCAAACGAAGCATTCTCTCACGAGTGGCCGGGGGTGGTCGACTCGCGGGTCAGCGTGTGGCGGAGCGGAGATAGTCGTAGAACTGAGGAAACGAGATCGAGGCACACTCTGCGCCGTCGATGTACGTGTCGCCGTCTGCGCGCAGCGCCGCCACGGAGAGTGCCATGGCGATGCGGTGGTCGTCATGGGCGTTGAGCTTGGCGCCCTTCAGCGGGCAACCACCGTCGATGATCAGGCCGTCGGGTCGTTCCTGCACGGCGGCGCCCATTTGCCCTAGGCCCTCGGCCAGGGCGCTGATGCGGTCGCTTTCCTTGAGGCGCAGCTCGGCAGCGCCACTGAACGACGTCCGGCCACTGGCGTGGGTAGCGGCAACAGCCAGGGCCGGCACCTCGTCGATCAGGGCCGGGACCAGTTCCGTGGGCACGTCAACGCCAGTCAGTCGAGACGAGCGCGCGACGATCCAGCCGACCGGCTCAGGCGTGGAGGTCGTGACGCCCGTCTCGATGGCTGCGTTCATGCCGCGCAGCACGTCCAGGAAGGCCGTGCGCATCGGGTTGAGCAGCACGTTGTCGATGCGCACCTCAGAATCGGGCAGGATCAGCGCGGCCACGACCAGAAAGGCGGCACTGGACGCGTCCCCTGGGACGTTCATAGACGTCGGTGTGAGACGAGCCGGACCGGTGACGGAGACAGCGAGCCCGTCGCGCTGGACCGCCACGCCGAAAGCGGGGAGCAGACGTTCGGTGTGGTCGCGGCTCAGGGCTGGCTCCCGGACCGTCGTTGTGCCCGTGACCTGGAGCCCGGCAAGAAGCACGGCTGTCTTGACCTGGGCGCTCGCGACCGGCAAGTCCCATACGACTGGATGGAGAGCGCCGCCACGGATGGTGAGCGGGGGACGCCCATCTGTCGAGGTCGCCATCGCGCCCATGGCTCGCAGTGGCGCCGCCACGCGCTCCACGGGTCGCTGCCTGAGTGAAGCGTCGCCGGTCAAAGTGGACTCAAAAGGACGCCCAGCCAGGACACCGGCCAGCATGCGCAGGGTGCTGCCGGAGTTGCCCGCGTCAAGAGGGCTCGATGCGGCGCGCAAGCCCGCGAAACCGCGGCCGCAAACGCGAACCGAGGCCCCCTCGTGTCGTAGCTCGACACCGAGCGACCGAAGGCAGGACAAGGTGGAGGCACAGTCTGCGCCTGCGGAGTAGTTCTCGATCTCGGTCTCGCCCTCGGCCAGCGCTCCGAGTATGGCCAGGCGGTGAGAGATAGACTTGTCCCCGGGAAGAGAGAAGCGCCCGCGAAAGCGTCGAGCTGGGTCCACCCGCATGGCGCCAGATGCTAGCACAGCGACGTTCGTTGACCGTCGTGATCCAGCGTGTTACGTTGGCCCGGCGTTGGGCCTATGAGGCGCGACGAGGATTGCTGAATCGAGGCAGATGACCCTTCGTTCCCACACAGTCCAACTTGAGATCGCGAGCCGCCTTGAGCTGATCGACGTCGTGCAGACGTTGTTGGCGCGCCTGGCCCTCTTCGTGGGCTTCGACGAAGAGGCGATTCACTACATCAGTGTGGCTGTGCGGGAGTCTGTCAGTAACGCGATTCGCCACGGCAATCGCTTTGATGAGCGCAAGCGCGTCGATGTGGCCTTCAGTCTGACCGAGGACGGCATCGAGATCTGCGTACGGGACGAAGGCGCAGGCTTTGACCCCAAGACGCTGCGCAATCCGCTGGCGCAGGAGAATCTCCTGCGTGCAGATGGACGCGGCGTCTTCTTCATGCGGTCTTTCATGGACGAAGTCCGTTTTTCGTTTGTCGAGCCGCGGGGCACGACGGTCACGCTGGTCAAGAAGCTGGGTTCGGCTCTGGTGCGAGCGGTCGGCGAGAAACCCTGACCAGGCTCGTGCCGCGCGGACCGCTGGCGATCGGGCTTGCGGAGAGCGTGGGCCGAAGAAGCTGCGGTCGCTCCTGCGGGCCGCACAGCACCAGTCGCGGGCCGCGTGAAAGCTCGTCCATGAGTTGGTCGAGGGTGTACACCTCGCGCACGCGGCCGTCGTTGTAGAAATACCCTGACATCCAGACCGAGCGCCGCGCGCCCCAGACAATGACTTCCTCGCGTCGCGCCAGGGCGAACAAGTCATGGCCAGACTCGAGACGGCTCAGCACGACCGGGGCCACCAGGGTGAGAACGGTGAGGAAGGTGGCGGCTCCCACTCTCGCAACGCTTAGCGCGCGGGCCGGATCCCCCCGCATGGACCTCCAAGCGAACAGGAAGGCAGTCACCAACACGCAGAACGCCCCAGGCACAAGTAGGGGCCAGAGCGAGACCACGCGGTACCAAACGATCAGGGGTGCGATGGCCACGCAGAGGCCCACTACCACTGTCAGAACGGCAGCCAGGCGCAGCTCGGCGGCGTGCCGCCCAGGGTCTTCTGCGCAGTCGGCAGCGAGCCGACCGGCAAGCAGCGCCAGAGGTGGCAAGCAGGGGAGCACGTAGCCCGGCAGCTTGGAGCCGGCTGCGGAGAAGAAGATCAGGGGCGCCACCAGCCAGATCAGGAGAAAGCGGTCCAGCGGGGCGCGGCGCGGCGCCAGACGAAGCAAGCCGGCGACAGCCAGGCCGGCCCAGGGGAAGAGACTGCAAAGCAGGATCGGGGCGTAGTAGTAAAAAGGTCCCGCATGCTGGTGGATCGTCGAGAAGTAGCGGCTGAGGTTGTGATTGAGGAAGAAGACGCTCAGAAACGCCCGGCCGTGCAGCAGCGTCATGCTGGCATACCACGGGACGGTGATAAAGAGGAACAGCGCGACCCCGGGCCAGGACCACACGCGTCTGAAAGACTCGCGGTCGCGTGAGAGCGCCAGATACGTGCCCACGACCAAGGCGGGCAGCAGCACACCCAGGGGTCCTTTTGCGAGCACAGCCAGGCCTGCCACGGCGTAGGCTGAGACCGCGGCCGCACGACCCGCACGGCCGAGCAGTGCCAGGCCGAATAGGCCGATCGAACCCGTGACGCAGGCTGTGAGCAGCATGTCCATGGCCGCCGCGCGGCCGAAGATGAACCCGAGCAGGTTCATGCCGAGCACAAAGCCGGCGTGCAGGCCGGCGCTTGCGCCATAGAGCCTGGTGCCGAACCAGACGGTCAGCGCCACCCACGTCAGGCAGGCCACGACCGAGGGGAACCGCGCAGCGCTCTCCGATTCGCCGAACGCCGTCATGCTCGCTGCCGCCAGCCAATAATAGAGGATCGGCTTTTCGAACCAGGGGTGGCCCTGCAGCGTGGGAGTGAGCAGGTCGCCTGAGCGGTGCATCTCGACGGCCACGCGTGCGTAGCGTGGCTCGTCGGGCCCGACCAGCGGGATGCGGCCCAAGTGCAGGAACAATAGGCAGACCATTAGCGCCAGAAGGACTGCCGTTCCGCGCAGAGGCATTACGATCTTGTCAGGAATCACGCTCAGGCTCTGGCCAGGGGGCCGCGGCCATCCTACAATCAACGCCTCACGAGGAGCAAGCTATTGAACTGGCAATACGTTGCGGCCGCGAGCGAGGCAGCCCTCAGGGCCGGCGAGATACAACGAGCTCGGTACGGGCAACAAATCGAGGTCGAGCACAAGGGCACCATCAATCTGGTCACCGAAGTCGACAGGCAATGCGAGGCGATCATTGTCGCCGCACTGCGCGAACGGTTTCCGAAACACGACCTCATCACCGAGGAGACTCGCCCGTCACGCACCGGCTCGCGCTTCGTGTGGTTCGTCGACCCTCTCGACGGGACCACGAACTTCGCTCACGGTTACCCCTGCTTCGCCGTTTCGATCGCCTTGACCATCGACGGCGAGACAGTGGCCGGAGTCGTGTACGACGCGCTTCGCGGCGACCTGTTCACGGCCGAGCGCGGGGCTGGCGCGTTCCGTAACGGACGACGCTTGCGCGTGTCCAACGCGCCGGAGCTCATCGAGAGCCTGCTGATCACGGGCTTTCCGTACGACATTCATCAGGAGACGGCGGCCAAGCTGCGCCGCTTCAGCGGGATGATGTCTCGGGCGCGGGCCATCAGGCGTGACGGGGCTGCCGCCCTGGATCTCTGCTATGTCGCTGCGGGCCAGGCAGACGGCTTCTGGGAGGACCGACTCGAGCCCTGGGACATGCTGGCAGCCAACCTCATGGTCGAGGAAGCCGGCGGTCGCGTGTCGCGCTACGATGGGACGCCCGTGAGGCTCGAGCCAGACGAGATCGCGGCCAGCAACGGGCTGCTGCACACGAAGCTCCTCGCAGCACTGCGACTCGAGGAGTAACAGACAGACGATCGCCGCCGGAGTGGCGAAACCGGCAGACGCACGGGACTTAAAATCCCGGGGCCGAAAGGCCGTAAGGGTTCGAATCCCTTCTCCGGCACCAACCTCTACGCAGGCCGGGCAGGTTCTGCGAGTCGCATCGCAGACGCGCAGCGATGCTGCTGCCCGACGCCGAGGTGTTCGGTCAGGGAGACTATGTGTGCCATTCGCACACAGTCGGACGGTGACGACGGCCTTCGGCTTGACACTGTTACGTCCGGTCCGGCTAATGGTGGCGCATTCTAGCCACTTCATGTGATCCAGATCACCAGCACTATTGACAGCTCGCAAGCGCACTGCGTAACATGGCGGTACCTGGCCCGCCAGGTACTCTTCTGGAAATGATCGGGAACGGGCGTCAATGACGCCTATCCCCATATCAACTGGGAAGAGCGACGTCAGAGTCGGCTGTCTCGACTCGCCAGTGCTAGTCGTCAGCGGCGAGTTGGTGACGTGCCCTCAGAGCGACGGCAGGAGCGGGTCGGCTGGAGGCAGAGATGACGTGCTACTGGCGACGCCCCCTCGTGGGGTTTGTTGGCTTCGGGCTGTTTCTCGCGGCCGCATCTCAGGCACAAGCCCAAGCAGCCACACATCGACTCGGGCAGCTAGAGCTGTCGGTCCTCGGCGTCTCTGCCACGATCGATCCGCTCGCGCCAGTGGTTCCGAAGCACACCGCCTCCGGGGTGCGAATTGTCGTGCGCGGTGGCACTCAGGAGCTCTCGATCGCGGACATCGCTCGGCTTCTTGGAGCGAACGTGCATGTTGAGGCCGAGCTCTCAGGTCCTGGCCTGGCCCAGACAATCACCTTGCCCAGTGGTATCGAGAATCTCCCGGCGTCGACGGATCCTCTTCTGTTGCCGCTGCCAGCCCTGCCGGTTGCCGGCAACTATCCCCTGACTAACATCCGCCTGGTCGCGAACGGTCAGCCGGTTCTGGACGTTCAACCCTCGGACGTCGTGGTGCGCGTGATCGACCAGATTCTCGTGACCTCGGTGAAGACGCGCGCACTCAGTCTCGACGAGATCAGGGACAAGGGGATCGTTCTCGGCTCCAACGACTATCTCGGCTTTGAGTTCACGATGGGACTCAAGCTCGATTCAAAGGTCGTCAACGTAAACTTCTCGACGGTCTTTGATCGTACGGGCGCGCAGATCCCTGATCCGAAGCTCGATCCCTACAAGCAAGTGGGGCGGCAGGTGGTCTTGCCGGCGGGGCCTGCACCGATCTTGGTGCCGATGCTTCTCGGTCTGCCGAGTGGAACTGCTGGGAAGATTCAGAACAAGTTCGATTTTGGGGGGGGCGGCCCTGTCTACATCCCGGCCGTGCTGGTGATTCCGGGGAACGTTGGCTACCTCAAGCAGTTCTTCTCGGCCCAACTCTACGTCACGAACGGCGCTCCGGGCGGCTCAGGACTCACCGTACGCGACGTGACCGCCGCGATCCATCTGCCCGCAGGGCAGGACGGCGTGGCAGATGTCAACCCGCAGACCGGCGTCTGCGACCAGGCCTGCGACGATCCGTTGTCTCTGCCGGAACTATTGCGTGATGGGCAGACAATCACGCAGCCGATGACCATGTCGGTGAAGGGCGTCGGCGCCGATGGCGTTGCCAACACGTCGGACGACACGGCCACATTCGGGCCGGGCGAACAGGGTCAGGCTGAGTTCCTGCTGCGCGGTGAGAAGGAGGGCTACCATGCGCTCAGCTTCGACATCGCAGCCACGCTCGACGGGCTACCGACTGGCTCAGTGCAGGTCACCGGAACAGCCAACGGCGGTGTGCTCGTGCGCAATGCGCGCTTCGACATGAGCTTCATCGTGCCGGACACGGTCCGAGTGGGAGAGCACTTCAAGATCTACGCGACGGTTCAGAACGTGGGCAAGGGTGACGCCAACGACGTCACGGTGGCGCTCGACCAGACGAGTCTTGCTGGCGTGCGGCTGCTCGGAGAACCAACGCGCCAGACGAACACCATCGCGGCGTCTGGAAGCTGGATCGTCGAGTACGAGTTCGAGAGCCTGCGAACGGGCCACGTGACCGCGGCCTACCTGCGCTTCGATTCTCAAGGCGAGAGCGATGCCACGGGTACGCTCAACTTCGTCGTGGGAGTGGACGAGCGCGGCGTCGCGCTCTCGCCCGACACGCTCGTGCTGCCAGCATCGGTCGCCAGTGTGCCGTCGTCGGTTGTGTCGGCCGCGATGCGCGTGCTCGGGCAGGCCTGGGGCGTGGCCAATGCAGCCACACTGCCATCTGGCGTGCAGGCGATTGCGCGGCAGAGCGTCGACGACAAGGCCCTGCTACTCGCTGAGGCCGGTCTTCGGAGCACGTTCGGCGAGCCGCTGAACGACGCGATCCGTGACCTGGCATTCGATTTCTACGGCGGGAATCCGGTCGACTCCGGATTTGACCAGCTCTTGCGAGAGACCGATGCGGGCCGCGAGCTCGCCCTCGCGCTCGGCGCTGCGCTTGCGCCCGCGGCCGAGCAGGCGGGTGGCGTGATCGAGTACGAACGGGCCCTTGCCCAACTGGCTGCCTCTGGTCCGGACTTCATCTCGTTTGCTGCACAGTTGCCGGCAGCGTCTTCCGGTATCCAGGTCCAGGATGGGCAGGGTCGGACACTCGCCCCCGGTGCGTCGTCTCTGCCCGGCGGGGTTGTGATGCCCTTCGGCGATACGGCCCTGGTCGGCCTCGTCACCCAGCCAGCGAGTGGGCCGTACGCGATCAGCGTTCCGGCAGGTACATCTTTCTCGCTCACGTTCCCTCTCGGAGACGGCACGTTCGGCCGTGTGCAGGGATCGAGCTCGTACTCGGCGCGTCTCGTGGTCGACGGCCAATCGCGCAGCTCGCTTGTGCTGACAGAGGATGCGGACGGCGACGGCGCGTTCGGCAGCGCCGGCGACTCGACACAGACGCTCCCCGTCTCGGTCATCGCGCCATCCGGTCCAGGGCTCATCTCGGCGCACGTTCTTGGCCCCGAGACGCTCTCACAGGCCAGCGAGCACGGGTTCTCTGCGGCATTCCTCTTTGACCGCATCGTTGACGCGACCACTGCCAGCACGCTGACTAACTACTCTATTCCGTCGAACGCGGTCGTCTGGGCCAAGCGTCAGCTCTCTGGCCGCTTTGTACTGGCTTCGCTCGAGCGGCCCGAAGGGCCGTACGTGCCGACGTCGCTCACCGCGAGCGGGATCGCGGACGGGCGGGGTGCGATCGGCGCGACTGGGAGCGTGCCTTTGGCGTCGCTGCTCGTGACGCGCGGCGCAGTCGTAACGGGCCACGTCGTTCACGCTGATGGTACGCCAGTGCGACAGACGACGGTCTACTTCTCGAACGATTGGCTCCACAATCCGAGCTGCGGAAAGGACGTGCCCCACCCCTTGGCGGCCATGCCTGTCGACGGCGACGGCGGCTACTCGATTCACTACGTTGCGCAGACGGACTGCGGGACACCTTTCATCGTGACCGCAACAGATCCTGTGACGACGATCAACCGCGCCGTCCAAGGCAACGTGCGCGCTGCAGGCGAGCGCATCACGCTCGACATCGCGCTCATCGGCAGCGGCTCTGTCTCAGGCACGGTCAAGGACCTCGCAGGTCAGCCAGTGCCTGGGGCTGCGGTGGAGGTGCGGAGCCTGGTGGACTCAGGCCTCGGCCGCAATGCGGTGACAGACGGCGACGGGCACTATGTGGTCTACGGCCTGACCGTGGGACTGGTGGAGACGCGGGCTGTCAAGGGCGTCGGCCTGGGCCGCAACAGCGGCCGCATTGAGCGCGCTGGCGAGACGGCTGTTGTGGACGTAACACTCGACGCTGGTACT